>Ga0247815_10003544_pt1 | contig 11193 bp, 11 predicted proteins | sample UWRJL194509B1_FD_181014 | JGI IMG/M metagenome (GOLD analysis project Ga0247815, IMG submission 181014) | Plant litter microbial communities from Arlington Agricultural Research Station in Wisconsin, United States - UWRJ-L194-509B-1 | ecosystem: Environmental > Terrestrial > Plant litter >... | reverse complement strand
GCTGAAGTTGTACTTGTCATCCGGCCACACTGACCCTGCAACAGTCGAGGTGACGCTGGGCGCGATCGAATCTTCGCGAGCCTTGCCCTTGCCCTTGCGATCCCACAACCTGCGCTTGCCCGTGCTAGTATTCCCCACCAGCGTCGCGGTCGGCGAAGCAAACAACGTCGATTGCGCGGAAGGAGTTTCGACGATACCGAATTCGTCAATTGCCGTCCTGGAAGTAGAAGCTGCATTTGACGGAGGCCCATACTGCTGCCTCGAGAAAAGACCCCGCCGTCGCCGTACCGAGTCGTCCTTGTTCTTTCCGCGAGATGAAGCGGATGAAGCTGGAGACGGTGGTGCGGCGGCGCCGAGGTCGAATGTGGAGACAGGCGAGAGGGTCGGTGGGCTGTCCGTGAAGAGCATCCGGTTGAGGCCGTTCTTGTTCTTTCCATGAGATGAGGATGAAGCTGCGAACGACCCGGAGGAGGATGGAGATGGTTTGGACGGTGTGTTGAGCGAGAATTCGAACTTGGAGTCGTTGGTGGTGGGAGATGGGAGACCGAAGAGCGTGGTAGCTGCAGAGACGTTGCGCGTGGCCTTGCTCTTTCCAACGGGCGTAGAGGAAGACGACCGAGTGCCAAAATCGAAGCTAGCCACGGGAGAGAGGGTCTGAGGGGAGTCACTGAAGAATGCCTTCTTCTCGTCCAAAGCTGAGGGCGTGGGAAGTGGCGAGGGTGACTGCTCGCCGGATGACAAAGTGTCGCTAGTGCTACTGCGCGATGACCGACGACGCAGAATGGTGCTCCACGACATGGGAATATTCTTGCGAGAGCCCTTGGACAATGATTCTGGGGTAGCAGGTCGCTTATCATCCTTGGACGAACGACGCGCGAATGACCAACGGCTGGCACGACGATCTGAATCGCCACTGTTCGACGACGAGTCCGAGGAGCGTCGGCTAGATGAAGGTGAAAGCATCAACGCGCCAGTAGATGTTGGCTGGTGCTTCGGGATAGTATGAAGCTGGAGCGGTGGCAGCTCGGTAACGGCAGCCTTGCGCTTTGAAGACGACGATTGACTCGAGAACCATGTCTTGGGCGAGAGAGCCTTGCGCGCACCGAGTTTAGGCGACGCAGGCGGTGTTGCAGGCGCTGTCGGCGTTACAGCAACAGTCGAAGGTTTAGTATCCTCCTTAGACGAGGAGGCGCGACCGAACGGCAGTCGGCGGCGGAGTTTGCTCGTCGGCGATGGAGGCCGTGAGACTGAAGGCGAGATAGGAGACAGCAGACCGCTGTTGCGTGTGCTCATCGTCAGACGGGGCGTGCTGAGGAGAGACCAAGATGGGTAGTGAGAGGGAAAGCCGTGTCGAGCGGACATGTCAGCCCGAGCCATCACTGCTCCGCGTTGATCCGCTTCGAACGCGATATGCTTCTCAGGCACGATTCCCCACAATTTCGGGTCAGCATCGCTGGATACCAGAACTCCTTTCACTTGCTCTCGTGACTGGTGAGTAGGTTCTCGTACAATAGGCGTTGACGAACAGCATTTAGTGTCTGTGCTTGATCATTGCCGCTCAAAAGATCGCAGATCCTAACCGCGAGATCGCCGGTGATTCGCGCCCGGTGAATACCAAAAACACCGCGAAGCATCAAAAGCCGCCCAAACAACAGGGACCTCCGACCAAGAGCTGCTGGGTTCAGACCACACACCGGTCAACGTTGCAAGCCGTATTAAAACTTCGAAGCAGGCTTATCGCATGCCAGCTGGACGGGAGGTCTGTTCCAAAAGTCCAGACATCGGGATGGATGTAGAAGCTGACGAACCCTGGTGCTCCACTTGTACAGTCATCACCAAGCTTCGTATCCCTGAGTTGGAGCGAGAAGATGACCTTGAGAAGCACTACGAGTGGTACCAGAGCACAAAACAAGTCACACAACACCCATGCAGCTAACTTACTGTAGGCATGGTGCGCCGTAGGACGTACTGTATCATTTTGGGCAGTAGGTTCGCCGGCGCCAATCAAGAGTCTCGCGGTATCGCGGGCGTGACCGCGTTAGCCAGTTCAAACCCCGCTGCTGGGAGCAGCATGCCTTGACACTTCCCGTAAAACCTGTTCACAGCTCAGTTTTCCGACTAATGCAACTGGGTAGGGACAAAGAGATGGAATATGACGAATATTTGGTACTATGAATGTGAGACGAGACGAGACGGGGAGGGACACAAGTCGCCAGTGAGAGCGATGAAGAGACGAGTGCCCGTGTAAGTCAGAGTGTGCAGGGGAAGCGAGCGATGAGTGGACAGGAAGTGAGTTGGAGGATGCAAAGTTGTAGCAAACAGCAAACATGGGGACTAGAAGCATGGTGAGAGAAGACGCATTGCTCATGCGCCAGAGACCCATCCGCTCGGGCCTTGAACTTGACGACTTTGACGGGATTGAGCGGCGTTTCTGTTTGCGGCAGGTAACGAGGTGAAGCTGAGGCATGCGTCGTTGTAGAACTATTTTCACGTGAATATACATGCACTATATAAGCGCCTCGTACTATCAGACTCAGTGGTGATAGCGCCGGGGTGCGAAAACAATCCATCGAGAAGGCGTTCAACTTCACGGATTTTAGCCGACGCATCACGTGGTCAAGCTTGACCACACGCTCTCGCCCGTTGGCACACACACAGACACCCGAACTCTCAAACTCACTATCAACATGAAAAAGAAGTTTGATAAAGCCAAGCAGAGTGCCAATCGGTTCATAGTCAAGCTCAAACCAGGCCGTCGCTCTCGTTCGCATTCACCGAATGCTCCTGATCCTGACACCATCCCGTCGACTTCCACGCCACCAGACGGCAGACATAGTTACGCAGAGCCAAACGCTCCTCCGACGGCTGTCAGCACGGCAAGCTCTGTCGTCAAAGAATTTCTCGCAGCGGCCCGTGATGGCGCCGACTTGTGCTTACCGCTCAAGGCTGCTCTTGTTGGTGCCGTCAAGATCTTTGAGATCTGCGAGGCAAGCATCAATTTCACATCGCAGTTCATACTTCTGACCGGTATATTCTAGCGAACCGCCGAGGTCAGCGATCAGTACAAGCAGCTCGGAAGCAGGCTCGCACATCTTGGCGCCGTGACAGGAGCACTCAGCAAGCGTACTCACGTTGACCCGAATCTCATGCAACGACTGGAAAACATAGCCGAGTGTGTAGCAGTGCGACTTGAACGGCTGCAGCTTCTGACCACTAAGCAGGTCATTCTCGCGTCTGGCTGCTTGCATCGAGTTGAAGCAGGAGCGTGGGACGGTCCGACGTGTGCTCGAGTCGCAAGCAGACGTCGCCGAAGTCAAGGACTTGCTTCTCAAAATTTCGGCACGCATCGAAGCCTTCATCGTAGGCTTTTCCTGCTTCTGAAGATGTAGTCGTTGCTTATGATTCGTTACAGTATGAGAGCATGGTTCGGGTCGAGATCGGCGTGGATGCTATTCTCGAGGTGGGCGAACGAGCTTCGTATTACGAGCCTTACATCTAATAAGATCTCGACGAAGCGCCTTCCAAGCGTCGAAGAAAGAGAGCTCGAGAAGGAGCTCACTAAATGGGTATGTTTAGTATGCACCCAAGAGTCTTCACTGACATCTCGCGCAATAGAACGCGATCGCGCAGGTCATCAGTTCAGGTGAGGCGTCGTGTGGATGCTCGTATTAATCGTCTGAGTATCTCTAGCTCTGAGTGGCCGGTGCGTTCACAGTGCGGCGCATGATGCGCAGGACGAGGATGATGGATGCATGGAAGGCACACGGGTAGGTGTGCTTTGCAAGTTTGTCGAGTGGGTCAAGAACGACCCCAAGAGCATCTTCTGGCTTGCGGGAATGGCTGGCACAGGAAAGACTGCCATCGCTGTCAGTCTCTGTCGTACGCTACAGGAAGACCCGGATGTGCTGTTCGGAGGTAGCTTCTTCTGTTCTCGCACAAGCAGCGATGAAGCCAGATCGGACGTGCGGCGCATCATCCCTACTCTCGCCGCGCTTTTCGCAGATCAGTCACCCAAGTTCGCTGCTGAGCTGGCTGCGGAACTCAAGCCAAACTCGGGCGCTGCTGCACATAAGCCAACCAGTGAGCAGATCGGCCCGCTGCTTCAGCGGCCGCTTGCCGCACTCGCCTCGGAGGCTCGTCCAATCGTCTTTGTCATCGACGCGCTCGATGAGTGCAGTGTCGAGCGCGAGATGGCCACTCTGCTCAAGGCGATCTCCAACTTTACGTGCCCTGCCAGGGTGAGGTTCATCCTGACCTCACGCCCTGAGACGCATATCCTTGGCAGTCCAATCTCGGATCGTGCACACAACGAGATCCTCCAGCTGCACATGATCGGCTCGGAGGAGGTTACCGAGGATATTCGCCTGTACATCAAGCATACATTTGACCAGCACCCACTTGCAGGTCCCGATCCCTGGCACACAGACTCCGACGTCAACGCGCTCACCAAGCTCTCCAATGGACTGTTCATCTTTGCTTCCACAGTCATCGCTTACATCCTCGACACCGACACTGTGGACGATCGGATGGCTCACCTCCATACCGTGCTCTCAGCGATGAAAGATAGTAAAGTCGCGACGGGACCACTTGACAACGTGTATGAGTTCGTTCTGACACGGGCATCAAGCGAGACCAAGGTTGAGCCTCAGGAGCTCATCAAGACACGGCAGGCGCTCGCATGTATCTTGACGGCCCGAATGCCTCTCTCCGTCGAGGCACTGGCTGAACTCCTAGGAAGAAAGGCAGAGGTTCTGCGTGCTTCACTCAGGCGGCTTCGAGCAGTTGTTCACGTTCCCGACGATCTCGACCAACCTGGCCTTCGAACACTGCACGCGTCATTCGGTGACTACATGTTCGAGCGCGCCGCGTCAAACATCCGCATCGCCCGGTCGCTCGGCGAAGACTTCCTTGCTCGTGGCTGCCTGCAAGTGATGGAGAAGCAGCTGCACTTCAATGTTTCTCGGAGTCCTTCATCCTACGAACCGAATGCAGCAACGAAGCCTGACTTCTTCACGCTCCCCCTCCAATACGCATGTCTCCACTGGGCGTACCACATCTCCGGTCTACCTGAGCCTTCAAAGCTTGATGATGCTGTTCATCGCACCTTCTGTCCACGGATTCTATTTTGGCTTGAGGTCATGTCTATGCTATCACAGGTTCAGCGCTCTGCGGCCATGCTCATCATAGCAACTGCAAACGTGCGTCTCCCCGTCTCTACCTTATTGGCATAGCTACTTACATTTTCATTGAGTCATCTGATAACCAGCTGTCAAACTTTCTGCGCGACGCGAACGTCTTTGTCGCTGCCTCTCGGGAGGCTATAGCACGAAGCGCGCCGCATATCTACATCTCGGCCCTCCCGTTCGCTTCAAAGAGCTCCTTGATCTATCAAACATTTGCTCCGCGCTGCACTGGGCTCATCTCTGCCACACCCTACGGTATCGACAGTCACGGTGGAAGGCTCGTGATGACTCTTATAGGTCATGGGAGCTACGTGAACTCAGTCGCTTACTCCGCAGATGGTCGCATCCTTGGTTCAGGCTCGTCAAATGGCTCAGTCCGCATCTGGGACCCGCGGACTGGTGACGAGTTGATTCCTCCCCTACGTAGTGGTTACGTTGGAATTTATTCCATCGCAATTTCACCCGACGGCAACAGAATCGCGGCTGGATCTATAGGAGGAGGAATTCATATTTGGAGTCTCGTGGCTGACGCAGCTGGTGCAGCGGCGCCGCGAAGGCTGTCGAGTTACACGGGCAAGATTGAGTCTGTCCTATTTTCTCCAGACAGCCTCCTCCTTGCAACCACATCGGAAGATGCGAAATTGCGTCTCTGGGATCTCGATATGGGCCAGCCTGTGGTGGTTCTGAGTGGCAATGCTGATACCATAGTCGCAGTCGCGTTTTCTCCGGACGGCCAGCTTATTGCGTCTAGCTTTGGTGATAACGCAATTCAATTATGTCGCGTAGCCACAGGAGGGCACGTGGGTCAGCCATTACACGGCCATAGCCGCTTCATAAACAGCGTATCATTCTCTCCCGATGGTACAATACTCGCCTCCGGTTCCACCGACACAGAAATCCGACTCTGGGACCTGCGAACTAGTATGAGCGTTGCGACCCTGACCGCTCACTCGTACGGCATCAAATCCCTTCAATTTGCGCCATGTGGGCGGTCGCTGGTGTCAGCGGATGTTCGCGGGAGTATCCTTCTTTGGACTCTGCCGCACAATCCTGCCGAAGCTACCTCGATCGTCGTTGGCCGCCAGACGATGGGGGTAAATTCAGTCACGTTTTCACCCGACGGGATGTACATTGCTTCGGCCTCCAATGACCGCTGCATTCAAATCTGGAGTGCAGAAAGCGCCGAATCGACGAACCAGCCGTTGCCAGGACACGACGAAAGCATACGGTCCGTGGCATTATCATCCGACGGTGATACTCTCGTATCAGGCTCTGAGGATCTTTCCGTTCGCGTTTGGAACACGAGAACTGGAGAGCCTAGGCTTCCACCCTTGCTAGGGCACCGTAACGTGGTTACATCGGTCGCTGTCTCCCCCGACGGATCCTTGATCGTGTCTGCATCAGGGGACCGTACCATTCGACTGTGGGATGGTAAAACGGGAAATTCAATCAGCGAGCCATTGCAGGCTCATGAGCATTGGATCTATGAGGTCTCATTATCGCCCGACTCACTGTCGATCGCGTCAGCATCAGAAGACAAGACTGTGCGTACATGGGATGTTGCAACAGGACAGCAATCGGATTTCAGCCCTCTGCGCTGCAAAGGAGGAGCCTCCTCAGTAGCCTTTTCTCCAAACGGTCAAATCATTGCCGCCTGTGATCTTCTCGGACTCATTCATATCTGGCAGTCTGAGAGCGGCCGTTCTGTTTGCGAGCCGCTGCAAGCAAACGAAACTATCGGTTCCGCGCCCCGGAGAGTTCGATTCACACCTGATGGGAACAGAGTTGCATGCAGCACAGGTGCAACAATCCGCATCTGGGAACTGGTCACGAGGCAGCAGGTCCTTGTCATCGAACTGGGTTCGCTCGTTATTGCGTACTCTCCAAATGGCCGGTTCATCGCATCTGAAAGTTCCGAAAGCTGCATTAACGTGTGGGACGCGGAAACCGGTATGCCAGTGACCACACTTCACGGACACGGAGATTTCGTGACCTCCCTGGCGTTTACACCGGACGGTCGGTCCATTATATCGTGTTCTAGAGACAAGACAATCCGCATCTGGGACTTTGATGCAGCTTGTTCTACGTCCTCAAATAAGGCTAAAGGTCCTGTCGAAGCTTTGAGCTCCACGCAGCTCATCGACGGCTGGCTCTTGGGGCCCTCAGACGAGCTGCTACTGTGGGTACCATTCGATTACCGAGGCCACATCCATGTTCCACCGTGCAACAGCATGATTGCTCATTATCGTGTCGTCATCGAGGGTGACTCCAGCGAGTTACACGCTGGAGAGGGTTGGACTGAGTGCTGGGTGCGGGGTTAATAGTGCGCTATCGGACCGGCATGAGTTGCTTTGCGGCTTCCAAATGTATCTCGTACGGTTAAACAACTGTAACATACATATAAACGGCTCAGAATCCGCAACGATTGTGTGCATTTGAACTTGCTCGGTTGTTAACCTTTGTAGAGCACGATATATGAATGAAGCACTTTTCACGCATGGCTCCGGAGATACCTGTCATGCGACAGAAAATCAGAGAAACCACCACCCGCTTGGCGTGCATGGTCGTACGCGCTGTCGCACACATACACCTAACCAGTGAATCTGCCTCCGTTTCTTGGTCTTGTTTGGATCGATAGTGGGGCCAGCAGACACTGGCGCTTTAAACAAGGGCAAAGAATGAGTACGCACTGTTGGGTAGGAGTATGTGTCGCACCTGTCACACGCAAGGTCGCATGCGATCAGGATCGGCGTATACGTTCAGCACACCGAAACACCCGCTCGTAAGCTTCCATCTCCTCAGATTCAAATATTGATATCGTCTGGATGAGCACGGGTAAGCCGTCTTAGGATACAATTACATGTATTCGTGACTGGATTACCGAGAATCTAGCTCAGTTTTTCTCGACCTCGTTACCGGGCGACGGTGCGGGGCTGTGAAGGGCGGCGGGTGCGAGGGTTGACTTGCCGATTCCGGGTGTGCCGAGGATTACGTGGCGGACGGCGTTGGTGACGGTGGCGCCGAGTGGGTCTTCTTGAACCAGAGCAGCGAGGACGTCTGAGAGTATCTTGTCTCGGTCATAGATGATGGCAGGACGAGTGCGCAGCGGCCGTTCGTCAAAGCTGCGGCCAGTGTAATCGGTGAGCCTATGAGCGGATGGTGCGACATACGGGGTCACGTTCGAGTCGACCGGCGTTGTCGCGACCTCTGCAACTTTCTCGACTGACTTTTCCTCCACGGTTTCCTTCTATGACAAATAGTCAGCTCCGGTTACAGAAGACCCCTGGAGGAAACACACCTCGCCAGCGTCAGCGGCTCCTCATACGCCGTCGTAGCGATCGACTCCATCGTCGACTTCCTCGACACCAACCCACTCGCCCCACTCGACTCACTCGACATACTCATCAAACTAGCCCTCCTCTCCCCCGCCGGGCCCTGAATCGCCTTCATATACAACGCATGGTTCCTCTTGACGCTCTTCAAGATCTTATCATCGTACTCTTGCGCAATCGCCGCGCTTTTGTACAGTTGGTGTTGGATGATGATGGTGCTGCGTAGACCGAACAGATCGAGAGCGTGGCGGAGCTCGTCGGCGTATTGTTGGATGAGTTGGACGTCGTCTTGGCTGCGCATGAAGCGGGAGAAGTAGGAGCGTTTGGTTTGGGCGACGACGAATTCGTGGATTTTTTGGAGGGTGCTGGAGGGAGGCAAGTTGGGTTTAGCTTGGATGAAGACAGATGGAGGTGGGAGGCGGACGTACTTTGTGAGGTGCTCGATGTTGTATTTGAGCTGAGGCGAGATGTGGTCCTCGCCATGCATCTGGTTGATGATGGCCACCACCGCACGCCTCGCGATTCGTGATGACGAGCTATGGACAAGTACCCTTTAGCACCCTTCAAACCCGCCAGGCGACCAACTCACTTGAATGCTATCCATGATCAACACCGCAAGACCCGCAATACGCTTTGCATAGGGAATATTCAGCCATCCGCAATCTCGCGCAATGCGCGAAACGTCAAGCTCGCAACAGCAACCCCGTCTCCTTTACACCGGAGTACTTGGACGGACGAGGGAACACCATCGGTCTGCTAGCGGCGGAACAAGCCGCTGTTGCGAGTGCTCATCGTCAGACGTGGCGTGCTGAGGAGAGACCAAGATGGGTAGTAAGAGGGAAAGCCGTGTCGAGCGGGCATGTCAGCCCGAGCCATCACTGCTCCGCGTTGATCCGCTTCGGACGCGATATGCTTCTCAGGCACGATTCCCCACAATTTCGGGTCAGCATCGCTGGATACCAGAACTCCTTTCACTTGCTCTCGTGACTGGTGAGTAGGTTCTCGTACAATAGGCGTTGACGAACAGCATTTAGTGTCTGTGCTCGATCCTGCCACTCAGGAGATCGCAGATCCTAACCGCGAGATCGCCGGTGCTTCGCGCCCGGTGAATACCAAAAACACCGCGAGGCATCAACTGGGACCTCCGAAGAAGAGCTGCTGGGTTCAGACCGCACACCGGTCAACGTTGCAAGCCGTATTAACACTTCGAAGCACGCTTATCGCATGCCAGCTGGACGGAAGCCACGTTCCAAAAGCTCAGACATCGGGACGGATGTAGAAGCTGACGAACCCTGGTGCTCCACTTGTACAGTCATTACCAAGCTTCGTATCCCCGAGTTGGAGCGAGAAGATGACCTTGAGAAGCACTACGAGTGGCACTAGAACATAACACAACACCCATGCAGCTAGACATGGTTTTACGACGTACTGTATTGTTTTCAACAGTGAGCTCTCTACCTAGCGCCAATCAAGAGTCTCGCGGTATCACAACGTCGCGGCGTGACCCTGTTACAACCGGCGGGCCAAGCAGTTGAAACCCCGCAGCTTAGACTCGCAACTCGTGCCTCAAAACTTCCCGTGAAACCCTGTAACAAGACGAGACGAAGCGAGACGGGGAGGGACACAAACAGCCAGTGAAGGCGTTCAAGAAACGCATGTTTGAACAAGTCAGAAAGGGCAGGAGATGAGAACCTTGTGGGTGAGTTGGGGTGCAATGTACGTTTGTGTGGTGCAGTATGAGATTTCAGGAGGTGTAGCGAGCAGCAACTACGGAGGTCAGAAGTCAGCGCGCCTTGTTAACCCGCCATATACGCATCCGTTGAGCTTGTCACCTGTGATCCTGCACTTTCCGTTGCGGCCAAAGAGGACCTGAAGCTGAGACATGCTTTGTTATGAACATGCGGCGACGCCTAACTGAAGTCTGCAATGCGTGCGTCAGCGAATAATTGCGTAACGTTGTACGCTAAGTGTATAGGCGATTGGCGCGTGTCTCTTGCGTGCAGCTAACTTAGCATTTGGGGACGAAACAGGTGGGGAACTCTCTTCAAGTGAAGATTCACATACTAGTGTAGATATTTATACCATCAGACAGGGGCAAAAGCAATTCGTAAGGAGAGCGTTCAACTTCACGGACTTTACCCGAAAGGTCACGTGGTCAAACCTGACCACACGCTCTCACCCGTTGGCGCACACACAGACATCTGAACCCTCAAGCTCACTGCCGGCATGAAGAAGAAGTTTGATAAAGCCAAGCAAAGTGCCAATCGGCTCGTGGTCAAGTTCGCCCCAGGCCGTCGCTCTCGTTCACACTCGCCGAACGCTCCTAATGTTGATCCTGTCCCGTCGACTTCCGCACCACCAGATGGCAGACACAGCTACGCAGAGCCAAGCGCTCCTCCAACGGCTGTCAGCACGGCAGGCTCTGTCGTGAAAGAATTCCTTGCAGCAGCTCGCGATGGCGCTGACTTGTGTCTGCCACTCAAAGCTGCCCTCGTCGGGGCCGTCAAGATCTTTGAGATCTGCGAGGCAAGCATCGATTTCACATCGCCGTTCATACTTCTGACCGGTCTATTCTAGCGAACCGCCGAGGTCAGCGATCAGTACAAGCAGCTCGGAAGCAGGCTCGCACATCTCGGCGCCGTGACAGGAGCACTCAGCAAGCGTAGTCACGTTGACCC
>Ga0247815_10003543_pt1 | contig 11193 bp, 8 predicted proteins | sample UWRJL194509B1_FD_181014 | JGI IMG/M metagenome (GOLD analysis project Ga0247815, IMG submission 181014) | Plant litter microbial communities from Arlington Agricultural Research Station in Wisconsin, United States - UWRJ-L194-509B-1 | ecosystem: Environmental > Terrestrial > Plant litter >... | reverse complement strand
AACCGGTAGGGCGGTACCCAGGTGAGAAGTGGCTGCGGATGACCAAGGCGCGACGGGGGAGAAGCCTGGGAAGGTGGGAAGGTGATGGAAGGGGATGGGCCACATCGGGAAGTTGAGGAGCCGGATCAGGATGGGTCCGGACCGAGCCGAGCTACCGAATAGGACAGGCCCCTACCCGAACAGATACATTGTACAGAGGGAAAACAGTATCTAGGACGACTACCTAAGTGAGCACAACAGGTAGACAGAGCCACAAGACACTGAGATCATAAGAAGATAATGTTTTGGGAGACAATGAGATATTAATCGAGAAGAATAAGGCACGAATTTGGCGAAGGTTGTGTGCTTTAAAAGCATGATCGAATGGGCAACCAGTCGACGAGCGTTACGACTCTTCGCGGTCAGCCTGGATGTGAAGACTTCAACCTGTACCCGACGTGGCATGGAAACATCGAATCACCGAAAGCTGACCGTGCACTCTGGTGAGGGATAAATCGATAATCCGGTGCTGAGCCTGAAACCGGTCCTCCTCCTTCCTCGCGCCACCTCCCAACAAACAGGACCATCGCTCCGCACTTATGATTCCCCGGCAAGGACAACAAACCTGACACGTCTGCCGACACTTCTAAGCATGTCGCGACGGTTAACGAGCTATCGACGGTCACTGAGAGCGGTGACTTGACGCGGCAACCAAGCTTGGCGACACCATCGCCCGGATGACTTCTTCCAAGGTGCGCCGGAACTTTGAACGGATTCCGCGCCGGGCTTGATCTGATTGTATTACATCAGAACGGTACGCTCTGGGCCTGCTCGACATCGGAACGACGGTCTTGCGCTTGAGACTCGAGGTGTTGCGCTCGGTCGGCGACAGTGGCTGGCGACGGCACCGCAACACACTCGGCGCATTGTAAGTCGCTTGCGCCCATCAACCGCCACAGTCTGCGCCAGTTCAACCCAATATTCGCAGCGAGCCAGTTCAGCCTTTGCACGCCAGCGCTTCCTCGGAGTATGCTGGCCGAGAGATGCGTCCGCCACACGCCCTTCAAGACACTTTAAACACCCGCGACATCGGCGCCGCCTCGCATTTTATGTCTTCTCCGACCGCGCATTCCTCGACACTTGATATGGTCTCGTCACTCAATGCCCCGCCTGCACAACCGGCCACAGGTACAGCGCGCGGGTTGAGTGACGCATGTGTTACTCGTCTTCAACATACTTCAAGTTACTCGACGCCTACTTTCACCGGCAAGTCGGCTCAGCGCCAGGCTGTCGAAGCAGCAATCGCTCTCAAAGGCTTCACACCAACCGAGCTCGTACCGCTCGAGGTGGCCTGGTTCTACGACCAACTCGGTGTCGATGACACTACTTTGCCAATGAATCTGCCGGCGAGATCTGCGACCACATCATTGCTCTTTACGGCCCCAAAGTGGTCGCATACACCAAGAAGGATATGCCGCAACTCGAGATCGACCTCGAGAAGATCCAGAAGCCAGTAAATCCGGGCGATCGCGACGGCGCGCTCTTCATCCACACCTCGCCGCCGGGCATCACCGTCACAGAGAGACCCGGGGCCACATGCGAACGAAGGTTCGTGCCTGGTTCCTCACACGGGCTTCTTCCGTCCGCACTCTATTCTAATTCTAATTCTTATCTAATTAGGATTGATGAACTTTTTTTTGGACGACTCGACGCCCGGGCGCGCTTACCGCCTCGAAACCTTCCGCTCCGCCGGTCACGTCTCCTCGACCGCCGCACAGCAACTTCGCTGCTACTTTGTCGCTCGTTGCGACTTCCCCACGCCTATCCCTGCGCCAGTTCCTGGCAAGCGTACTGAGATTCGATCGGTCTCGGACAAGTCGTTCGTCGAGCGCGCATCGCCAAACACACTCGAAATCTACCGGAAGATCATGTAGAACGTCGAGGACCGTTACGGGCCTGTCGTCGATATTTTCGAGGTTGAAGGCCCGCGCGAGCACCGGATTGTCATCGGCTACAAGATGGGCGGTACCTCACATTACTTCAGCGTGTTGTCTGAACTCTACCACTTTTACAGCCTGTACTCGGTACGCACGTACGTCGAGCTGTTTGCCAACGGTGTCACCATCCTCTCGCTTTACCTCAACCCGGTCCCTGGTGCTGGTGCCCGCTATGCTCCCCCGATCGAGCACTCGATTGTTCAGTCATGAAGGAGGCCTCGTTGCTCTACTGTCTTCCGGATAACCCCTTCTTCGGTCGCAATCCTGCGGCACCCGGAGGCGTCTGCGGTCATGCATTACAAGAAGCGACATACGCATACGCGTGCTGGATCTTCGCCCAACATTTCTGTAACCGTCTTGGCCCGGCGTACCTCGGTCTTCGTGGAGTTCTCGACGAGACGAACGCAACACACGCTGAGGTTCTCAACAACATCAAGCGTTGATTCCGTGAAGAGACCTTCACGTGTCAGAGCATCGAGGAGGCCATTCTCGCTCAGCCCGACCTTGTCCGCATGCTCTATGTTCACTTCGCGATGACACACTACCCGGCTGCCGGCGCGCAGGCGAGCCAGCTCATGCCGACGCTGTCGTATCAGCGTCTTCAGGTCGACCAACCGCTGACAGACGAGGAGTTGTACGACCGCATTCGGAAGAGCGTCTCGAACAAGCACGTGCTGCAGATCTTCGAGAGCTTCCTTGTCTTCAACCAGTGCGTTCCTTTCTGTTGCTACCTCCAATGTGACCGCTGACGATGTTTTGTGCAGGCACGTGCTCAAGACCAACTTCTACCAGCCGACAAAGGTCGCCCTGTCGTTCCGCCTGGCGCCAGAATTCTTACCCGAGGTCGAGTACCCCAAGAAGCCGCACGGCATGTTCTTCGTCATTGGAGCCGAGTTCCGTGGTTTCCACATCCGCTTCAAGGACGTCGCTCGCGGTGGTATCCGCATTGTTCGCTCGCGTGGCAAGGAGTGCGTGCCTTCCTATTGGGCTCTGTTGCTCGTTCTGATCCCAATCCGTTTCACAGGAACTACTCGATTAACCAGCGCTCTCTCTTCGATGAGAACTACGCATTCGCCTCAACCCAGAACCTCAAGAACAAGGATATTCCAGAGGGTGGCGCCAAGGGTACCATCTTGCCCTCGCTCGGCGCCTCGCACGTCCGCTCCTTCGAGAAATACGTCGACGCGGTCATCGATCTTCTCATTCCCGGTCAGACTCCTGGCATCAAGGAGCAAATCGTCGACCTCTACCCAAAGCCGGAGATCCTTTTCTTCGGCTCGGACGAAGGCACCGCGGACCTCATGGACTGGGCGGCGCTTCACGCGGAAGCTCGTGGTGCGGACGCATGGTGGAAGTCTTTCACCACCGGCAAGTCGGCTGCCAAGCTCGGCGGTGTACCGCACGACGCGTACGGCATGACCTCGCTCAGTGTGCGCCAATACGTTCTCGGTATCTACAAGCAACTCGGCCTGAAGGAGGCCAACATCACCAAGGTGCAGACCGGTGGACCCGACGGCGATCTCGGCTCGAATGAGATTCTGTTGAGCAGCGACAAGACGGTATCTGTCATCGACGGCAGTGGCGTGTTGGCAGACCCGGCAGGTCTTGACCGCGAGGAGCTGAGGAGGCTTGCGAAGTTGAGGGTGCCCGTGGGCAACTTCAACAAGGCCAAGTTGAGCAAGGACGGATATCTCGTTCTCGTCGAGGACCAGGACATTAAGCTTGCTTGTGAGCTTTTGTCTTACGCTGACACTCGCAGTTGCTGACAGTACTCCTTACAGCTGGCGAGATTGTCCCCGACGGCACGGATTTCCGCAACACCGCACACTTCCGCTACAAGGCCGACCTTTTCGTCCCTTGCGGTGGTCGTCCCGAGGCAGTCAACATCTCCAACGTCGCTGGCCTCCTCGATGCCGAGGGCAAGCCGCACTTCAAGTACATCGTCGAGGGTGCCAACCTCTTCTTCACTCAACAAGCACGTCTTTTCCTCGAGAAGCGCAAGGTTGTCATGTTCAAGGACTCGTCAGCCAACAAGGGCGGTGTCACGTCCAGCTCGCTCGAAGTTCTCGTCGGTCTCGGTCTCGCAGATGCCGACCACGCGCAGTGCATGACTTTCAAGGAGGGTTCGAGCCCGCCCGACTTCTACCAAGCGTAGGTCGAGGACATCCAGGCTCGCCTCTCTGAGAACGCGGCTCTGGAGTTTGGTTGCATCTGGGCCGAGTGTGAACGGCTGGGAGGAGCGAAGCCTCGCTGCGTCATCTTGGACGAGCTCAGTCAGACCATCACCGACTTGCAAGAGGAGCTCGAGGCGAGTGCGCTGTTCGATGATCAGCGTGCGCGCCAGGGTGTACTGCGTGCGGCGATTCCTCGTACGCTCCTCGATAAGGCCGGGTACGACACAGCGAGCAGGTACCTGTTAGTAGACGTGTCTACTATTACGCCGTTAGTAGACCTGTTAGTAGGTGATGTTAGTGGTAGCGGTAGAGAGCCCCCGAAGCCGAGCCCCTGACCGATACCCCGAACGATGACGCGAGGGCCAATCGAGACAATGGAAGAGCACTCGGAATTTGCCGAGACCCGACTTGGTCTGAGCAACTCGGCACCTGGGCCCCGATCGAACGGGTCAGGGATGTCGAGTCATGTGATCGGCTCGGAGCACACGATGTCTACTAACCGGTCTACTAACGCCGTAATAGTAGGCGTGTCTACTAACAGGTAACTGCCCGCTGTGCGAGGCGCTCGTCGGACGGTTGCCAGAGCCTTACCAGCGCGCACTGTTCGCGAGCTACGTGGCGAGCGAGTTCATTTACACTTACGGCGTCCGGGCGGGTAATGTGGACTTTTACAAGTTCGCGTCGGGGTTGGCGAACAAGGCGTAGGTTGTAGCTAGCCGTTTTCTTTGGACTTGCCTTTGCCCCTGTTCTGCTGCCTTCCTTGTTTCGAGCACAAGTACTCTGTCTCTTTGTTCTTCGTATAATCTCTTGTCTGCGCGCGTCTGGCATCCTGAAATGAAAACAATCTCTTTGCTCTTCAAACTTCTCACTGTCTATCAGTGGCTTTAGTCGTAGGGTCACTTGGAGCTGGGAGTCTTTCGAGCGCTGTGCCATTCAGAATTTCCCGGGTTCGTCAGGACCGCGGTCTAATTCTTGCGTGTAAACTTAATTGCGAGCTACCGCCGCAAGCAGGCACCGGTGATCATTTCTAAGCTGAGCAGCTACGCGGTCTTGCGAACTCCGCGTGTTCGACTCTTGTCGTCCTGATCGATTCGTCCCCCCGGACGCCTTTTAAAACATCATTCAAGAAAGCGGCCTTCTTTGCCTAAACGTGCCTTTTCATGTCGCATTACGAGCCTCTTGGAGGTCCTCCTCGGACGGTAAGTTGGAATCGTAACCTTTTGCGTCAGTACTGTGACCAATAGACAGCACATCGTCAACTCCAACTCCAATTTCAACCTCAGCCTCGGTGGAAACATCACAAACAACAACCCGGTGAACAACTCCGTGCACTACCACGTCGATCCTGAGGCGACACCCAACCCAATCGCTACGATCGAGAAGGGTGAGTAGCCTCCATTTTGCTTGCATCTTTGCAGCGAACTCATATCTTGCAGCCCTCGGTCAGCATCATCTTCCTGGTGCGACCTTTGAGGCACAGCCAGCTCACGCAGGCTGTATGCTTGGAACGCGTGTCCAATTCCTCGAGCACGTCCTCAGGCTCCTCACTGCCCGCACCGGACCCCATATCGCCTGGATTGTCGGAATGGCGGGCACAGGAAAGACTTCAATAGCACTCACCCTCTGTCGGCTCCTCTGGGCAAGCGATGCTGTTTTACTTGGAGGTAGCTTCTTCTGCTCTCGCTCGACAGGCACGATCGAGCGTACAGAGGTGCAGCGCATTGTCCCAACGCTGGCAACGATCCTTGCTCGTCAATTCCCTGCGTATGCAGTGTCTCTCGCAAAACAGCTTTGCGAGCTGCCTGACGTCGCACACTGGTCGCCGCAGAAGCAGGTTGAGAGCCTGCTCACCTTGCCGCTTGCTGAACACGCATGGTGTGATGGTCAGATCGTTTTCGTCATTGATGCTCTCGATGAATGCAGCGACCAAGGGAGGCTAGTTGAACTGATTGATGCACTTGCAGACTTTAAGAGCGAGTTTCAGGTCAAGCTTCTGCTGACATCGCGACCGGAGATGTACATTCGAAGGACGCCGATCAGTGACCCGAACTTCAGCTCTGTCCTCCAGCTGCATACAATCGAGCAGGCCCAGGTCACAGCTGACCTGCACCTGTACATTGGGGAGACTTTAGCGAGTGCATCCCGGTCGACTACATGGTACGCGCAGTTCGACGTTGAAGTACTCGTGCAGCAATCATGCGGCCTCTTCATCTTTGCATCGACTGTCCTGAAGTATATTCTCGCTCGCGCCAACGACGAAGGACGAAGGGACAGACTCAGGAAGGTCATAAAGGCCGTCACTTGTAGCACGGCAATGACCGCTCCTCTAGATCAAATCTACGAGTTGGTGCTCACCGAAGCATCGCGGCCGGACGAAATCGACTCCGACGAACTTGACGAGACGAGAAGTGTTCTTGCTTGTATTTTGACCGCACGGGCGTCTCTTTCGATTCGAGCTCTAGCAGATCTGATTGAGATCAACCCAGCCAGTCTTCGTGGCGCGCTCGAGCGCCTCCCTTCGCTTGTGTACGTGCCAGACGATGACACTGATGCCGGCCTCCGCACACTCCACGCATCCTTCGGTGATTACATGTTTGACCGAGCCGTGAGCCCGATCCGAGTCGCACCTGCGGTCGGTCACGACATATTGGCCCGTGGCTGTCTTCGTAGGTTGGCGCAAAACGATCTATGCTTCAACATTTCGCACAGCCGTTCGTCGTTTGAACCCAATCCCGACGGCATACCTGGCTGGATTGCGACATCGCTCTTGTATGCGTGCATACACTGGGCCCACCACCTTGACGCTACCTCCAATGCCTCAAACCTTGATGAAGAGGTCGGTCGAGTATTCCAACAGAAATTTCTGTTCTGGTTGGAAGTTCTCAGCGTCATGAAAAAGATCGGCGTCGCATCTGGACTCTTGCGCATAGCGAGCTCCGTGGTAGGTTTATTGATTTATCTCGCACGCAGTCACTAATGCAGCAGCAGATTCAGCTGTCATCAGTTGCACTGTTCCTCCGTGAGGCCAATTCTTTCGTTGCTTCGTCGTACGATGCAATTGATAGAAGCGCGCCGCACATTTATCTTTCGGCTCTTCCATTTGCAGCTAAAGACACTCTCATCTGGCAGTACTTTGGTTCCTTTTGCAACGGAATTGTCTCCGTCGAGACCTTTGGTGTCAACCGTCACGGCCAAAGCCTCGTCATGGCTCTCACCGATCCCACCGCTCCCGTGAATCTAATCGCATATTCTCGAAATGGTCAATATCTCGCATCGAGCTGTGGCGAAATATCGTCGGGGTTTTTTGAGATTTCCTGGAACAAAACTCTAAGGGTCTGGGACACACGGACTGGCGAGGAGGTCATGATACCAATGGTTGTCGATGATCATGACAGAATTCCGGCCATTGCATTTGTGTCTGATGACACGGCCGTTGCGGTCTGCACATCAAAAGGACTCGTACGTGTTTGGGACATTTCGACTGGACGAGATATTCTATCTTGGCAATGCGACATGTCTAACAGCGAAATCAGGCTTGCAGCATTCTTTTCGGACGGCGCTCTTGTTGCGACTTCTGGCTGGTCTAGCGAACTCATTTCTGTCTGGAATACGACTACCGGAAAACTAGTATTCGCGCTGCAAGGTCTGGGATATGCCACCGGGATCGCATGCTCATCCAACGGTCGACTAGCTGCAGCCTTCGAGGGCTATCCAGCTCTCCAGATTTGGGATTGTCGCACTGGCCTATCGATTGGAAATCCCGTGATAGTTGAACATTCCGCGGCAGATATCAAATTCTCATCTTTGGCTATTTCCACCGATGGAACTGTGGTAGCAGCGGGATTATCTACTGGCAAGATAGTGGTCCACGACCTGAACACACCGACGCGGGCCTCTTTGTCGATATATGGCCCCTTTTTTGTCAGCTCGCTCGCGTTCTCGCCCGATGGATTACATTTGGCACTTTCCCGTGTTGACAGTCTTTGCTTGTGGGACTGGCGCACAGAGCAGGAAAGTGAGACACCGCTTCGTGGCCACACGGGCAACATCAGTTTCATAGCATACTCACCTGACGGCGTGCACATCGCATCCGCCTCTGAAGATCGCACCATTCGAATCTGGGATGTTGGAAACAATACAGCAGTACCCCAACCTTTGCCACAGCCTTCTAGGATGTCTTGCTTGGCGCTTTCCTCTAACAACACCATCATCGTGTCCGGCTCTCACTACGGGACAGTACAGGTCTGGGACACGCAGAATGGCCTCCAAAAGCTGCAAATACAGTTGGGTATTCAAAGCAGAGTTAGCTGTGTGGCAATTTCTCCAAACGGACGGTTGATCGCGTCGGCTTCACATCCGCGTCCTTCCGAGTCGTCGAACTCGTATTCGTTAAACTCAGATTTTCTGGGAAATTCCGTGATTCGATTCTGGAACGCACAAACGGGAGACCCAGTGGAGAGCATGCTCGAATGTTCGAGTGGTGTTGTCCGAGAGATGGCTTTTTTAACAGATATGGTACAGCTCGTATCCGCATCAGTGTCGTCAAGAGCAGATTCTAAAACATGCGCAACTGTACAAACGTGGAATATCGCAACGGGACTTCCATGGACACTTGGTACATTCGATGCAGGGTTTGCTTTCGGTTTAGAACCATCACATGTCTTGATGAGCTTATCACCCGATGGGCAACATCTTGCCGTTGCGGTGTGGCGGGCCCAACAGGTTCATATTTGGCATACACGCAGCGGCCGGTCACTTGGTGCACCATTTCAGTGTCCAGCTGATGTCTCTTCTGTTGCATTTTCCTGTGACGGCACAAAGATAGTGACCGGTACGCTCTCCGGAACCTTCGAAGTGAGGGATATCCACGGCGGACAGATAATCTCCGCTCATGCAGACGACATCCCCAGGCAAAAAGGCTCACTCGAAAACAACTTCATCTCCGGGCCCAATTTCAACTGGCTCGCTCGCTCGCTTGACGAGCGATTCATGGCCCGCGAAGCAAGCATCGAGACAAAACTACACCATAAAATGCGAATCTGGGACACAGAAACGCCTGGAGTGGTGACTACGGTCCAATTGAACCTTGTCGGCGCTGCAGCTGCGTTCAGCACCGACAGCCAATCTCTCGTGATAGGTGGACGGGATAGAATCATGGTTTGGCAGGTCGAGGCTGTTCTGGCCCTCGCATCTGAACCTCGATACAGTCCTCTTGCTCAATTGCTGCGTGAAGGTGTCGGGATGGATGGATGGGTGGTGGGGTCATCCGGAGAGCTGCTATTGTGGATTCCAGCAGCGTACCGCGATTACCTGCAACTCCCGCCGTGCAGACTCATGATTAGCAATCAGCGTGTTGTTCTCAGCTGCGACGTGACTGGTCTACACTACGGAACCTCCTGGACTTCTTGTTGGCGGTAAATGACACAAGTGAAGTGCGGCTCAAGCGAATCTTTCTAATTCGAACTTGTACGTTGTTCCTTTTTGATTAAAGAACAAAACAACTGGGATCAATCGAGACATTATGAGTGCATAAATCGTTGGTGTTCGTGCGCGCTCGTCGTTCGGTGTCGCTTGGTTGTGCCTCGACATTTCAATGGTAAACCTACGGTCACAATGCCGGTTTTCAGTTTCAGTTTCAGTTTCAGATGAAATTTTATTGTTTTTATTGTTTATTTTTTATGTATTTTTGGTAGTTGACAGTGGCTTGTAACTCGAGATGATTCTGGCTCGGAGATCGAATTGACCAAGCCTGCCCATTTCCTCGCGCCACCAGACCATTCGCGCCAAAATGTTTATTTAAAGCGCTAGTCAGCACTTCGACCTTGGTTTGGGCACATCCCTGGCCATAACGTAGCTGGCCCATGTATCGACGCAGTTAGCGTGATGGAGGCTCGCACATAGCACGCCTAAGCTTCCTCGACCTCCAGGAACAACGTCGGCGTTGAGCAACACCGTTGCTGCACATCACTCACAGCGCTATTGGGGCGCATGTGGCCACGACTGAGCAGCGGTCGCATGTCCTCGAATCCCAATAACCACGAACTCGTACCCGCTGTCGCTGTCACCGACTTGGCGCATTTCTTCTTGCGCGCAACGACGGCCACAAGCAGCGCCTCCTCATCCCAAGATATGCATACGCTGAATGAGCCATTGCAAGCCAATTCATGAGCCTCTTACGCCGAGGATCACTCGACGCCAACCTTGACCGGCAAGACATTTTCAGCGGCACGCCGTAGAACCTGCCGCCCTCGACCGATCCGCGTTCCTCGCTATGTCGAAGTCCGTGCGCGCTTACCGCCTCGAAACTTGCTGACCGATGGTGACATCTCTCGACTGCATTCGCTCGCCGCGACTTCCTCCCGCCCATGCCTGGGGCCCTGGGTCCATGTGTGGTACTGCGCGTGCTGTTTTAGGAGCCCCTACTCTTTGCGCGATGCAATCACAAATGAGGATCGATGCATAAATGTGTGTCAGTTAGTCGTAAAGCCGTAGACACCAACGTCGTAGAGTAGACTAGTTCATCGTCGGACTGAAGGTTGTAGACGACCAGGACGATGTGGAGACGTCGTCAGCAAGCGTGACAGCCAGAGCCACAAGACGCTGAGATTATAAGAAGATTGTTTTGGGGGAAAATGGGATATTTCTCGAAAAGACTGCGGCACGAAGTTGGCGCAGATCCAACTGCTCGAGGTTGTGTGCTTGAACGCGTGATCGAATGGGCTGGAAACGGCAACCAGTCGATGAACTTTACAGCCCCATGCGGTTAGCCTGGGTGTAAAGACTTCAACCCGTGCCCGACATGGCATGCGAGCATCAAACCACCGAAAGCCGACCGTGCTTCCGATGTGGGATTACCCGGCGCTGGGTCTGAAACTCCTCCTCTTCCTCGCGCCACCTGTCAACGAACCGGACCATCAATCCACATTTACGATTGACCGGCGAGGAAAACAAACCTGACACATCCGTGGACACTTCTAAACATATTGCAATGGTTGAAGACCTATTGTCGGTCACCGAGAGCGGCGACTTGACGCAGCGACCGA
>Ga0247815_10003541_pt1 | contig 11196 bp, 5 predicted proteins | sample UWRJL194509B1_FD_181014 | JGI IMG/M metagenome (GOLD analysis project Ga0247815, IMG submission 181014) | Plant litter microbial communities from Arlington Agricultural Research Station in Wisconsin, United States - UWRJ-L194-509B-1 | ecosystem: Environmental > Terrestrial > Plant litter >... | reverse complement strand
TTTCAGCATGTATTCCCTGTTTTCCTTATCGACTAATTCTATTTCGATGGCAACTAAATCAATATGGGCCGGAATAACATCAACATTAGGTGCTGAACATTTGACAATACTTTCTTTAGGAGTATGGCTGTGTTCCAGTATCTGGTAGGTTCCGATTTCAACAGAATCTACATCAATCCCAAGACCTGATGTGGCATTTGCCTGAGGATCAGCATCAATTAGTAATACTTTTTTCTCTAAAACTCCTAATGAGGCTGCAAGATTTACTGATGTAGTAGTTTTTCCAACGCCTCCTTTTTGATTAGCAATCGCAATGATTTTGCCCATTTATTTTCTAAATTTTGAACCGTAAAAATACAATTATTTATGGTTTTTGAAAATCTATTTTGTTAACATTTGATAAACATCCGTCAGTCGTTGTATGGTGGGTGTCTAATGCAATCAGAACTCCGAAATTTCTTTCGATTCGGATTCATGATTTTAGAAATAGATAGATTTAAATTAAAATTATCAGGAAGATTTACTCTTTTCTTTTTAAATCGTTGATCAGACTTACACTAAAATACAGAATAGTAACTGCACCTAACAAAATGCAGGTCCACATAAACCAGGGTTTCTGCCAAATGGATTTTTCCTCCGATTTGGTTTTTATTTCTGTTAGTGGTTTAATATCATAAATCGTAGTTTGAAGTAGGTTGTTCTGTATGTTATTTTTGAAATCCGAAAGATCATATTGTGCCTCAATTAAATTTCTGTCACCTGCTTTTATACTGTATTTTTCATTTATACTTAAATCAGTAATGATAGAAATTGGTTTCTGACTGTATTTTATTGCTGAAATTGTTAAAGGCTGATTGTCTTTATTTTCGATTTTAATAAAAAATTCTTCTTCAAAGATTTCCGGAATTGTAAAACTGTTTTTTGTATTTGAATTTAATTCAAATGTTATGATTTCCTTATCAGAAATGACAGATTTTCTATTTTTTTGCTGTTTTACTTTCTTGTAAATAATAGCTTTACGACTGTAATAAGTTGGTTTTGAAATTTCAAAAACGATCTGATTAATGATTTGCGGACGATTAAAAGTAACGTGAATTAAGGTTTCTTTTTCAGATCGATCTTCCGTTGTTGATGACCTTTTTGGTTTAATTTCAAGCCAGGTATTTTTTTGAATTTTTGAATTGAAATTTCCGACTTTCAAAATGTTTAAAGGAAGTGTTTTTCGGTCATCAAAGTCAATTTTTAAATATTGATAGGTACTTAACGGATATGAAATAGTTTTAATAACACTTGCTTCGGTTGTACTGTTCAAATCATATAAAACTTTCGAATTGGATATTCCAAACCACTCTTTTAGGTCATTACTTCCTGAAATGGAGTAATTTTTTTCACCATCGGCATTAGCTATAAATAACGAAAGCTGATTATTGTTTTGATTTGACGGAATGGCAATGATAATCGAAGTGCTTTTTTTAGCAACCGTACTTTTCGAAACAATAGTATATTCTTCAAAAGTATGGAGTAATGCTTCTGAATTATTCTGAATAAAATAAGGAACCTCATTTCCTTTCGAATTAAAAATTCTGATATCGCTTAAATCCTGCTTCGAATAGGAACGGATCTCAGGAGACAGAGCGATTTGATGAAAACCATCTTTTGTAACGTCTTGTATTTTTCCGGTTACCTGAAACTGACCAAAAGACAGATTTGTTAGAAATAAGAGTATAAATAAATTATTTAGTTTCATTAGTTTCGTCAGGTTTGTTTTCATCAATTACTAAAACTTTAATTTTTTGGTAAACAAAAGAGATAATCAAAATTAAGATTCCTAAAAGGATGAAAGATATTATTTTTCCTGTTTCGGAAATATTACTGATATCGTATAAAAATAATTTCAAAATCGTTAATCCAAGTAAAGTTAGTGCGATAATTCGAAGTGTTTTGACTTGCTTTCTTATTCCCAGAATTAAAAACAGAAAAGCAAGAATCCCCCATAGAACCGGAAAACCGGTTTTTATTATTTTAGTTCTGGCTAATGTAATAAAATCGTCTGCTATCAATTCGCGTAGATAAGGTATTTCAGACTTATAGTTGGGATATACGGGACTTGTTAGTATGTCATTAAGTGTGACTGGTGAATTCATCAATACAAGACCATGAAGCATAACTTCTGAACTCGCAATATAAATTATAAAAAATGCCGCAATCCAGGCAAAATAACGATTTTTGAAAAAACTGAAATTGATGCTTTTTTCTATCTGATACAATTGATAGCCAAAATACAGGGTTATGGCTAATGAAAAGTAATGCAGATAAAATGCTATTGGTTGTCCGTTTCCTGAACGAATAATATCTGTATGTTCGAAAAAAGCATAATTTGAAAATCCGAAAGCAAATAAAACAATATTTGTAACTGCAATTATGATTGATAACTGATAACCTTCATTGGTTTTGTTTTTAATTAAAACAGAAGTTAATATGACACAAAACAATAAATGATAAAGAACCGGCAAGGCAATAGCACTATTGATGCTTTCGATGTTACTATTGGATTGGTAAATAATTTCAAGTAAGCCTGTTAAATAGGATATAGCCAATCCTAAAACCAAAATGTACTTTTTGTATTTTTCAGGTTTGAAAGTAATATTCAAAAGTGTAATATGCTCGGTTTCATTCTTCAATAAAAACCAAACTGCAAATAAAGAAGAGAACGCAAAAACACCTGTTATAAATATGGGATTAATTATGATCTTCAAAGGTAAATCGCTGTTGTAAAATAAATTCCAGTCCATGATAAGACTTACAATCATCAATCCATGTACGATTATCGAACCAAACCTATAGCTTGAAACTTTTGATTTTTGTGAAAGCCACAATAAAAGCACAGCTTCTGCAGCCCAAAAGAGAGTAATATAATTCCCTTCAAACTGAATAGGAATTGCGAGTGTTATAAAAGTCAGTGTTAATCCAATAAGTAAATAAACCGCTTTTTTGTCCAGACCGAATTTTTTGTACAAAAACCAGGCATAAGTTAAATTCAGTAATGCAAGTGTGGTTGTAAACAAACCTCTTAATTCAGGATGGAAATTGGATAAAATAGCCATTCCGGCGGCATAAAATAAGAAAGTATTGCTCGCTAAAATAGTCAATTGGGTTTTGGAGAATTCTCCTTTTGTCCTTAAATTATTGATGATATTCATTAAGATGAAAATAAAATAGAAGATAAATCCAAATAACAACCCACCCGGATAATGTGGTTGGTCGCTCGTTAAATCATCTGCAAGCCAGCCTCCGTAAAGCAAAACAGTGAAGCTGTAAGTAAGTATATTAACAAGATTCCATTTTTTGTGATAAGCAATCGCTAAAATCCCAATATTCAAAATAATGATATAACTAAACAATACTACATAATTTCCGGAACCCGTACTAACCATAAACGGAACTGCGAAACCGCCAATTAAAGAAAGTACAGCAAGTTCAATTCTGTTGTAGGATAATGATATTAAAGCGCTGAAAGCCGTAATGACCACCATGATTCCAAACGCTACACTTTGATTGAACAAATGATAATCATGAAAAGCGATTCCGATTGTGAAATAAAAAATGGCAATAGCCCCAGCCACAATAACCGAACTGAAAGCAGCATAGTTTTTTCTTAATTTATGTGCAATTCCCATCACCAATGCGCCAGATAAAACGCCGATTCCAACCCTTGCAGGTTCGTTGATCCAGTCTTTGTCAATGGCATATTTTACAAAATAACTGATTCCTAATACCAGAATTAAAACACCAATTTTGTTAATCAGGTTTTCACCGATGAATTTCTCCAAATCAGGATTCTGTTCCTTGAAGTTTTCCCAGAATGATTTTTTTGGAACTTTTGGAATTATAGGTTTTGGAATTGTTTTTTCTATTATTGGAGCTGGTTTTGTTTCCATAGAAAGATCTACATAATCAGCCTTGATTTCCGAAACTTTATCTTTTATTGGGAGAATTGCAGGAGTTTTTGCTTCGGCACTTTTTTCAAAACTAATTTCTTCTTTTGGAACAACTAGAGGAGCAACCGCTGGTTTTTCAGCAGGTTTTTCAATTGTCTTTAAGAGGTCTATTTTTTTATTCAGTTTTTGAATGTCGTCTTCGATTTTATCAAACCGGCTTTTCATAGTGTTAAGAACAAAAATCAATAAACCAAATAATCCTGCTAAAAGAAAAACCTCCATATTGTATAAATAAAATGTTTCTAATTGGTAAATATAATAACATTTTGATATTGGAAAGGTTTTTTAGTCTTTTACTTGTTATTTAGATTGTGGGTATAAAAAAAAGTCTTTTCAAATAAATGAAAAGACTTTTTTGTCGGGGTGGCAGGACGACCTACCTATTCCTTAATTCGTTGATTTTATTGGTGTTTTCAAGCATTCTGTCCAAGAGGGGTAGCCGAATAGGTCTCATTTATAATCTATTACCTTATATCCCTTTGTGTCCTTGATCAATTTAATCTCAGTCAGTCAATGTACTTTTATGCATGTAAATATATTAAAAAAGACACAATAATACAAGATAAACAGGCATTGGATTCTTTCAGTGACTATTTTAACTGCTCAGTGTAATGATGCTGTGCAAATTAGCGGGATTAAAACAAGGTCTTAATTTATTACCTTCGTATGGTTATCCCTAATGGTTTTTTAATACTATGATAAACGTGAAGCAACTACTTGAATTTAAAAACATATTTCCGGACGAGGAAGCTGAACCAATTATTAATTACTTGCGAAATATTTCCAGAGAATCACTTGTGAAGTCAATAGGCTTTTTTAATACGAGACCCCTTCCGAACTACGATAATTTTTTTACTAACCCTCAGCTATATGACCAAATTGTTGGTAAAGTCAATAGTTACCTATTTAATAACCAAATCAACTCAAAGCCAGAAATCGTAAGCGGACAAACTGCGTTAAAATTTGCAGAAGCCGTTTTATCTAATAGAGAGGAATTACTCGAAAATAATTACAATGATTCGCCGGATGATGATGAGATGAATTTATTCAAAGCCTTCCTATGCATTAACACTGAACTTGTAAGCAACCAAGTTCTTAATAATGTAAACGAAGATGATTTTGAAAAACTGGTAGATTTTAGCATGGTCTTTACCTTTCCCTTCGCGGATCTTGCTATCTCTGAAAATGATGGACTTGAATTCTTGCATCTACTTTATTCTACTTTTTATAAGGTCGAGGCACTTTTAGCCTTTCTTAATTCCAAACCTCAATATTCAAGTCTAAAAGACGGCTTCATTAAATCTTTCAACGTTGCTAGCGAAGAGGAATTTGTAAAACAAATGACTTACTTATTTGGTAAATTATTGGAATTGAAAGGAACGAATAACTATTTATGGCACGTTGAGGATAAGGATGCACAAGCATTCTTAGATTCAATGGTGTCAGAGGACATAGCGCCAGACGAAGATTTTACCAATATTAAAAACAGCCCCATCTATAAAGTTGATGAGAACGTCTACTCGATTATTCATTACTTTTTTGTAATTGATAAGTTTTACAAAAGTGCCAAGTTCAAGCTGAAAGAACTCTATGAAAAGGATGAAATACTAAAGGCTTCACACGGAAATTTTTTTAGCTTCTTTAACAGCGAATTTTCAGAAAATTTTCTGATGAAGAACCTTCTCGACGAATTATTCGCGAAAAAATATTTCATAAAAAAGCCTGAACGGGAGAAGGAACTGCCTGGGGAACCTGATTACTATGTGAGGCATAATAATGATGTATTCGTGTTTGAAAATAAAGATGTTCTTGTTGCTAAAGGCATCAAAGCATCGGCTGACATTGAACAAATTAATGGTGTTTTAAAAACCAAGTTTTTGGTCGATGGCACAAAGAAAGTTGGTATTGGTCAGATTGTCACTACAATCGAAGAGATAGGAAGTAAGCATTTTAGATTTGACGATTATGTGAATTCCAAGAGCTCCCTTACCATTTATTCCATTCTGCTTGTACACGACAGGATATTTCAAACACTGGGCATTAACTATAGGCTTAACCAATGGTTTAAAGAACAGTGCAGAGAAAGACTAGGTGATTTGAATGAAGCTTTCAATATCAAAAGCCTTACCGTGCTAGACATTGATACGGTAATACTCTGGCTTCCTTACTTCCAACTTAAAGACAAGAATTTTAAGGAAGTGCTCAATTTTCATTTGGACAAGATGAATAAAAGCAAGAAAGTTAACAATGCTCCAAGTCAGAATGAGTTGTTTTACAGGGCAAACCAGAATCTAACCGAGCAGCTAGCACCGATTTCAAGGCGTGTTATACCTTATAATATTGATTTGAAAAAGCTTATGGCAAGGTTTAAAAACGTCTTAAAAGATGAATAACTTTGAACGCATCCTGAGAATAATTTTTGAAGGATTCAATACACAAACAAAGAATTACAGCAATTGCATTCTTATGATGCATGAATGTAGTTTTTCAATGGAAAAGTTTTATGAACTTGTTTCCAGCCGAAATTATGTTGTATGTTCCGACGTAAATATAGATGTTCTTAATCGCACTCTTTGCCAAGATGCCGGTGGAGATTTCTGGGACGCTTACCTCACAGCTGAGAGCGACGGCTGTTCTTTTACAAATTTTGCTGAACCCAGTTTTTCAAATACCTATTATTATAATATTCCTAGATTTAGGGAATATGATTTTCAAAATATTATTGCCAAGTTTGGTGGAAGCAAGATTCCAGAAACCAATACCATGACACCCGATTTTAAAATAGCTGATTTAGTGATTGAACTGAAAGATCTCCAAAAAGATAGTTTGTACAATGAAGACAGGCGCTTGACAATAGCAAAAATATTTGAATCAGAAAGCGGTTATTCTATTAATATAAATTATAGTGCTACATCAGGCCACTGTCAAACAAGGTATAAACGAGCTATAGCAAATTCAATAAAAAATATCATAAGCAAGGCTTCAAAGCAAATCAGGGAATACAGCAAGACAAATACGATCAGTTCTGCTGGCGTATTCTTGATCAATACTGGCTATTTTAGCCTCGACCACCAGGTTTTCAAAACTATTGTTGAGGATATAATTACACGAGATACTAACACGATTAAATTCGCGTATATTTTTACCCAAAGCGTATTTCATAACGCTGTAGGTGACCTAAGGGCGGATTACAAGCAGGATTGCATCGGTAAACTTCCAGTTGAGCTGGAAGACATTTACGAAGCCTGCAATATCCTTATTAATACAAAAATGTCATCTATCTTTCAAGATGACAATGGATCAAATTCTTTTGTATCGCCGCAGTATCCGATTTCTTTTTTTGCTGATAATAAAATATTTTATTGGAAACCGGAACGTATCGAACCTTCAATAGAACTATAAAGGGATTACTGAGCAACAGTAAGGTGACTTTTCTATTATTTTATTTACTGAATGCTTTTCTAGTTTAATATTTGTACCCTAGCAGCTCTGTTTTAAACTCTACGACTTAATCAATTAGTTTTCAGTTAAATCTTTTCCTAAAGCATAAGGTTCGAAATTCTTTTGATCTAAGTGTATTAAATTTCTGTATAATTTTACATGTTCCACCTTAATTATGAAGAGAATTCCATTGAATGATTGAGTTTTCGATGATAACTATATTTAAAAATTTACATTAGTGGAATAACATTATCCTCTCCAAACCATACTTTAGCTTTTTGAACCACGGCATTACTTGGATTATGAAAGTAAACTGCTAAATTTTCTTTAGCACGGGTGCAGCATACATAAAATATTTTTTGTGTTCTTCTTAATACGCTTTCGGTTCCACTATTGAGAAATAGATATTCAAAATTATAATCATTCCATCGTCCATTATCTAAGATTACAATTACATTATCAAATTCATCACCTTTAGTTTTGTGCTGAGTTGAAAAGGGTGTTAACCCTTCTAAATAATTGTAAAGGTTTTGAAATTCTGAAAATTTTACATCTTTTACCCTGTTGAAGACGTATTCTTTCTCTGTTATAAATCTACTTAGATTATCATCAATAAGAGCAATTCCTTTTTCGTCTGCCTCAATTATTATCTGTTCAATAGTTTTATCTCCAACATTAACTAATTGACTTATATTTTGCTTCAACAATTTTTTATGAGCTATGCTAGTAAGCCTATGTCGATAATCTGTTACCCTTAAAAATTCATTATATTGCTTATTCTGATATAGGAAAATATTATTTTGAATTTTGAAAAGATGCTTAATTAAATTATCCCGTTTAGAACCTTTTTTATTGTCATCATTTTTATCTTGTTTCTTATCATCCAATAATTGATCTTTATCTAAATAAATTTTGCTAAATATTGCAAATGGATAATTTCGTGCCGTTTGATACAACGCCATATTATTTGTAAGGAACTGTCCCATTACAGTTCCTGGGTTTATTCTAAGATTTACCTGGTCAATAACTTCACCAAATGTTGCATTATCTGGTATTACGAGATTACGATCTTTGATTTCCGTGGTGATTTTTTTCTTTAATTCCACAATCCGATCACGATCATATATTTCCATCAATGTTCCAAATCCCGCTTTTCCAGCAATTAAATTATGTGTGAGATTTAGTTCTTTTGTTGCTTCTGAATTTGAAAAATCCCAACCTAGATAATTGCGAACTTTTTGTAAATCTCCATCGTTGGAATAAATAAATTTGATATTGCCTTCCTTTACAATACCGTTTATCATATTAGGCGCATTTAAATCATTGGAATGCGTTTGAATTAAACCGTCTGTATGTACTCTAAGCCTGTTGGCCAAATCATAAACCAATCTAGGATTTCTCCTGTTTTGTTCCTTCTTAACTTCTTTTACTTCTCCGGACTGGCTTCCTTTATATGCATCTAAATCACCTATTGTATCAGGATAAATTGCCTGCATAGCATCTCCAAAAAAGCCAATAATATTTTTCTTTTTGCTCTGTTTTAATTGTGTAAGGAATATATCCACAACCTCTTTATGTGTATCTTGATACTCGTCAATAAATATGAATTTAAATCTATCTTTTAGAATATCGCAAATTTTTGGATAGTACATAAAAATATAATTGGCAATCAGTAAAACCTCATCATGAGAAATAATTCCTTCTTTTAGTCGAACAAATTCTTTATATTGAATTCCATCCTCCAATTCATCAAAGTAATTAGCATCGATAGAAGCTATGGCATCAATTTTAACCTTAGTTTGTGCCGGATCATTAATAAGTTGAATTAATCCATACTTTAATTCTTTTTGATAATTTTTGATATTATCCCAAAGGAAATCATGAATAGTTGTAACATTTAAGTTTTCGTGATTAACTCTTTCTTCAATTTCTTTAACTGCTGCATTAGTATATGTCATACATGCAACTTTTGCTGTGGGATTATCCTTTATGACCTGCCTAATAATTTCGACAAGTGAATAGGTCTTGCCACTACCGGCACCTCCACTTAATAAAAAATTGTCCCCATTTGTGATGTGTTCCATAATTTGTTGAAACTCATCTTTTACTATTTCTAACCCTGTTTCAGCCATGATAAACCTTCTTTTATATATGCAGGAATTTGCCAATTACTAAAGTCTTCGTTGCTATGATATAGTATATCCAAAGCAAAGTGGGTTTTCTTTTTGATGCACACTGCCGCTAATGCGTAGGGTGCATTTGTAGCGATATCAAAAGCAGCTCGGTTCTGTAGCCCTTTAAAATTATCTTTATTATCATTTACAAAGTCTCTGTTCAAACCTATAAATGAATCTTCGAAACTTCTGGCAATAAAACCATTTTCTTCAGTTTGATAAACTAAGCATAAATTTCCATGAACATTTACCTCCCATGTTCCGGCAGTATTGCTAAATATTTTATTTTCTATCAGAAATGCTTTTAAATTATCCAATGTTGCCGTCTTAAAAAAGAAAGCCAATGCATCATTGGAAAAATTAATTCCTATTGCTGGTTCACATTTTTCACCCAAAGCATTAGTGGCATCTAAATCAGTTATTATAAGTGTTTTAATACCAATGAAATCAATAAATTTCTCAAATATTTGTGAATATGCGCCCACTTCAATTATCGAAATATTTTGCGACAGAAGAGGTAATGCCAAATCTTTGATTGCTGATGCCTCGTGCCTTTTTCTTTCGTCAATATCAAATTTCTTCATCAATGTCGGTAATAAAATCCTTTCTGTATCACCTTCAATTAGTATTGCTTTGTCTGCAAAAAATATCTCCGCCCTATTTATTGTAAGGTATTGAGTTAAAAACTCGTACTGCTTAGTATCTGCAGCATAGAGTGCTTTTAAATCTTTCAAATTCTTAGCTGTTACTGACGAGTCATTATCTTTCTTTAAGTATTTTATATCGTCGAAGTTACTTTCAGCAACAATGTGGGATGAATGAGTACTCAGGATGGATTGAAGTTCTCCGTTTGCCCCATCATCTCTGACGATACCCTGTTTCAACAAATCTTTAATATTTTTGATAAAGACATATTGCATCTGAGGATGAGTATGTGCTTCTGGTTCTTCAATAAATAATAGATTTATATCGGACGGTTTTTCTTCCTTCTTTTTTCTAAAATCTTGCAACAATATTTCTATTTCAAAAATCATACTAATGAGATTCATGTATCCAAGCCCATTATAATGCTCAGGTAATGTTCTAACACCATGATTATACATTACTGTCGTATTACCCTCTAATAATTCCCTATGCTGTAAAGTTGAAATAATTTCAATAATTGAATCATCCTGTTTTATCCCTCCAAAAGTTTTTACTTTTTCTACAACTTTATGAAATAAAGTAGAATATATGCCTGTTAGAATCGTATCGGTTTCACTAAGTTTATCTTTAAATTCATCAATGGCTTCCTTTTGATCATCACTCGCTGCAGTTTTTTTATAAATTGCAGAAGTCTGGACTGATAATGTTTTGTCTATATCTTTATTAGAAACATCTCTACGGGCATTGATTGATTTAAAATTTATAATTTCCTTGATGCTTATTTTTTCTTTTTCTAGATCTATATAATTAGAATCGTTTTCGGTGTTTAGAGTCTTATCATATTCAATTGATTTCCGGAAAATTTTAAAATAATCAGAATGATTTGCATCAAGAAAATAGAACAAATCCTTTTTAATTATACCGCTGGTATCTCCTTT
>Ga0247815_10003540_pt1 | contig 11197 bp, 19 predicted proteins | sample UWRJL194509B1_FD_181014 | JGI IMG/M metagenome (GOLD analysis project Ga0247815, IMG submission 181014) | Plant litter microbial communities from Arlington Agricultural Research Station in Wisconsin, United States - UWRJ-L194-509B-1 | ecosystem: Environmental > Terrestrial > Plant litter >... | reverse complement strand
GAGAGAGAGAGAGAGAGAGAAGGCCATGTCTATGCGCGGACGCTGCTTTAGATCGAGGACAAGTGCCAAAGACGTAAACGCCAAGTGTGGATAGTATTCGCGAACACAGGAAACCTGTATGTACAGCTGTGTTTGACCGAAATCAGGGGAAAGAACACGAGTCACAACAGCCAGCCGAAGCCATTACGAAAGATGCAAAGCGGGGAAAACAGGAATGCAGCGGGAAAGCCTACGAAGGACACAACTGAAGGATTACTCTTCCTCCGCAGCAGCCTCTCCACCGTCTTCCTCGTAGTCCTCCTCAGTCGCATCCTCTGCCGACGCATCTTGGTACTGCTGGTATTCGGCACTGTGCGGAGGGGTTAGCAGTGCGTTGGTTGAGAGGTGGGGGGGGGCGTACATCAAGTCCATAGCGTTGCTCTCGGCCTCGGTGAACTCCATAATGTCCATGCCCTCGGCGGTGTACCAATGCACATAGGCCTGCTTGCGGAACATGAGGCTGAACTGCACCTGCGTGCGCTTGAACAGCTCTTGCAGCGACGTCTACAGACGAGATCAGTAACGAGAACTGAAGGAAGAACAAGACAAGAACGTACCGTATTCGCAAGACAAACAGCAGCCTGCTTGAGCCCAACGGGCGGCACGCTACAAAGCGTGACGCTCACATTGTCCGGAATCCACTCGACGAACGACGAGCTGTTCTTAGTCTGCAACTGATGCACCGCCGTCTAAAAGTTTCCAATCAGCTCAGCGCTGGAGGGAAGGAAGAGAGACGCACCTCGGCCTCGCGGCTGGAAATCTTGCCGCGGAAGATGGTCGCGGCGGTGAGGTAGCGTCCGAAGCGAGGGTCGCACGCGACGAGCATGTTGTTGTGGTTGAACAGTCTGTACGTGGTACCGGAGCGTCAGCAGCGATGCTAGTTAAGGAAGAGTGGGAGGTGGAGAAGAAGAGGACGTACGCTTGTGTGAGTTCGGCGACGCTCGTGCTCTGATACGCCTGACTCGCCTTCGAGACGAAGGGAGAGTAGCTGGGCACGAGGAAGTGCAGACGCGGGAACTAGAACGACAGACATGGTGTGGTCAGCGGTGAGTGGTGATGGAGGAAAGGAGGGACGCACGGGAATGAGGTTCACACCGAGCTTGCGAAGGTCGCCGTTGAGTTGGCCGGGGAAGCGCAAGCTGGTGCTGGTGCCGCTCATGACCTGGGCGACGAGCTAGAGAAAGAGATGGTAAAAAGAGTACCGTCAGCACCATGTAGAGGATGAGCTGGGAAGGAGCGTACCGAGTTGAGGGTCGAGAAGGTCGGCGCCGTGTTCTTGAGCGTGCGGACGGCAATGTCGTAGCTGAGAGCAAGGATAAGCAGGCTGAACACATCGTACTATACTTGGAAGCCTGCGTACAGTGCTTCATTGTCCAAGCAGATCGTCATATCCGAGGCCTCGACCAATTGGTTCACCGAGAGCATACAGTTGTACGGTTCCGTAACTGTTTCAGAGACCTGTCAAGAATTTCGACTGTCAGCCCATAGACTCGTGCCATCTTTCTCGGCAAACACGACAAACCTTCGGGCTCGGCAAGACTGAGTAGGTAGTGATCATCCTGTCCGGGAATTCCTCGCGGAGCTTGCTGAGGATGAGACTGCCAAGACCAGAGCCAGTACCACCGCCAAGCGAGTGCAGAAGCTGGAAGCCCTGCAGCGCATCCGCGCGCTCGGCTTGCGAGCGGACGTTGTCTATCACGCTCTCGACAATTTCGGCGCCTTCAGTGTAGTCTTGTGGATCGCACATGAGCCGGGACTGTTTCATGAAAGGCGACAAGATGAAAGACACGTACAGCCCTTGCCCCAGTTGTTGCCAGCGCCAGCCTGTCCATGAATGAACGTGTCAGGCTTGTAGAGCTGACCAAGTGGGCCAGAGCGGATGCGGTCGTGCACGCCAGGTTCGAGGTCGACCTGGACGGAGCGCGGAACGTATTTGGGACGTCCTACAACAAATAAAGTCAGCACTAGCCCATATAATGGTACTACTAGGTCCGTACCGTATCCGCCATCAATTTCCTGGAAAAAGACACCAGCGCGCAAGAGCTGCATGGCTTCGAGCTCTGCCGCCGGGATGGCAGCACTGTCGGGTCGCGCAAGACATGAGCACAGTACTAAGAACTACAAGCACAATAGACAGACCTCTGCTGAATCTCTTCTGGTCCTTTGTATACGCCGTCAAGACCTAGGCCATGTTCGGCGAGAATAGCGCGCCAGAAAGCCTCTCCGACCTGATAAAGGGTCCAACGCGAGACCGCAAATATAAGAAAGTCAGTAATCAGACTCGCACGCGCAATATATAGACGCACCTGGTTGCCAGCCTGGTGTGCCAGAGAAGTAGCCCAAAAAGGATGGTGACGGAGCCGATGACGGATATGTGCACCGAGAACGACCGCACCGTCGACAAAATCGCGCAATAAAATACACAGTCAGCAACTACTCGTCTGCACGGTCTAGACTCTGCGCGCGTACCTGGCCAACCTGTACGTTGATGATCTCGCGGCAGGACCCCCCGACGCCATTGAGCAGGCGCAGCGCAGAAGATTCGGAGCCAGAGTTCAATGAGACGCCCATTATGCCGATGCAGCTCTTGCTTCGTCACGGTCACGTGAGAAAGGTTCGGATAATAACGCGAGCGCGTCAAGTGTCGTGTCCTGACTTTGGAAAATCCGTGGGCGAGAGATTTGCTCGTTTGGAGCAGCCCGTCCGCTTTCTATAGCCCCGGCTGTCTTCATGCAGAACAAGCACGGTACAAAGTCACACATTGTTGGCGTCACAGTCACATCCTCGGCTACGCTCGTAGCCGGCCGCCGTGACTCGCGTCTCGTTCGACGGCGTTCTCCGCGGTCTGTGAGCACTGTTCGATGCATGCTGAGAACGCCCACGGTCCCGAATATACGACTCCGATGACTCGAAGACGCCTCTCCAGTCATTCTCACCACCTCGACGTCTGATGGCATCGGGTGGCCGCAGCACCCAGACATCGGCCGAGGCGGTCTCGCCGAGATGAAGAAGGGCCGCGGCCACGCGAACAGAGAGTACAAGCGTTGAAGCAATGCTTCAGGCAGGAAGCGCCTTGCTGAGTTTGAGACATAAGCACAAAAGGGCCTTGCAAGACTACTCGGCTTGTGCTTGGCAGAAGAGAAAATATCACTGCTAAGCAGACGTGTCTCTGCACTTATAGGAGATATCGGGACGAGGTAAGAGTCACAATGCTTATCGGCGCCCGCCGTGGATCGTCTGGCGTGGGTTGATCTGCGTGGCTGGGTGGCGTCGATCCACGCTTCTAACTCGGACGACTGGCATAGAAACGAAGCCAAATATGAGGCTGGCGTTGAGTGTATGAGGAGTTCAATGGCGGAATAGGTATTTCAAACTCGTGTATCGGACAAGTTCGTGCCCTGTGAAAACGGATCCCAATCCACTGAGACGACCTCCGGTCCAAGGAAGTACTCTACAATTACAGAATTTAGCATCACTATGAGAAGCGTATGCTTCTTTGCTCGAGATGCTGCTGTTGAGGTTGGCGGATGGCGCCAGAAGCAACCACGCCCTGAGCTACTAGCATCCTCCAAGCACGAGAACCTCGTCATCACAGCTTTTCTCATGACTTAGGCTCTATCAGCTGGTCGTAGATGATTCGAACGGCTGCTGGTGCTGGTGTCTTTTGAGTTCCGCAACCCAAAGCAATTCGATCACCTGCGTTGCGCAAAGGCTTTGCAGCGGCATCATCTCCGGCGACGAGTGAAGTCAATCGTCGGCATTGTCTCATCTATGAGGTCACAAGTAGTGATGCCATCGGGTCTACGAAGCAGTGCACGCTATTGAGCTTGAGCTCACGGCATTCAGGTTGTTGAGAAGCAGCTAACTGCTGAGCTAACGCCGACCATCACGCGCGTACCTCGAGAACTCTCCGGCTTCCGCCGGATACATCTGGCCGCAGAGACTAGCGGTTAATCTCTGAGAGATATAAAGAGGTCTCCACAGGTGGAGTCGACTTTATCCCCACCGAATCTCGACAGTGTATCATGCAGTTTCTCCGCCTCGCCTCTCTAGTCGCCCTCCTCGCTTTCAGTGGGGTCCACGTTGCAGCTGCTCCGGCTTGCATATGCATCACGTACGTTCTTTTCTTTGTGCCGGAGCACATCTCGAAGCAACATGCGATGCTCAAAGTCTCTGCAGCAACCCCTGTCCTTGCGGCCCAGGCCTTCTTCCAGAATCTGGTTCAGAAGTTTCAGCCGATGCGTCCACAACTTAGCTCGTCAATAGTCGGTCTCCTTCACACTCTGCACGTTGAGAACTATGGAGATATCAACCTGTTCACTTCCGTGGTGTTGCACCTCGACGACGATCAGCGCTACGCCACAGTACCACTTCATATCTTTGAACGAGCTGTTCCGAGTCCAAAATTCAAATGTGTAACTTAGTCTGAACATAATGTGAGGGCGATGCGCAATCGAACACGAGATCCAGACATGCGTGAGGTTCCACGGTGGCAAGGTGAAAAGTGTTAGTACACCCTCCTCGAGGGGGTCACATGGTATGCCATAGTGCTAGCTTCGTGAAGAACAGACTTTGCGGGTCCTCTCACTCTTGGCAACGTCTCTGCCATCTTCTCGTACACGAATAATAATGTTCGTCATTGCGGAGCAGACCACAGTAACTCCCAACCCTTGATTTCCAATACAAGTGAACAAGTAGGCTTTGCATTCATGGAGGTTGAATGCCACGAGTACAGAAGGCCGTGTTGTACGGGATGTTGAAGTACTGTGAGATGAGGTCAGTCAACCAACCATCCTTCATGGACCGAACTATGATTTACCTTCCAATGCGCATCATTGGCGGTATTCGTCTTAACGCTAGTAGAGCATAGGTTGTCCTCGCCAAGGTCGCCACCGTCTCCGTACTCGCGACACATCGTGGTTGAGTTTGCGCTGGGAGGGTCGCGGAAGTTCCAGTACTCCCTCGCTGAGAGACAGGTCGACGCGTCAGATTTGGCCAAAGTGCAGGGTATGATGCTGTCACTCACGGTGATGAGCCCATCCATTTTCGCCGGTGTTCTTGGGAATGATCTTGGGAACACTGAAGGTTGTCATCAGCAAAACCCCAACTCCTCGCTGGATGAGACGACGAACCCATCGTTCGTGTGCACGACTTTACCGCATGGTCAGATTGAGTCGCTCTTCCAGAAGCTATTGGCAAGCGGGTACATGAAGCAGGGCAGTCTGGCGTCGGGCCCACCTTTGCAGGACGCATCTGCATTTGAGACAATCTTCAAAGCCAGAATGGTCAGCCGATGGAATGAATTAGGAGGTGCAAGGCTTTACCTTGGTGACTACTTCCAGAGATTACATGTTAAAACTTTCAAGATAGCCTTGGTTCTCCGCGCGAGTGAACTAGTTGGAGGTGATACTCCTGTAATTATTGCTTGGCCGTTAGACGCCGGTTGTGGCGGAACGGGAGTCGACACCGTTGCAATTGGAGGGTAAGCATACGCGTACTCGTAAACAGACACCATCCCTAGTGATTTGGAGTAAGGCTGACTCGTATGAAGCTTTATGTTCCTACGTCAATAGTCCGTGGCTAAAAGACAATACCCAGAGGGTCGAGTGTTTTTCTCGGCGACATATCGCGATCGAAGCTTATATAGGTCAGAGGCAAGGGGGAACAGTGATGGAAATGTCAGAAAACTGCAGACTACCACGCTCGGACGTGGGGGCGGGGGTGGCAACGGAGCACCCTCGAGCAGGCACCAGAGATTCAACGAGTTTTCTGTTAGCGCAGAGCCAGATGCAGCACGTTCACGGCACGGATCATTCACGAGTGCAGCGGAGTCCAATCTCGAAATCTTCGCCGATGAGATCAATGTACCACGCAGAGCGTTCTAAGAAGTGCATCAGACTGAGTCGGGTTTTAGACAGATGTCAGTAGACGTAGGCTGAGAAGAGCTATCATGTGACATGCGCTGCATTTACCTGCGGCTTGTCCTGAGAATTCACGGGCCGACCGCGTTGAATGATAATGCTTATCGCCATCATTAACGCGACAATCGGTGGCAAACAACTAGTGTGGGGGACTCCTTTGTGTGGATCGGTCTGATATGCAAGCTGACTCAGCTGCCCGTCTGCTATTCAATGACCTTGTAGACGCCACTATAAGACTACAGGTGGGATGAATGCTCGGCGTAAGGACAGTTCTTCGTGACAAGAATGTACCGTACATCGCCAGGTGATCGATGAAATGACCCGACGAGCCTGACTGATCGTGTTGTATGTACACATCCCGTAACAATCGATCACAGTCTACACAGTCCGACGTGATTCAAACGCCGAGCGAGAAACGTTGATTGAGATCCGCTCGGGCGAGCACAACCGTGGCTGCGGCGGTCCACGCAATGGCGTACCATCGGCATCAACAAGGTTCGTTCGCTGGCTGGAATATTTAATTGACTGAAATGCGGTCACCGTCGGTGCGAGTACACGGAAGTGCTAAGCTCGCCGTGGTACGAACAAAAAGGTCTGTAAGGTCAGAGTTTAATGGTGTGAATGAGACAGTGTTCTGCTGGAGAGCATGATGAACACATTAAAGACACAGGTGCCAGATGAAGCTAAGAAGAGCGTCGACCTGACGACATTCGAAAAAAAACATGTGGTGCGCGGCTATTTGGTTCTACCACAACCGTGATGAGTCTGCTACAATTCAAGTTACCTACTTCGACATAACGCATAATACATGTGAGAGCGGCTCATAGAGTAGCATGGGACATAACTAGGCACGACAACATATGATTAACGTGGCTTCGAGTGTGAGAATAAGATAGAGCCTGAGGATGAATTGACTCCAGGCCAATCCGAACGCGTCTGCGTTTCCGAACAAGCTTCGTACAAGCTCCAAGGTTAGCATCTGGCAGGAAAACGACAGAAAAAGATGTACCTGGCGATTATTTCCAGAGATGACAGGTCAGGGTGCTCAAGATTGCCCGCCAGGGGGTAGCCTTTAATTTCCGCTTGCCTGGAGCGGCTGGATGTGCTGCGATCGTGATTGAAGATTGGCCAGTAGATGCCAATGCGGAGATCGCTACCGACTCGGATACAGTAAAGCCGTAATCGTAGACAGATGCCATTGTAATTTAAGTCAAGTAAGACTGGGTCGAATGAGAAAGGGGCGTGGGGTGTGATCGACGAGTGACTGAGAAGGTTATCCAGGGGGAACTTGTTGTAATGCTCGACGAGATACGCCATACGCAGAAATGCTGGCTGTTTCACAGTTTACCGAGGGAAACGGGTTTCATCGGATTCTGCCGTTTAACTCTAGCGAGCCAAGCTATTCAACCAGCAGGATTCTACAGTTCTCACCTAGCAGATTGCATAGCTGTAAGCATCGTTGGCGCGAGGCACCTCGAGGCAAAAGAACGCGAACAGAACAGGCGACTGCACAACATCCAGGAGTCATCTACAACGCGTGCGAGCATCGGCGAACCATCCCGTGCAAGGCGGTAAGTAGCTATGGCGGGGAACGCTAACCTTGATTGGCAGGGAGCTACGAGGGTTTGTATCGGCCTCGGAGAAAAAGCGGCGTTCGCAATCGGGTGTACCTGGAGGTTATGACTGAGGTTCAAAGGAGGTCCAAAACTGTCTCAAACAGAGCGTCCGGTTTCTAATTGCCAGAGGCCTTTAGTTCTGACAGGCGTAAGGCGTCGGATTGGTTCAAGCTAGAACAGATGCAGATGTTAGACAATGGCTGAGCCGCACAGCACCCTTGGGCCGCAGCACCTGCAAGTCCGTCATGGTGGGAGTGTGCGCACTGCGTGGCTACAAACAGCTCCACCGAAACGGTGCTATAAAGTGCGGAGCAGCACGGGGTGAGGTCAGGATCGCACCGGAGATACGAAGAGGTCGCAGTTGCTCCATATTGCCTCCATTTGCCTATTTTCAGGAGCAGCTTCGTCTCGAAAGGTCTGTATCGCTACCGAGACTGATTTGCGAGAAGAATAAGTAGTTAGAAAAGTTCTCCAATGCGGATGCTCTCGCAGCCGGCAAAAGGCCGTTCACATCCGGTAGGTGAACGGCGCGTTCACCTCCTCGTTCACCTTTTCGAGCGAATCGAGATCTCTCTGTTTAGGTCTTCAGTTATTGTTTAGGTCGATGACATAGCTTGGCCCCTACTATGGCGCCAACCTCATCATCTCGATCGGAACTCAATGCCATTTTGAACTACATGAATCCGGATCGTCGAGCGGACCGTAAATTATGAGCTGTGACGACTGTGTACCGAGATTCAAATCTCACAACGATTGATGCCGAACATCTCAATGCTGTTTGTCAGCACTGCCTGATCGCGAGCCGCGCTGCTTGTTCACGTTGTGGGAATGCATCAGGAGCTTCGTTCGTCTTTCACTCCACCACGTCCGGACCACTGGAAAAGATGATTGTAACACGCGAGCAGATTAAATCTGCCGCTAAAGGCAGGAAGCACTCCATGGGGAGGCACTCGCACGAGACGGCGTTGAACATCGCGAACGACTGTTTCTTAAGCGCAAGTAGGAATTGCGCCAGCAAGCGGACCGATTTGTGGATGCCCTGCGGGCAAAGTATTCACAAGAAAAGCAACTCGTGTCTGACATGATAGGAGCGCTGAAGATGCAGAACGCGGAGCTTAAAACTATTCGGACGATCACTCAGGCGTATGACGCACAGCTGGAACAACGGGCTTCATGTAGTCAAAGATCTGATGCTAGGTTCCATAGGTAGGCTCTCATGATTGTATTTCTACAAACTGTAGTGTTGGGAACCCACAGCATAACGACCGATGGTAGAGGTGGACCCTACGCAAACATTACACAGTGCCGATCTGACGCAACCGAGGCTTCTCGTCACTGGTCATCGAAAAGGGTAGACCCCTGGCCGGAAGCGGGTCAGGTGACGACCAAAAAGCCTGACCAGACAGATCTCGATTCTCTTAAAAAGGAGAACGGGGAGGTGAACGCGCCGTTCACCTACCTGATGTGAACGGCCTTTTGCCGGCTGTGTCTGCAGGCTGGAGCACACGCCACAACACGCGGGCCATCCATTCGGAACCTGCCGATCAGTCTCCCACGCGACTTCGCCTCCTTAAACCATGTCCACGCTTGCTGCAACTCCCGCCACTGCTCCGCCAGCTCCCCATCCCAACTTCAACCACCCCGACTCCGACGTCACCCTCCAATCCTCCGACAACATCCTCTTCCGCGTCCACAAAGCCAACCTATGCTCCGCCTCCCTCGTCTTCAAAGACATGTTCCTCGTCGGCAGCCCCGATCAATCCCCCTCGTCCGAGCCCATTGTGGTCTCCGAACGCGCTGCCGCACTTGAACTCCTTCTGGCGATGTGTTACCCGAGAGAGGAACCGATCGACTTCGCTAAAGTCGAGAACGCGCTGGTGTTGGATTGCTATGAGATGTCGGTCAAGTATGGGATGTGGGTTGCTGGGTATGCTCTAAGAAGCTTTGTTGAGTGAGTTGTGTGTGGTGTGGATGATCGGTGGAGGGAAGATCGAAGTGTGGCTGACGGACATCGTGTAGGCCGCTCGTTTCGACTGATCCTTTTCGCGTCGTCCGACTTGCGCATAGACTGAGCGACTCGGTCATGCTGGCGCGTGCCGTTGAGGCAACACTCGAGATCAACATCTTAGCCGATGCTGATGCATTGTCCGCCAAAACCGGTCCGCTCTGGCCGAACCTGGTGCGTAAAGATCGTGCACATCCATCCTGAGTTGGTGCTCATCAAATGCTTGATCTTAGATCGAGTATCACTTCCGCTATCGCCAAGAAGTCATCTCGGTGCTTCATGAGATCCACTTCCAAGCATTGAGGTGCTATTGCGGCCACTGCATAAACTTCAGAACCAACGTGCACCAGGCTATCGCAACCTTCATAGCAGGAGGGCCCGCCGCTTTTCCGAAAGAAAAAATTCTGCTCGTACTGGGACCAAACAATACACCCGCATGCGGAGGCGGGCAACAGGGACGCGTTGCTGCATACGCCACCGCCGAAAAGACCTTCACGCCAAACGCGGTGTTCAAAAGCGCTACTTGACGCAAATTATCACTGCGAGGCGTGGAAGCACACGAGCAGCGTAGTACCAGGTCCACTGTAGTAGTTGGTGTCTGCAACCGATGATACGATGAGCACCCGCACGACGTGTGTATTACGACAACAGTCCCAAAGTCCATTGTTGTTGCAACCACGTTTCAGGGGTAAAGGAGTGTAGATCAGAAAGGAGCGACAGAGGCTATCAGAAGAGAGCCATGAGACAGAGGGGAGAAAAAGGGTTGTAACCAGAGGATGGAGGCAGGACCGCTGGGATTAATCGAGCGATGCTACGGTTTGTATCTATTCGTAGTCGGCCTCGAACTCGCGCTCGATGACGGAGTTGTTGAAGCGGCGGAAGGACTTGTGCTGGATAGAAGGGAGATGTCAGTATAAGGGTGGAGTGGAGAGGGGTTCGTCTTACCTTGTACATCTGGACCTTGTGTCCGGCGCCGCAGGTGAGAGTCTTGTCGCCAGCGCAGGCCATGTTGCACTGGTTCTTGGGGAGCTGAACAGGCTTGGCAGCGCCCTTCCAGTCGTGACCGCACTGAGAGATAATGTGTTAGCTACAGTTCAATTGAATACGCAGGACGTGGCGACTCACCATGCACTCGTTCGAGTACTCAACACCAGCGAGCGCGTAACCCTTCTGTGCGCACAAGGTCGTGCAGGCGAGCGGGGTGTTGTTCTTGAGCTCGAAGACGTCGGTGCCCTCGAGGTACTTCTCGCCAACGGTGGGGTCGTTGATGCAAGAGAACGCGACTGACCAGCCGCTGGCGAGACGGGGAGTGCCGACCTTGGGTGCCTTCACGCTGGTGAGGGCCCAGTTGACGTAGACCTGAGCGGTCGAAAACGAGCCGCAAGTGAGCTTGGAGTTGCCCGCGCAGGCTTGGGTGCACTGCTTCTTGTTCTTGGCGACGATCTTGGGTTGTTGACGGCTGCACCAGCACTGCACATCCGCGTCAGAAACAGAACAACACAAGGTAAAAACGAAACACATACCTCGACACCCATGCGGACGGCGGCGAAGGGGTACGAGTCTTGGGCACAGCGGGCAGCACACTTCTCGGGAGTGTTGTCGGTGAGGACATGGCG
>Ga0247815_10003538_pt1 | contig 11198 bp, 9 predicted proteins | sample UWRJL194509B1_FD_181014 | JGI IMG/M metagenome (GOLD analysis project Ga0247815, IMG submission 181014) | Plant litter microbial communities from Arlington Agricultural Research Station in Wisconsin, United States - UWRJ-L194-509B-1 | ecosystem: Environmental > Terrestrial > Plant litter >... | reverse complement strand
TCAGGGTATAGGCTCGTTTGAAGGCTGGGTGAAGAAAATTGTTACAAATCTTGCCTTATCCACCCTAGCTAAGCGCGGTCAGCAGCTACAAATTGTATATTCAACTGACTTGGGCATGTACAACCCATCCTATCAATTAAGTGAAATGGATCATTTGATGCAGGCGCTTGATTCCCTGCCAAAATATTTGAGTAAACCCTTTATACTTTTTTCCATAGAAGGTTACAGCCATAAGGAAATTGGAAGGAAGCTTTCAATCTCTGAAACACTTTCAAGGGTACGGGTATTAAGAGCAAAGCGCTTGATGCAGGATCGCCTTTTAATAAGAGAGCAGATCCTGAAAAAAACCTATAAAGTATCTTAACATTTACAAACTAATATGAAATCAATAAAATTCCTTACCGCACTATTGCTTGTCTTGAGCTTTGTAAAACTGAGTGCACAAATAACATTCAAGGTTGACAACGGTAAAACACTAACTGTAAAAGATTCGTCGGGCAAGAAACCAATACAAAAATTCACACTTCCAGATGGAAAAATTATAACCGAAGAGAAGGTTGATAGTATAGGTCGCGCCTGGGGAGGGTTCAATATGAGAAGAGACCTTACTAAAAATCCACCGGAAATATTTCTTGAACCTAGAGATCCGAATTTTACATCAGCCCAGGAAAAAATAGAAGGTGAATATCGAAAAAAATGGCTTGGCGCACTCGCACCAGAGTTTATGCTAAAAGACATGAACGATAATCAGGTTAACCTCGCGAGTTTAAAAGGAGAGGTTGTGGTGCTGAATTTTTGGTTTACAAACTGTGCGCCGTGCATAAAGGAAATGCCCGACCTGAATAAAATAGTTCAAAAATTTGATAATTCAAAAGTCAGATTCTTAGCTATAGGTCTCGACAGTAAGCAAGAGATTTCGAACTTCCTGCAAAAGCATATGTTTAATTATCAAATATTATACAATGCAAAGAAAGAAACCAAAGAATTTGAAATAATCGCATGGCCGACGCACATTGTTGTCGATAAATCCGGAAAAATAACTTTTCTCAAAATAGGTGGTGACAATATAGAAGGAGAGTTATCAAATGCAATTAATGACGTACTTTAAAAGAATTATAAACTCAATTGAACAAATAATAACATTATCATGTACAAATTAATATTTATGGTGATAGCCCTGGCATGTGGATCATCGCTCATTTCTAAAGCACAATCCACCGACTCAATAAAAAATCATATTGATTCAGCATTGAACATCCTTAAAACCAATTCCCTTTACAGCAAAAATGTAAATTGGGACAATATTTATTCCCGGGTAAATGAGGCTGCTAAAAATAGCAAAACAAAAGCAGACACTTTCGCCGCTCTAAACATAGCGTTTAACGCTCTGGAAGATAAACATGCGGTATTTTATCATTACGACAATCAGTTTAGGGTTGATAATAAGAGCTTGACCGACCGCTATTCTGATTCTTTAAAAACAGAATGGAAAAAAGGCCCAAGGATCCTTGCGGAAATGGTAGGAACGAGCGCTTATCTGCGCATCCCATACATTGGTTCCAAAAGTGAAAAGGAAATAAAAGCTATGGGCGAATTGATGCAGTCGAAAATAGAAGAATTAGTAAAAAACAAGCCGAAAAACTGGATTATAGATCTCCGGTTGAATGCTGGTGGCAACATTCGTCCGATGGTAGCAGGCTTGAGCCCCTTTTTTTCGGATGGGATACTGGGATATTATGTAAACAGGATTGGTGTAGTTCAGGAGAAATTACTTATCAAGCAAGGTCACCTCATCGTCGGGAATGAATTGCCTGTGATTTTGACCAACAGACATTTAGAACTTTCAAAAGCGAAAGTGGCCGTGTTGATCGGTCCGGGTACCGGCAGTTCAGGAGAAATACTGGCTTCCTATTTTAAACAAAGAAAAAATACCTCATTATTTGGTGAAAAAAGTGCTGGACTTGCAAGTGTAACAGAAGGCTTTGTTTTTAATAATGACAACACCTATTTTTTATTAACTGTAGCCAGACTTAGTGACAAAAACGGTAAAGTGCTTCCTGAAATAATAGAACCAGATTTTGAAGTGAAGGCTAATGACCATTTTACCAGTATGAGTTCGGATCTTGTTGTTCAGAAAGCCATTGGATGGTTATCCAGGAAAAAAAGGCAATAATTTAAGCAAAGTCAGATTTTTATTGATGAATAAAAGGCCTTGACTTCTTTTATCACCTACACTTTCAACTTATATACTAATACCTCAACATTACCCACAATAGCGTCATCCCCACTATTGTGGATTTTGTTTTACCTGGTTTTCTTAGATTCAGTTCAATACAAATTTACTCATCATTTCTGAGCTGCACCCATCCGTTGCCTCTAAAGTAAATTAATGTGAAATATTATAGCTTAAATCTTAAAAATCAAGGAATACAATAATTACAAATGGAGCTCTGCGCTTATTTTAACCGTGAGTTTAGCGAAAAATGATTTGTTCTAATGATCTAGTATGCAGGAACTAAATGCATCTTTCGATCAGTTGATACCATTATTAAATGGTACGATGTATAAATAGGATGCGCTGAAAAAATTCTGTTACTATAATGGTTTATTTCAATGTTCATGTCCTACCTTACTTTCTTGTATTTGAGCTAAGTCTTTCTAACGGATATGTTCTAACAGCTGGTTCCAATAGTGCTAAATTCGGTTACTTTTTAACGATCTTAACATCGTTTATTTTCAAGCCAATTTTCTCATGCCCTCGAAAGGAAAAGTGGCTTTTCAAATCCACGGATTTTATGGAAATAATAAAAGGAAGCAAGCTCCCTTTTATTATCTACGTTATCACATTAAGAACGAAAAGTCTATAATTTCGTAAATTCTACTCTTCTATTTTGCGCCCTGCCCTCCTGACTATTGTTATCTGCAAGCGGAACCATTGACCCTTTGCCTTTAATTTCTAAATGCTTAATGTTTGTCTTGAAATTGTTAACCAGGTACGCTACGACAGCCTCTGCCCTTTTCTCTGATAGCTTTAGGTTAATCTTTTGATCACCCAGGTTATCGGTGTGTCCGGTAACGCGAAATCTTAAATCACCATTATCAGATAGCGCTTGACCAATCTCTCGCAAAATACCATAAGATTCTGGCAAAATCTCACTAGATCCTGTCTGGAATCGAATGCCCGATGTAGAAAAAGACTCAGACAACGAAAGCTTAGTGCCAACGTTAGGATTCCCCGTTGCTACTCTGAAATTGGACAAATATAATCCATAATTATTCTCATTATACATCCAATACTCAGCTGGCTTGAACATAAACTGGTTTAACGCTGGGGAGATGTTAATTGCTCGTGGCGTATCGAAAATTTTCTTACCATCTATCCACATTCGAAATCTCTGCTTTTGAACCTGAATTGCATAGTGAACGGTTCTCCCAAGTGTTTCATTGAAATCGGGCATATTAATTACACCTGTGCTAAATGTATTGAGCTTGTTTGGTCCCGAAGATTCCATTGCAACGGTAGAGATTTTATCTACATTGGGCTTAATAAGAACTTCCAATTTGTTATTGATTACGGTAGAGCTTTTGAGAAAGGAATTGTGGGTAGTCTGTTGTTTGCCGGTAGATATCATTCCCAATATAAAGTTCGGAAGAAAACGTGTTCCTGAGGGTGGTGTTCCATTCATAAGCACATCAAATTCAATTGTGTAATTCTCTCCAAAAGGTTTACTATTCCCGCTTAGATATGAGCTACCGGGAAATAATCTCAGCCATTTACCGTCCTCACCATCAACTTTAACTACTTCGCCTTTGCCACTCGCGTTCCAACCGATTGGTAATTCCCCTATTGCAGATTGACTGAAGTCATCAAAATATATCACATTTTCCCCTTGAACAAAATCATATTTGCTATAGGAAGTTGTCTGGGCCTGAGCGGAAACCTGACCATTTTGGACCGGAGGCTCACTTTCCGGGCCTGGCTGTCTTTCTTTTTTGCCGTTTAAGATTTTACCAATTCTTTTTTCAGCCTCACCAGTAGCTTTTTCAACAGCCTTATTTTTGACCATGTTCCCAATTCCTCTTAACAACTGCGCATGAGCGCTTAGTCCCGTGATCGTCCAGATCACAAGAATGAATACTATTTTTTTCATCATTATATTATTTATTTTTAATTTGCTCTTTGTTTTAACTCATCGTTCTGGGCTTTCTTCCATTTTCCTGCATTAGCGTTACTGCCAAAGCGATAGCTCACCCCAAGTGTTGCCAACCTCGTATCGAACAGCTGATCGACCTTATCGTTGTACAATTTCGATTTTGTACTAAACCTGGATCTGTTGGTATAAAGTATATCTGATACGGTAAGCCGTAAACTCATCTTCTTTTTCATAAAAGATTTTTGAAGGGCTACCATCGCAGCAAAATTTGACCTGAGAAGTTGAAGTGCATCACGCCTTTTTCCTTTGTAATTGATCGAAAATTCAGCAGCCCAAGATGGAGATATGGAGAAATTATTGGTTGCGGAACCCATAATCCCTGGACCGCTCTCACTCAGATCTGTTCCGGCAAGATTGCCCTGGAATTTATTTTTAAAGAAATTCAGATCATAGTAACCTGTATACCATTTTCCAATTGAAATTGGCATAGATATTCCAATACCGAAATAGTGAGTACGGTCCAGGTTTCTATCAATCATTCGCACCATCCCTATCTCATCGGCATCATTTTCCAGAACAGTGTACATGTTTCCACGAGTTCTACTATACATATATCGAAAAGTAACTTTTCGATTGATGGTGTGGGCGACTTCAATATTTGTGGCCAGCTGAGGCATTAATTCAGGATTACCCACCACATAGGTGTTTTCATTAAGATAATACCTGAACGGATTGAGCTGTTTATAGGTTGGCCGATCGATGCGACTATTCACCAAAAATGAAACCGTGTGTCCTTTAGGGAAGTTGTAATCAATACTCAAATTTGGAAACACTTGCCCATACTGCCTGGAATATTTATTGTTTTCTCCAGATTTTTGTGCTTTAGTATAAGTATGTTCAAACCTAACTCCCAACTGAAAATTCAGATCTTTGATTTTCTTCCGGCCACTTACATAGATAGCTGAGATCTGCTCATCATACAAATAATTATCATTTGATGAATAGCCTTCTTGCTGCCCGACCCCTGTTGGAATGTTAAAAGACACGAAGTTTTGGGCATTAACTTCTGTAGCCTTTATCCCTGTGCTCAATTCATCCAGAAGCTTTTTTAAACTCATTTGATAATCAACTTTCGCTAAATAAAGTTTAAGCGAGCCCGAAAGGTTGCCTGTTAATGTATTCTGAATTTCTGGGTTTATTGATAATATTGTAGAATTGGATTCCTGCTTATTTTGTGTTGCATAATTCGCAAAATCGATATCTGCACTTAAGGTTCTGCTTTTACCTAGATCATACCTATAGTTAAGAGTAAGCGCTGGATTTGAGCGGTGGTAAATACTGCGTCCCTTTGTTTGCACCTGAGCTAGCAACTCTGCACTCTGATTAAACTCCGTATTAAGATTATCCAAGTATCGGGTGTTATCATTCTTATAGATTCTTCCTGTTATACCGATTTGCATTTTTTGGTTAATCATATATTCAGCAGATAGCTGACCGATATGTACTTGTGCCAGTGTTTTAAAAAAATTTTTCTGAACAAATCTATTTTGAGTTACTTCCGCAAAAACAAATTCTCTAAAACTATCTGAACTTGTAAAGTCGGTATTATTCTGAAAATTGTAATTTGCCTGAAGGTTCCATTTTCCTTTATAACGGTTTAATGAAAAACCCGCATTTTGACGAGCATACTTGCCCTGAATGAGATTTGCGTTCAATGAACCATTAATTCCAGGGTCGGATATTCTTTTGGTTTTAATATTGATAATACCTGCACCTCCTGATGCGTCATAATTTGAAGGGGGTGAAGATATCAGTTCGATCTGATCAACATTAGCACCTGGCATTCCTTTGAGAAACGCGATCAGATCTTCGCCCGAAAGGGGTTGAGGTTTTCCGTCAATCATGATAGTCGTCCCCGGCCTACCCCTTAAAGAAAGCGAACTTCCATTGTTGGATACACCCGGAGATCGTTCTAATATTTCCAGTATCGAAGAGCCGGTAGAAGATAAGCTTGAGCCCACCTTGACAATCATCCTATCAGTTTTTTGTTGAATGCTGGATTGCGTCGAAGTTATAATAACCTCATCAAGATTTTGCTCGTTCGAAACAATGTTAATTTGACCAAGGTCTAAATCTTTATTAACTATGATTCCACCTTGGATAAACTTCTTATGGGTAATGGAGTTTGCGACTATACGATATCGGCCATGCTCCAGCCTTAAAAAGCAAAAGAATCCTGAAGAATCGCTTACACTTGAGAAGATCTTTGAAGAATCTGACTCGAGCGAGAGTTTAATATTTATGTTGCTAACTGGCCCTTTTTCATTTTCGAAAAATTTCCCTTTTAGACTAGCCTGCTGGGCCAGAACATTTGAGCAAGTAAGTGCAGATGCCAGTATATAAAGTATAAATTTCATTGCTTTGCCGACCATTCTTGAGAATCGTATAATGGCCCAAAATTAGCTTCAAATCACAATCTTATAAATCACATATTCATGGGATCTAAGGAGTAACCATGTGATTTTTATACATCATACCTGACACTAAATAATTGAAATAAAGCGATTTAATACCAAAATGAGAATTTGGAGATTTTTTGATGATTAAACATCTGTAACGATATCGTAATTCATTAAGTCTAGGATATATCAATAACTAAAATTTTTATATGAGTAATTTTCTTGGAACAGGAACCATTTTCTATGGTAAAAATAATATAGGCCGGGATGGATCTTACATAACAACTAAATGGCTGGCCATTTTATATCTACCAATCTATCCAATGGGGACCTACAGGCTTTGGCCAAAGAATCAATCCTTTTCATATGATATGAATAAGGATGGTATCAGACTTAGGTTGAATAAAACACAAGTAACTAAGGGTTACTTATGCCTATTTTTTATGCTTTTACTGCTAATAATATTGCGTAACAGTTTCTTGGCTTCTACGCGGAATATTATTGAAAATTTCTAGCAATAAGTGATCAGATGATCACATTTCAAACAGGCTATACACATCATCATGTGGTTTACAAATGACCATCTGGCCGGTAATTTTGGAAATAAAAAAAAACATGAAAAAATCTATGTTAATCGTCCTTCTGGTCCTGGTGGGTCTGGCTGGATGTAAGAAAAATGCAACTTTGGAAGAAATGCCTTCTAAATCAAAATTCTCCTATAGTAGTTATGTGATCGATAATCCTGAAGTAACGGCCGAAGCTGGTGTCGGTGATCTTTATTTTACCTTTACTCAGCCTGGGATGGCTTTCAAACTTCCAAGCCTAACTGTTCAAATCACCGATTTTAGTGGTCCTGGAACTTATGATTCTAAGGATGGCCTTACGGTTTATGCATCAGAAGGTAATGATGACAGCTATTGGGCACACGATTACTCATTAAGTGATCCTACTATTCATACTCAAGCAAAAATAGTGATCAAACGAGCAGACAACTATTTAACTGCAGAGCTTGAAGGAGAGTTAATGCATGCAGAATTAATAGGAAATCAATTGGTCAGAACATATACCCCATTCAAGGCCAGTACCCATCAGACTTTATATCGTGCCCAATAAAAAGTTATTATTAAAAGATAAATACACCAGAGGTTTGTAAAACATCCTCTGGTATCCCATTTCCTCCCTTTCTAAAGCCTGCTCTTTATCCATTTTAAATCAATTCTTTTTCCTTTTTCAGTGCACGGTACTAATCAATTGTAGGAAATGGTTTCTAATACTTTTGAAGCATCTACCTCCATGAGGTATTCTCCTGTCGACATCCTTCAAGCACTTGCCAAGGATTATTAGTTGTTTCCATGACTTTAATATGAACATAGCTAACGTAAACATGGTTAGCTGTTTATCTTAGTTGCATCAAAACAATCGATTTTTGTTTTTACATGAAAAATTTAAGTGGTTAGAAAACGATATAACTAGCTTTTATTATTCAGACTAATAGATAGTATATTCTGATATATTCAACAATCATTCCGCTACCGCATACGAATAACTAATATCAGACTGCCACAATTCAGCAAAAAGAAAATATAGGATTACATTATCACTTGAGTTTCTTGCTTACAATATCGAGTAATATTCCTGGTGTTGATTACAACGATCAAAGTTGGATTTATCGAGGACCAATAGCCTTGAATGTACCGCACCAGCGTCAATGCTATTGAGTCTATGACTTTTCATATTTCCAAACAAAATCACCAACTAGTAAATGTTTTAAGTTAGAACACTATAATTCTAGCCGGAATAATTTGTCAATAGGAATATGCTCATAAAATTTTTCAGATTCAAAATAACAATCTTTAAAGTAGTTCTAATCTTAAGGCGAAGTGGCTTTGAATTTAAATTCTTAGATATGAGAAAATATGCCAATGCAAATTTGGCCACCATTGGGCGTTTGACCAGTTTAATATCTTTTGTCGCAATGAACATTGTATTTAAAATCCTTTAAAATAAAAAATGCCTCCCCGAGTAACGAGAAGGCATCTTGTTTTATTTAGCCTACAAACCAAAAGCAAAGGCTGCTCTAAAACCGATAAAGGAAGAACTGCCCTCATTTGACCAGGACTCGTATCTCACTCCCAAATCAATTGAGTTTTTGTTCGCCAACGGCAAATTCACTCCAACTGATGGCGCGTATACAAATGCTGTTGCGCTTTCTTCACCTGTGCTGAAAGATGCACCAAGTTCAGCTGCTCCATAAAAAACTTTTCCAAAATAATATTTACCACCTGCTTTCACTGGAACCGCACCCATATTCCCCATTTCTATTCCTGCTTCTTTAAAAAGATCCTTAAACTCTTTTTTATAGCCAAAAGAAAGGTAGCCAACTGATGCAGTCAGGTTCAAAGATTTCGCCACATTGAATTCCCCCTGTACCGAACCTCCGAATCCAAGACTAGAAACCAATCCAAGATCGCCCGTTGGAATGGCAAGGTCAGCACCTGCACTGATTTTAGTGATTGCACCTGTAGACTGGGCTGATGCGCCATAAGTTAATGCGCCTACTGTTAATAAAGATAAAATTGCTTTTTTCATTTCTAATTGTTTTTATATTGATTTTTGAATTAAAGCCCGAAAGGGGCTGGATTAATAATGTACTACAATAGCTACCAGAATGGTTCTGTTAACGCCTTCTGGTAAAATTTATCGCTCGTTTTTGCAAGGTCCTGAATGAGTCCTGCATTGAAGATCAGCATGTCAAGACGTGACCGTATGGTCTGGGAACGCTGGGCCATCTGAATCAGCGGATTATTAAGATCTGATCTTTTGGCTGCCAGACTGTTCCAGTCGACTTTCAAAAAGATTTTAGCCGTATTTTCTGATAGCCTGGTAAGGTTGGCCAGCTTTTCTCGCCAAATCCGAACATGAAGATCATATACCCGCTGTTGGCATAAACGCATTAAGATTGCTCTCGCATGCTTATATGGCAATGATGCTTTGGCCTGTTCAGATTCCATATCCTCTTGGGAAAGTGGATAATATTCAGCTTTGGAAGACCAACTGGCAACAGAATTTTCCATGGTCAGCAATTCTTTTTTAAGCTCCTCTTCAGCTCCACTCAGCTCCGAAAAATTAAGGTTATGCCTCTTCTCAAAAGCCATTGCCTGATCATACAAAGGTCGTATCAGTTTTTGGTTTTTATTTATAGAAGGCTTTAAAAACATTCTCTCTGTCTCATCCTTGTCCTCTCCAGGGATCTTATTATATTGAAAAAGCCCATTTATACCAGCTTTTTCAAAGATCTCACCAAAATCTTCCCTGTATACCTCCAGGTCATCAACCAATACCGCATTGGACGCCTTATATGAGGTTGTGGATTCATTGAGTGCAAGTTCAGGTGGTGGAATCGAATCAAAAAAACCCTTACTTAGGAACACCCTATTGGCATTGTTCGCGCTTGACATTAAGTTAACCTTTGCTTCGCTTAAATATCGGTTTGTCGCCTTGTTGAGCCACTGTACTGAGGATAACGTACCGGCATTTAACCAGCCTTTTATTTTTGGATCCGAGGCAACTTCTTTGAAGAGCTTTTCTGGATCCGTTATTTCACCATCCCTTGTGTGAGTTTTTACTCGCTCTAATACAGCCTGATCGAATGTGCTGCTGGATTGATTCTGTGCAAAACCCATTGATGAGATGAAAATTAATAATGTGATAACTAAGATTCTTTCTGACAGCATAATATTAGTAGGCTTTTAAGCTAAAAGACATAGAGATGCTTTTACGAACTTGATTGGCGCAATAATTAGTTTGATGATAAAGGACTGCGCCAGTCACTGTTCCTGCAACATAACCTCCGGATTGCTGGGGATAGGATGTTATATTTACCTTCCCTGGTGACAAGACTACATTTGGCTCACCTGTGGTGCAGGCAGAGCGCATACTTTGAACGAAGTTAGAGCCATCATAGCCATAGGATAAATGTGCCTCCCCGCTACTGGCAAGCATTCCGAACGGATAGCTTCCTTTTCCAGTGCCGTGAACAGTCAATGTTAAAAAACGCTTGCCATCAACCAAACCTGAGATGATAAAAGAATTAGGAAATTTTGCAATAACAGCAGAGCTTACCTGATGTTCTACGCCGTCGATTACTGCCAGGCAATACTCATCCGATACGACCTGAATTGGATATAGTAATGTATACTTTGCTGTTGCGGGCCCGTTACTTTCAAATTTGCCCGTCATGGAAACAGAGACTAATACTGGATTTGACGCGGGCGGGGTTAGAGGTGCACTATACAGGCATTTTAATCCCTGGGATGATACCACTCCCTCTCCCAAAAGTTTCCACTCTGCAGTTTTTAATCGTTCATCTACATAACCAAACGCATCAGTTACCTCGGCCTCATCCCAAGCCTGAAGGGATTCATCACCAGTAAGATCAGGAACCTGAGGATAGGTCATTAATTTAATCTGAATATTTCCCTTCGTCCCAACTTCAGTCGGCCCTTCAAGCCTATATTTGTCATAGGCGGTCCAGCTACTGAAGTGTGTGGTACTTATCGAAAGCGTTTTATTGGCCTTATCATTT
>Ga0247815_10003537_pt1 | contig 11200 bp, 9 predicted proteins | sample UWRJL194509B1_FD_181014 | JGI IMG/M metagenome (GOLD analysis project Ga0247815, IMG submission 181014) | Plant litter microbial communities from Arlington Agricultural Research Station in Wisconsin, United States - UWRJ-L194-509B-1 | ecosystem: Environmental > Terrestrial > Plant litter >... | reverse complement strand
GGGGTGGGAGGGACGAGTGCGCGAGCCGAGATGAACGGCACAGCCCTGAGCAACCTGTGCTACGCCGATCAATGCTTACGGCTAATCAAGCGAAAAAGGAACGCTCCATCGAACCTACGGACCTGCAACGCTGCCAGGGTTGAGGCTGGCGTGACGAATAGAGAAGGGTGGGCGGTGTGAATACCGTGAAGAGCCAAATGGTGCGACAATGACACACGTCTGTCCGCTGGCCGCTGACATGCTCGACGTCCACTGGAACCTTCAACGCGTTCCGTCAGGCACCGAACGATGAGCGGACGTGCTCTGCGCTGTCGTTCATCCGAGCCGATCCCCACGTGCCGAGGAGGCTCCAATGTTCTAGCTCAATGTCCAAGAAGTCCCTGGGATGCCCCGTACAGAATGTGCGAGGGAATACATCGCGAGTTTCTCCTCGTTTGACCACGAGCTGGTAGGTACGTCGACGTGGATGTTGTCCAAGGTTCCCGTGGCTGCCGTGGCGACTCCACGGGCGGCAGCGAGCGCAAGAGCAGGAGACGCGAGGCCGCTGAACTGTGTGTCGTCGCGCAATGCCCGACACGAATTCAACTGCAAAACCTGCAGTGATGGGACTCATGGGAGCCGCGCGTACGGCGTCTCATTTGTCAGGTTGGCAATCTTTGCCGCGTCCGCGGCGAGGTCGTCTAGTTGGAAATCAAGCTGGAGGAACCGCAGTTTCTTCAGCGGCTCCTCCGTCGTCACGTGCAGAAGCGGCCAACGCATCTGCCAAGGCACCGACAGCTCTTCGACATCGGCGCCGGCGGCTTCAAGAAGGTTGTAAATCCTGCAGACGAAAGTTTCGATGTACCGCATGGCAGTGGGTTGTGCGATCACGACGCTCCGCAGAGGTGGTCGAGTCGAACTGTTGAGAACCCGCACGATGATCTGCAAGATAACTTGGGTGTCCAACTCGTGCTGCCCAGAATGAGGTGGGCAGTCCCATAAGTCATAGTCCCGTGCGGTCGGGTGGAGTGTCAACTCTAGTGCAACCATGCCCGGTCCGCACTCACCCAGGACGTCGAGCACATTAAGCTGATGCCAAGGGTAGTCGTAATCACGTCGAGAGGAAGTGCATGCGCGAACATGGATCGACGGGATGCAGTTCACACAGTTTGTCTCACTAAGCATGTCCACCACCTGAGCCACATGCCCTGACTTGACCTCCAGGGTGAGGTGGTCCAGTCTGGCCAAAATGTTACAAAGTTCAGGCGCTAATTCGCCTCGATTAACGAAGAAATCTTGTTCAAGCACCGCGTGCAGGTCGGTCAAGCGTGGCGACCGCACAAGCTGGTTTTCTAGATCGACCGCCGAAGAGAAACGAGAGTGCAGGTGAGTGTGATTCGCGGATCGAGCCGCCTTTCGCCAGTTCGCGTTTCTGTCAATGATTACGAGGTGCTTTATGGAAGTTGGCAAAGCGACGATCTTCGAACAGTCGAGAACAGTCGGGCGCGATGCGATGGCCGTAAGGCGGACAGTCTGTAGCACCGGCAGGGCAGAAAGGGCCAGAAATTTCACAAAAAGTTGGGCATCATGCCCATCGACATAGTGCAGTTCCAGAAGATGGAGGCGATTTCGAAGGTACGGAGCAATCAGGCCTGAGGCCAAGCTGTGAATGAATGGGGCTGTCGCCCGATGTGAGAGAACAATAATCCCAGTGAATGATTGCACACCGCTGCGCGAAGAGAAGAGCTCCAGGAGCAATGTAACTGTGCTTCTGTAGCGCACTGGAGAGTTTCTTGGCTCCCATCGTTGCGGATGCCGACGAATGCGCTGGCGTAACTCGGACAACTGCAATGGAGCGCGCATCGTACACGCGGGGCATGTGCATAGGCGTGAGAGGTGGATATATTCGAAAGTATCCCAGAGGTACTTGTTCGCGAGGGTTATACTGCGCCAGGTGTAGTTGACTTGAGATGCTGACAATATGTTCAGTCCGCTCAAGTGGCTAATGACAGCCAGCCAGAGCTCGGTGGGAAGTTCCATGAGGCGGGACTGGCAAAAAAGGTCCAAAGCTATACAGGCTATGTGCAGGTGCTTGGAGCGTGCTCAAGGTGGCGAAGAGGCAAACGCAATGAGAAGAAGTAGAGAGCGGTGGCGGACTTGAAAGTGTTATCGGTTGCCTTCATGACCAACAAGTGTCCGTGTATAGAACAGCTCCGTACCTCAATCACTCTTCGAATTTAACCCTACTAATTTTTCTATCAACGGCTCTACAACCCGACCAACACGACCGGATAATTCTTCAGTTTGCTTACTGGACCCGCACGAGTACCTGCTGATGTTTGTTTGTAGATTAATCGATACTTTACTCAAATAAGCCGAAGTCTTGCCTATGAATCTGCTAAATCAATTAACAATCAGAGATGAAAAAGGCTCTAGGATGTGGATGGTCTTATGAATCTGAGCCAATACCCCTGTCCAGATCTGGATCACGGGCGCTCGCGCTGCTCATCCTCTCGAAAATGCTCTCGTATCGGGAGCGCCACGGCATCTCAACCGTGTTGCATGTTACGCTTCAATCTGCACTCGGCCGCATCTCTGGCCCACAGTGCGTCAATACGAAGACCTTGTGGTTCTGCCTTGCTTAGAAATTTTCGCAGCGTTCGCGCCGACTTGATTCACCAGACCGTTGACGCCATTCGAGCCGTCACTTGCGAGACTCTTGGAAGCATTAATCGCGATCTGGGCTTGAGTTCATCTCTAGATCAGGAGATGACTCGCACTGAGCCAACACACCTATTGCTCGCACTTCCTGGGTCAAGCGCAGAATCGGTGCCCGGACACGGGCGAACCCATTCCGCGCTCAAAGATGCAGCGCGCAGCTCAGTATATGAGCCATCTCATTCCCAATCTCATGCTCGCTCGTCTCCGTGGTCAACACCCCGGCGCACTCTCGAACCTTCTGCGAAGGATCGTCGCACTCGTCACGCGTCACGGACTCTGTCACCCACCGTACGCGGTCATGCCGACCCCTCAATTCACGTCCACTACAAGCAACTTAAAAGCCTCTCACGAGTAGTCCGACTAGGTCAGGATATTCTTGCTCGCATCTTTGCCAACCTCGTCGCACCGTTCGCGCCGAATAACGATAACTTCCGTCCCGGCCATATGGTCGATATCATCCGCGTCTCGCACGTCTGCCGCTCATGGCGTGCAGCAGCCCTCCATGCGCGCTCTCTTTGGACTAGCCTTCATACTCTCTCGGTTAATGAGATGGAGTATCTCGATATGCTGCTATCGCGCAGCGAACCTCGGCCGGTACAGGTTCTCTCGCTGCAGTTTGTTACGCACCGCAAGCTGAACTTCATCAAGACGTGCGACGCTCTACAAAAGCACCTGAACCGGATTGTGCACCTGCGCATTTACCTCAACTCGAAGCAAAAGACCGTGTTCTCCGCGGTAAAGAAGGCGATGACAAGATCGAGGGCCTCGCATCTTGAGACTTTCGTACTCGACTTCGATAACACAGCGACATTGCGCGCAGAATCTCTATTCGATAAACACGCACCACGACTTCGTGAGATTTCTATTCGTCCAACCCAGCTCGGGCTTTTCAGCGACAGCATACTGGAAGGAGTCACTAGCGTCGAGTTGTTGAACGACCAACACTGTCTCAACACCTCGGCCTTTCGCCAGATCTGCGAAAAATTCCCTTCTCTTTCACATTTGACTCTTCCTGACCCGCTCGCTGACTTGGACGGAGCTCAACGTGACTGGGCAGTACCTCGTCTAAAGTCGTTAATAATCCGCGATTCTGTTGGTGCAGACGCACCTCGCGCAAACCCGACGCTAGAGTTGCTCCGCCACCGCGCGGTCTCAAACATCAACGTCTTGTCCCCGCACTTTCACACGTGCCGCTATATTCTTGGAAAGCTTGATGATCCGCACGAGCTTCATGTTGGGTACGACAGCGAACGGAACGCCAGTATCGCTGTTCGAGCCGCAGACTCGGGGCTTGGTGGTGCATATGTCCGCAACTTCACTCACCTTCATCCGGCGGACGTACCGAAACTACTCGAGTTTATCAGATTTCGCGATTTGCACACCGTTGAATTTACGCTTCATGCGATCAGGTCAGATTGGGAGGACCTGTACTACGCTCTTGGCACTGGTGCGATGGATCGTGTCAAAGTCCTGACACTGTTTGTAGCGGAAGTGCCATCTTCCAGGAACAAGTCGACGATCGATATCTTTACCTACACTTGGGAGCGTCGGCGTCGCTGGAATCTGCGAGAACTATCTTGCCTTCGATTTGCCTCGCGCCCAGCCGATCCGACTCATGACGTCCTAGGCAGGTCCAAGGGCAAGTCGCGTTCCGTGACAGGCGATCATCATTATGCCGTGCGGCCTTGCGATGCCATCCTAGCACAGGATGTCCTCAAATTTGTTCGCGAAGGGTTGAACGTTGCTGTACCTGAACGCATGCGCGTAGAGCTGGCTGGTAAAGCTCATTTTGCTGAGGGTAGCGCCAGTTCGCAGGTCGTTGCGTTGCGGGCAAGTGTTGGCGGGGTGAATGTGCTCTCCGGCTGAGCTGTGGCATGTGCATGCTTTGTTCTCGGACTTTACTCCATTTGTGGAGGTTGATCTTGCTGTTCTTCCGTGTACGTTAGGTTTAATAGTTGAGCTACTGTAGGTTCAAGCACCCAGTCGCAGTTTGTCTAATCTCACTCGTAGAAGAATATATTTGTCGCAAGTTGTATTCAAGTAATACTAACACCGATTCTGTGTGAGCCCTGAAGTCCCAACAATATAATGGTAGCTGTGTAAAGTGAGCATTATCTTCAGCAGATTTGACGCATGTACTGCTGCATACATTCCAGATGAGATGAAAAGGTGGTCCGGGTTGCTGCTGTGGATCAACCTGTAATATATTTAGTGCTCCCGACGGTAGGCTCGTGGCCAAATTTATCATCCGCACAGGAAGCGAACGTCGCGATATTGGTTCCACAAGGTGGAGGATTGTATACAGTGAAGTCAGATTGCCTGCTGGTTGCGTGGAAGACGCGTTAATTCACAGGACAATTGCTCATACAAACTTTCCGGAGGGAAAGGGATTCTTGGAGGCAAACTGCCGTGTAGTTGCTTCCATAATCGATGTTATGCTGCACCCTGTAAATCCGACTCCGCCGGAACCTGCTTGGCCATCTGCCATCGACTCTTTGCCATGCCACTCTCGCTGGTTGAGCATTCACTGCGACCAGCCTTTCCTACTGGTGCATCATGCTCAACTACACGCAATTTTCGTCCTCCCGCCCTCAGCCTGCCGTTGGATCTGGTATTCATCGTCTTTCATCAGCTACCACCGAGCTGCCGCATTCGCGCGACACACGTCTGCTCTCAGTGGCGCGCCTTTCCTACTAAACTGCCTCTACTTTGGTCAGAAATACCAGGGGGCAGCAGTATTGACTGCCTGGCGACATTCCTTGCTCGCGCGGAAGGTGTACCTGTTGACGTCAACCAACTACTGGTACAGTCCGATGAGGATCCAAAGCTTGAACTTGTTGCAGCTCAGCTTCATCGCATAAGGTCCCTCGAGCTACTACTAAATGGTGCAGAGGACATCGGCTACGCTAGCCATGGCCTATGCCTCTTCCGGACTTCCGCGCCGATTCTCGAATCACTTGTCATCAGGAATTTGAACGGACGCGGACATTTCTATATCACGGACGAGACATTTGGAAGTATTTTCGCGAGAAACGCGCCAAGACTCTACTCAATTGGGCTCTTCGAGGTTCCAAATTCGCTGGGGTTCCTCATGAGACTACCACAGCCATTTGTGGCACGGGAAGTCTCCATAAACTATGGAGTTCATCCTGCACCCACAGATGTCGACGTATCAGTTGCTGCGGCTCTTCCGAACGTATTGAAGCTGCATGTGTCCAATGTCGGCTGGACTATCGCACCCGAACGCACCGGTTTAGGTTCGTTACATACCCTCCACTTGCGGCCAAACTTCTCAACCAATCAAGTGTCAAATCATCTTATGAAAACTCTCCATGGTTGGTCCAAACTGCACGCGATATGGTTGGAACTCCCAGATTCGATGCGCTCTACCTTCTGGGCATGCCAAATCCCAATGTGCGTTGGTGAAACATACCGGTCAGTCGAAGCGACTGTCATCTGGACCCATGACCAGACGACTCAGACCCGAGAACAACTCTGCACTCGCGCTGTCACTCCCAAAGGCCGCACACGTGTTTTTAGCAACTTCAGTCTGAAAGATCTTGACTTCATTCTCAGCAGGATTACAGCACCAGACTTGGCCCGACAGCTCGAGGAGATCAAGTTCGACGCTTGCACCCGACGCGCAGCATGGGTATTTGACGGTATTCCTTTGCCGTCACTGCGCGTGCTCTGCTTCGTCGCTGGAGAACGCTACCCGGATGGTGTCGACGTGATGATGCGTCGAGACTCTCGCAAGGATTTTGCCGACTTCATCCACCGCATGCACGGCGTGCTGTGGCACGTTCCGAATCTTGAACGACTCGAACTCGAGGTTATCGGCTTGCGAGATGGTGATCCAGGCCACTGGTTCTGGACGACTCGGCGGGTAATGTATATCATGAACTCCTTCTCACTCATCCGCAAGGGTTTCAAGTTTCCCGAGGTGGTCTTGCGGGGGTTCATACCAGAGTCTGGTCTGGTGGGATCTCTGGAACGATTCTCGGAGAAGGTGACAGTCACTAGCGATATGAAGTAATACTTCCTCAAGGCCGAAGAGGGCTGCAGTCAAATTTCTTGCGGGGGCGTTTCGAAGCTACTTGTTCGTTTCGCAGTTGAACTGTTGTCCTGAAATGCTTCGAAACTTTCATCACCTCGTGTATATCTTGGGCCTTTTCTGAATTGTACCTACAGTTTTGCTATTGAGTCAAATAATGCACTGTAGCAAAGTTGAGACCTGAGGAACGTGTCTCGAGAGTCGTGACCCTGATGAAACTACAAACAATATTCTATCATGCTTTCTCGAATGGATCTTGGTATCTTCAACTGCATTCGATACAACCGAAATAGGCACAACTGACTACAGACAACACGTATAGTTCATGGTCCATGTCCGCTCCGAAAGCGCATGCCTCTCAACCACCCAACTACACACTGTCAATCATCGTCCACCCGGCCATGAATCTCAGCTTGAAGCCACTGTCGCGTTGAAAGCCAGAGCGAATCCATCCGCACGCCAGTAGAAATCATTCTGCTCAGACACCGGACCAACGTCAGCCACGAAACCGCCGGTTAACGCCACACGAAGTCTGTCACTCACCGACGGCGTCCCAGTCACACGCGTAATGGACGCGACGAGGATGTATTGACCTGAACCTTCGAAGAGGTCCTCGGGTGAGATTGGGACGTTATAGGTCCATCGGCCTGGGCCCTGTCGACGATGCGCCAGTAAGCGAGAGGGAGCGCGATTTAGGTGGGAAAGGTCCGCAGCAGAGGTGCATCAGATGCCGTACGCATTTGAATATGAGCATATGGAAAGTGAGTGGACGTGGGGTCGAGAAGTGGTATCAGCATGGGTGTGAGGATCGAGGCTCGTGGACAGACTGACCGAGTCGGACCGGTTCAACGCGACAAAGTCGATGTTGACGAGAGGTCGTCCGAGAGTTGCGTTGTTGGCTGCGTACTTCTCGGGCGTGGTGATGCCGATGCTCGCGGTGAGGTCAAAGCTGGCATCGATAAACAGTGGCGTGAGTGAAACGTTCGGAACGAGGGAGGCTTACTCACAAGCTAACTTTGGAGCTACCAGTGACAAAGTCAAGCGGGAAAGTGCTAGTCGCCTCGGTCGCTCGGTACGTTCCATTGATTTCAGCGTTCTGCTCGAGACGGCCGATGAACGCGGACGCGACCTGAGCGAAGGCGACGAGTGTGGCGACGGTGAACGGACGCATGGTGCAAGGCGGATGGGCAGCGTTGCAACGCAGGTGCTCAGGTGATGGATTTGGAGCTGCTGGTATTTATACCATAGTCTAGGTTCTGACAGAGACAGACTGCCGCCGGAGAGCGCATGTGGGGCACGTCATGTCACCGTGTGACAGCAAGTCAACGCGATGCAGGTTAAAGGCGTAATTTGATAAATTTGATATCATGCGTCAGCCTTAGAGGTGCGAAATATGATCGCTGAAGTGGAGGTCGAGCAGAGGGGAGTCATGAAGGCAGCAGCAGTCTGCGCAATGATAACCAAGGCGGAGCGTGTAGCTCATACACAGTGAGTCTGGTCAGGATGAAGGAGCCTGGAACGAGAGGGCTAGGAAAGTGAAAGTCGTTGCTACAACTGGCACATCGGTCGGGGTGGGACGGGGAGTTTTGCGAGGTGGCAGGGCGCCTGGGCCAGATGGAGTCTTCTGAGGAGGTTGAATTACGAAAGAGTATAATTTGCAGCACTAATTATGAAGCATAGGAGTGTTTGTTGATGGCTGCGTGGTGTCGGAGTTGTTGCTTGCACGCCTGCTTTGGCGAGGATCGTCGCCATGAGATTCACAAAGGCAGCGTGTGCCGACCTGGTCACAGTAGTACGTGTCGTAGACAAGTAGTGGCGTGGTGCTGTTGACTGCGGAGATAGCGTCCGACTGCGCGCGCAGCACACGATGAAACGGAAAGAGACAAAGGCGTCGCGTCGGAATCTGAATGCGCCAATCTCTACTTGACCTCCTAGATCTCCACCCGCCGCGTCTTATATCGTTTCATCCTCCATTTTCACGCGCGCAGCCATTTATCTTCTTGCGCGTGAATACATCACACCAACATGGAGTACCTGCGCAGTCTAGGCAGCGCGGCCGCCTCCTCGATTCTTCAAAAGTCTGGCTTGAACTTGCCATTCTCTTTAGGCGAACGCGTTGCCGAACTCGGGATCTGGACTGTTCACGATGCGACTAAACGCGTGTGTAATTGTTCATTTCGCCTAGTCGTTGCCCAATTACTCATGCGCCACGACACCTTTAGGACGACGGGTCACTCGTCACAGTCTTCGTCTGGGACGCATCTACGCGTCGCGGGAGTCTTGCACTCGCCAAGAACGCTGTGCGCAAACTGCGCACCATTCGTCACCCGGACGTACTCAAATTTATCGACGCCGTAGAAGGCGATACGCTCATCTACATCATGACCGAGCGTGTTCGGCCATTGAAACACGCTCTTGAAGACAGCAAGAAGGGCAAAGAGAGGACAGAATGGCTGGTCTGGGGTCTACACCGTGTTTCGGTGAGTCATTGATAGGCGGAGGTTCATGCCCGTGCTGACGAGGAGCCAGGTCGCGTTGGCTTTCATCAACGATAGTGCGAGCAGTACACATGGCGCGATACGAGTCGACAGCGTCCTCATTACCCCGTCTGGAGAGTGGAAGCTGGGTGGCTTCGATCTACTCAGTAACCCTACAGACGACGCTGCAGTCCTCTACGTGCGTCTGTAATGGGTTTACGCGTGAAATCGGCTGACATGCTCCTCCTCGATAGAGTCTCGGTAGCACATTGCCGGAAGCTAGCACGTATCAACCACCTGAAGTAAGGAAGGGCGGTTATGCCGCATTGAAAGAGTGCGTGTCGTTCTCCTGTTCCCAATTCCCTCCATTCCTGGCTCGTCCCGACGCGTACCTCCCGTGAAAGCAACCTTGAGACCGAGGAATTGGTCGCGAGGATGTCCTATGCAGGGAACAGTGCACCATGTTGAAGCGTGGAGCCTGATACTTCCTTGTTTCGCCTTGACCAGCTTCGACCCAGTTCCTCGTTCCTCATTCTCTTCCTCTTCGGCATTCCTCGGCCAGTATACTCATGACCAATTACCTCATGCGCAGGTCTGACCCTTCTGCCGCGGATGCCTACGCATTAGGCATCCTCATCCACTCCGTGTTCAACCCATCCTTGCCGCTGCCGCCAACCACGCAACCCCCGCATCCGCCTATTGCGGGATCATCTAGGGGTCAAATACCCGCGGGCATCTTTGCGCATTATAAAAGGCTGCTCAACCCGAACCCGAAGGCGCGACTCGGTGCTAAGGGGTTCTTGGAACTTGGAATGGATGAGTCGACGGGCTTCTTTGCAGGGAACCCGTTGGTCAAGGTTCGCGCATCCTACTTCATTGCGGCTTACGAGCTCAACGTCACAACTAGGTTTGCGCAGGGCTTGATACCTTTGCCATGATGTCGGAAGCCGAGAAGTCATCCTTCATCGGCACACTCAGCGCCTCTTCAGCCTCCTTCCCCGCCGAGTTCAACGCACACCGCGTGCTCCCCAGCCTCGTCTCCGCCCTCGAATTCGGTGGTGGCACCGCCAGCGCGATCATACCGCTGGTCATCAGCATCGGAAAAGACTCTTCATCTGCAGCATCGAGTAAACCTGGCGACGCAGCGACGAACGTCTGGCTGACGCCTGTACTCAAGCTCTTCGCGTCACCCGATCGTGCGACACGGATGGTGCTGCTAACGCATTTACCTTCCTACGCGCCATTCCTCACGTCTAACCACGCTACAACGCTCATCTGGCCTCACCTCTCGCTCGGGTTGTCCGACACCGTCCCGATCATTCGTGAAGCATCTATACGGTCGTTAAGCACCCTCGCACCTCTCCTATCAGATCGAGTCAAGAACAACGACTTGTTGCGACACCTCGCCAAACTGCAACTCGATCCTGAACCGAGCATCCGAACGAACACGTGTATTTTGTTGGCGAAACTTGCGCCGGGGTTGCAAGATGGCACACGGAAGAAGGTGCTCGTACCTGCCTATGCGCGGGCGTGCAAGGATGCGTTCGGGTGGGCGAGGGTTGCGGGTATCGAGGCGTTCCTGGCTGGTGTGGGTGGAAAAGACGGGAAAGATGGGACAGTATGTTTCGACGAGAAGGATATTGCGGAGAGGGTGGTGCCTGTTGTGGCAGGGTGCATGGTCGATCGGGAGAAGTGAGTGTTGGTGATGTTGTGCCTGTGCTGTGATTGGGTGCTGATGGGTACATTTTAGGATTGTGCGCGATGCAGCGTTCAAGGCTGTCGATGTCTTCCTCGCGAGGCTGCGCAAACACGCAGAGACGTTGCCAGACACGCCTGCGCCACCGCCCGCTACCAGTGTCGACAGCACTGTGTCCACCGAACCTGGTGCGGCACCTCTCGGATATGGGAATGCAGCGAGCAGCGGAGGAGGAGGAGGAAGCGGAATGCCGGGAGGATTTGGGGTGGGAGG
>Ga0247815_10003535_pt1 | contig 11210 bp, 16 predicted proteins | sample UWRJL194509B1_FD_181014 | JGI IMG/M metagenome (GOLD analysis project Ga0247815, IMG submission 181014) | Plant litter microbial communities from Arlington Agricultural Research Station in Wisconsin, United States - UWRJ-L194-509B-1 | ecosystem: Environmental > Terrestrial > Plant litter >... | reverse complement strand
CAACGCGTTTCTCAAGGTCGTCTGGGGCCTCATCGACCCGCAGATGTTTGTTCCTATCGCGGACGTCGTCGAAGACGTGATGCAGCAGAGTCTTCCCGGCTTCATTGACGCCGTCCGCATCTCTGGTCAGTTCCCTCCCACCGTTCTGCCTTACTTCGCCCACTCATGCCATGTACAGACATCGGCCAAGGCTCGAATCCGCTTCGCATCATCAGCATGCGCGCTCTTCCTGATCAGCCTGGCGACAAGGAGTACCCTCGCGAGGAGTGGGTCGGTCTGGACGAGAAAGAGATTGCTGCTCGTCGCGAGCAGCTCGACAAGGACAAGGCGGCCGGCAAGGACGTCGACCTCGACCAGAGTGGCGACTATGTAGTTCGTACATTTAACTCTCCCAGGTTGTTTGTGTGCTCACTTCGCTCGCAGAACTACGAAGTCGCCTTCTCGTACCAGGCGCTGCCTGGCCAGGGCAAGGAGCTCCAACAGAAAAACATCCAGTACGCTCTCATCGTACCCTCTTGTTGACTGTTTACTAATCGCATTCATAGTTTACTGCTCGAGTTCTTCCTCGGCGCCTTCGACTGGCTTCACATCCCCATACCCATCTGGGTCCAAGTCGAAGGCATCTGCGGCACCGTCCGCCTCCGCCTCCAATTCATCCCCGAAGCACCCTACGTCCGCAACCTCACCTTCACCCTCATGGGCGTCCCCGCCGTCGACGTCTCCGTCATCCCGCTCGCGTCCAAGCTGCCCAACATCCTCGACTTGCCGTTCATCAGCCGTTTCGTCAAAATGGCTATTGCGGCTGGCACGGCGGAGCTTGTGGCGCCGAAGAGCATGACGCTGAATATTCAGGAGATTATGAGTAGCGCGGTGGTGGGGGATACGCAGGCGCTTGGTGTGTTTGTGGTCAAGATCCATCATGCGGAGGGATTGCAGGCGAAGGACCGGAATGGGTTTAGTGATCCGTATATCGTGCTTGCGTATGCGAAGGTGCGTGGTGATTGGTCGTCGCTCACGGTCTGTGCTGACGTCGCGACAGTTCGGCAAGCCGCTCTACTCGACGCGTATTATTTTGGAGGATCTCAACCCGGTGTTCGAGGAGACGGCGATGTTGCTTGTGACGCAGAACGAGGTCAAGGCGGAAGAGGACCTCTCCGCGATGTTGTGGGACTCGGATAAGCGTAGCGCCGAGTACGTTTATTGCTTTTATTATCCTGTCTCGCGAGTAGAAGCTGACCTACCGAGTAGTGACTTGCTCGGCCGCATCCAGATTCCAGTCAAGGAGCTCATGTCGACACCGAACAAGATGTTCGACCGCGTTGACCCGCTCGTTGGCTTCGAGAACGCCGACAAAATGGAGGGCAAGCTTTGGTCAGTTCATCCCAGTTCTGCCTGTGACTGTCGCTAACATAGATTCCCTCAGCTGGAGCGTCGGCTACTACGATAAAGTCCCACTCAACAAGGCTCTCGAGCGTCCTGAGCCCGTCGACGTATCCAAGGCCCCCGCCAAGCCTCCCCGCACTGCGCCCGAGATGGAGATGCGCCCGCACGACAAGGCACCCAACCCCGCCGCACACGACCTCCCGCCACCTCCCCCGCTCATCCAGCGCACGCCGCCGGATCCCAAGTGGCCTTCCGGCATCCTCAGCGTTATCGTTCACCAGATCAACAACCTCGAGAGACAGAACCTCAAGGGTACGACGGGCGAGCGTGAGGGACAGGCGGGTCAGGATACGGATGAGGCGAGCGAGCAGGGTGGGAACTTGCCGAGCGCGTACTGTGAGATTGTGGTCAACGATGACTTGATTTACAAGACGTACGTGTTATCGCATTTGTTGTTGATGAGTGGTCGCTGACGTGCCGTGTGTAGACGCGTCAAGCAGTACTCGACGATGCCGTTCTTCGAGGCTGGTACCGAGATCTTTGTTCGGGACTGGCGCAAGGCGGTAGTTCGGGTTGTCGTTCGTGACTCGCGTCTGCGCGAGCGTGATCCAATCCTTGGTATCGTCGACTTGCCACTGGCGAAGGTGCTTGCCGAGGGTTCGGAGGTCACTGCGCTCTACTCTATTCAGGAGGGCGTTGGTTTCGGGTGAGACCCGAGTTGTTTTCCCTGCGACATCTGTTTCTGACAATCTTGCCCTACAGTCGCGTCAACATCTCGACTCTCTTCCGTAGCGTCAATCTTGAGCTTCCTCCCGCCGAGCTTGGCTGGGACACCGCGACCGTCGAGATCGGCGGCCAGCCATTCGAGCTCGAGCTCGACGCCGAACATCGCTCGCTGCCATGGGCCGCCTCGGGTACCAACATCACGCTCTCCGTTACCGACTCGAGCGAGCGCATCTCCAAGTCGACCGCCGAAGTCGAGCCTGGCAGCGGCAAGGTCCAGTGGACATTCGACCAGCTGCGTCTGCCCGTCTACACGCGCTACGGCACCTCGCTCCTCGTCATGTTTGGTGGCGGCGGTAGCATGCCCGGTCTCAAGTCGGACCCGCAGGCAATTGCAGTGTTGCCGCTGAATGGTCTCACGGAAGGCGAGGAGCATCATGTGGAGATTCCGGTCGTTGTCGGCAAGCATCTTGGACGTCTCAAGCAGAACGCTTTCACGGATTTCACGGAGAAGACGCATCAATACAAGGTCGTGGGCAAGCTGAGGCTGGTGGTCAACATCGACCCTGGTCTGGATATGGACCACGAGAAGTATGCGAAGACGCAGGCACGCCGCCATGCGTTTGAGACCTAGTGAGTTGCTAGTGACTGGATCCAACGCTTTGTTGCTAATAACTCGGCATCGCAGCGACCATATCGAGGGCGAGGCGCTCATCGCAGAACGTAATGCGCATGCAGGCGACGACGGCGTCATTGATCGTCAGGAGCGCCGCGACATCAAGCTGGCAAAGCAGCGCCAGCTCGAGAACAGGCAGCGCGGCATCGCAGGCTTCAAGCCGTATCGTACGATCAAGTGGATGGGTCGTGGCATCAAGGACCGCGTTTCCCCGTCGTCTTCGAACAAGCGGCGTGAACGTGAGTTACTCAGTCTCTTTAGTTGTGAGCTCTTTGTGCGGATACTGACGGTTCATGTTCCTGCAGCGGCGGTGAAGAGCGAGGCGTAGGTACTTTGAGCTGGCTGTTTATTGGACCCAATGAACTCTGTAATATGCACCATTGTACAAATAGCAAAGCCTCTCAATCTCTTTGAAATGCATTGTAAATATAGAAACATGAGCCGCATGATTTCGATATCCACATGCACCACATCGAGAGTTCAGTGCAATCCAATTTTCGGATTACCTTGCGCTTACATGGCCATCGTCACTTCGCCGTGACGAAGCAAAATGTTTGAAGACTGTAACCACCCAACCAGAGTGCACGCAGTGGCCAGTATACGTCCGTCGTTTAATGGCTCTATAACCGTCTATGGCGCAGAGTGTAGTGCTATATTACAGGTTGTAGTAGTATATTACAACTAACCGAAACGTCCTCTTCACACCCAAAATCAGAACTACTACTTTCGGTCAAATTCAAACATCAAAATGTTCACGACAATTTTGACACAGTTTCCCAGCCGCTAAGCTTTGCTGTATGATGTTCATATTCATGGTTATGTTGTAGATGTCACCTCTTTGAGTGTGACTGGAGTTATTAGTCTCGTTGATGATCTCCTAGATTGCGCGTTTAACAAAAGATATTGAACAACACGGATCGAACTAACCACGGTACCACACGTGCATGCACTCGAGGCGCATCGTCCTGGTCTCTGCTTGAGATAGTCCAAGAGAGGACGTGGAGTCTCGCCGAAATAGTTGAAGACCGGACGTGGCCGCCACGGTTGACCGTGATCAGATTTCACGATCTGCATGACCAATTTGTTCTCTCTGCCCTATAGTTAGTTGTCAGTACAAGTAATTTCACAACGTGCAGACGCACCTGTTCGTTCCATACAAGACACGCACCCAAGCTGGTTCGACCGAAGAAGAACTCAACCTCGAAGTCCAGTTGCAGGTACTTGATACCGCTACGACCAGTCATTGGGCGGAGGGTGTGCTTGAGCCCTGAAAGATCCGCTTTTAACGTGCACACGCTACGGAAATGATTGTCGGATGTACCTGTAATGTTAGGTAGGAAGCTGTTAAGAGGACGGAAGATGACCAGCGCACCATCGGCATGTTGGCACCAAGTGCCAGGGTTTACGGAATCGATCGAGATGATTTCTGTCTCGAACTGTGACAGGAAGGGAGGCATGGCATTATACCGCCGATGGCACAACTTTCTTACGCTCTCATCCTGGCAGACAATATCATCCTGCAGAGATGTAGCAAACAGGCGAGCCTCGGTATGCTGTCTCGGAAGTACAAATGCTGACTCGGACGCACCTTGACGATCAACGGAGAGAATATACCACCCAGCCTCCTCTCGCCGTGACTGTCTAACCATGTCAGATGCGAGCGTCTACGGTGCGCAGGATTGGCTTCGTCATAAGGGTGGTGTATCTCGATACCATACGTGGTCCTAGCTGCCCGCCCACTAACAACGGCACACCGCTTTGCAAACCAAGCCACGGCGCCTTCTACGGCTGCATTGTAACTGTAGAAATCTCAGAGCATTCTTCGTGGGATAATAACGGGCACACGCACGTCGGGCTATCAATGGTGATCTGCCTAACTCTCAGCCTCTCGTCAAGGGCGGTTCTGAGGTAGCTCGACTCGGCAAAGCCGCCAACCAGCAGCAATGACTTGAATATATGAGCATCTAGAATTTGGAAAATCGTGACAGCATCTGAACCCACATCGAATCCACCGCTACGCCTCGTGATTTCCTCGATGCTGGCGGCAACCGCGGTCACCTGCGCCTTGAAAAATGACTCCATCTGATCCCTGTGAGTCTTCAATTGGCACAACTCGGCACGTGTTAAACGATGTAAAACGAACCGGGTGAGAATGATGCGGCCATTGGCTATGAGAGGCCGTTCGTGGTCGCTGGGGCTGCCAAAATTGATGAACGACCTCTCCTGCTGGCCGTCGAACCTGCGCTTCTAAAATTACGTCTCAGCGAATTGAACAGGTAGTAATGCGAAAATATTAAACTGGCCGTCTTTCTCTCAAACTCGTATACTGCATCATTGATGGTTTTAGGTGTCCCGTACTTGGTTGAACTGGCAAGCTTGTGTTCTAGAAACTGCCGCGCTGCCTCATCGACGAAGATGCCACCGGCTTGGACACACTCGTTAGACGTCACCTCCCTAAGCTCAAACGTCGGCCATGCGGACGTGCAAGCGTACACGCTCGTGTTGACTGTGGAGCCGCCGGCGTTGCAGACAGCGATGGTTGAACCCTGGCGCAACCCCCTACCGATGCCCTCGTGGCCGGCGGCAAAGTGAATCGATGCCTCCGCCTTGGAAACAAAGCGAAGGCGATTTGGGCCATGATTCGCTGGAAGAGCGCCTGCATCGACCACTACGCTGCGAAGGAAGGCTTGTTGGGTGCCATCCCAACCGTTAGGAATGGCCATAACTAAGACGTAGCTGTTTTTGAGTCGATCCCATTCGATAGTAGTTGAACGCTTGACCCAGTCTTGAGTGTACTCGAAGAGATATTTCAGAAAGTCGGTGTATATCTTCTTGATGGCGACACCATAGGGAAGTGGCGGTACCGCGTTGTTGTACGCGGAACGCATGGCCGCAGGGTAAAGGTGGTGTGTAAAGCACTTGACGAGTGTCGTGTTAACAAAACCGGCTTTGTTCTCAATAGCTTCGGTGCCAAATTGTACCGCGCGACCTTGAGAGTCGTAGCGAACGACACTAGGTACCTTGCAATCTCCTGTGAAAAAAACAGTCGTTGAACTGCTAAATCGCGACCCAAGGCAATAAATACGCACCCCAGCCTTCCTCCTGACCCGGCCAGCGGTTGACAGTGCGGATATTAGGCACCTCATTGTCTTCAAATTGTGCGAGGGCCACAGCAGCTGCCTTCCATGAGCATGTGACCTGTACCAGTGCGATCATGAGGGCTCACACATCGTAGCCCCTATGTCCAGACAGAGGCAGAGAGTTTCTTGGCCGTAATATACAAGGTGATCCATCTCGTAATCGATACGGTGACGATGTGAAGGAAACGTTGGAAGACGGCAAACTCCGCGCCTCGTGTTCTGCGACCAAACTGATCCCTGGCCCTCGCAACAGGCAAATAATAGATGGAGGCAACGGATCGACAGCTCAAGGCAGATTAAGACAGCAAGGCTGAAACGCGCCGAGACGTCTCCGGGACTGCGTGCAGGACGGCACATGTTCCGGAGCGAAGCACGTACAGTTTCTTTTCTACAACTCGGCTCATTGTGTGGATGGAATCCGAACACTACTGAGACCTCACTAAGATAGTGATACAGGGCGATCGTTACTCAGATGTTGCAGGTCTACGGGCACGAACCTACCATGCCAGCCTCGCAAGCCGAACCCTACTGGGCCTCATGCACTGTCAGATCAATGACGATAGCCAGAACCCACCTCAGGGTCCAGTGTAGTGAGTCGGATCAGGAGAGAAGCAGGGACCATGTCCTGATCAGCTGAGCAACGTGAACCGACTTGACAGAGATCAAGCAGCATGGAGCTGGCGTGGCGAAAGCTTAAGCCTCCACAGCAAATTTTGCAACATCCGACATCTGAGAGCGTAGTGCTCACCATCACGCGGGATTAATAACACCTTGCACTGACTGTATGCAATGCTTCCAAGGTGGCTTCCATCGTTTATAACCAAGACAAATCGGATGTACCAGAGGCCTGGATGGCAGAAGGTGGACAGAAACAGGATATGTGATGGTCGGGACGCGTGTTGTATAACGCGCTGGATCGCAGTCGAGACTCAACTCCGCCAGCGGCTCTGTCTCTTGTTCCACGTTTGCGATCCCCGTATACCGTCGATGCAATCCGCATTTCCGCTATCTTCATCTTCTCATCGGTAGCGCCGTGACCGTCTAAGATGCCGTGTTATTCGTACCGAGTTGAGGGAATAACCTCGGCTCGACCCGTATCATTCTTGAGTAGCCCAACTCGACGTTCGTGCCTGTGACGCAGAACGAGGTCAAGGCGGAGGAAGACCTCTGTACGACAATGTGGGACTCGGACAAGCGCAGCGCCGAGTACGTCTCTTTCGTCTCGACGTCACGGTCTGGATAGAAGCACATCTTGTCGGACAGTGACTTACTCGGTCGGTCGCGTCTAGATTCCAATCAAGAAGCTCACTGAAGTCATAGAACAAGATGTTTGATCGCGTTGAACCGCTCGTCGGTTTCGAGAAAGACGACAAGACGGAGGGCAAGCTCTAGTCAATTCACCGCGGCTCTGCCCTTGGCTGCCACTGTCATATATTCCCAGTTGGAGCGTTAGCTACTATGACAAGGTCCCTCTCAACAAGACCTTCACACATCCTGAGCCCGTTGACTTGTCCACGGCCCCTCCAAGCCACCTCGCACTGCGCCTGAGGTGGAGATGTGCCCACACGACAAGGCATCCAAACCCGCCACATACGATCTCCCGCCACCTCCTCCGCTCATCCAGCACACCCCACCGGATCCCAAGTGGCCGTCGGGTATCCTCAGCGTTATTGTGCACCAGATCAACAACCTCGAGAGGAAGAACCTCAAGGGTACGACGGGCGAGCGCGAGGGACAGGCGGGTCAGGATACGGACGAGGCGAGTGACTCGCAGGGTGGGAACTTGCCGAGCGCGTATTGCGAGATTGTGGTCAACGATGACTTGATCTACAAGACGTACGTATTATCATATCACTTGTTGAGGAGCGGTAGCTGACGTGCCATGTACAGACGCGTGAAGCAGTACTCGACGATGCCGTTCTTCGAGGCTGGTACCGAGATCTTTGTTCGGGATTGGCGCAAGGCGGTCGTTCGGGTCGTCGTTCGTGACTCGCGTCTGCGCGAGCGCGATCCGATTCTTGGTATTGTCGACTTGCCGCTGGCCAAAATCCTCGCCGAAGGTTCGGAGGTCACGGCGCTCTACTCGATTCAAGAAGGCGTCGGCTTCGGGTGAGACTTGAGTTGCTTTCCCTGCGACATCTGTTTCTGACAATGTTGCCCTACAGTCGCGTCAACATCTCAACTCTGTTCCGTAGCGTCAACCTTGAGCTTCCTCCCGCCGAGCTTGGCTGGGACACTGCGACTGTGGAGATCGGTGGTCAGCCATTTGAGCTCGAGCTCGACGCCGAACATCGCTCGCTTCCATGGGCGGCCTCAGGTACCAACATCACGCTCTCCGTTACCGACTCGAGCGAGCGCATCTCCAAGTCGACCGCCGAAGTCGAGCCTGGCAGCGGCAAGGTCCAGTGGACATTCGACCAACTGCGTCAACCCGTCTACACGCGCTACGGTACCTCGCTCCTTGTCATGTTCGGCGGCGGTGGCAGCGTGCCAGGCCTCAGGTCGGACCCGCAGGCGATCGCAGTGCTGCCGTTGAGCGGGCTCACGGAGGGCAAGGAGCATCATGTGGAGACTCTGGTCGTCATCGGCAAGCATCTCGGACGTCTCAAGCAGAATGCGTTCACGGATTTCACGGAGAGGACGCATCAATGCAAGGTCGTGGGCAAGTTGAGGCTGATGGTCAACATCGACCCTGGTTTGGATATGAACCACGAGAAGTATACGAAGTCGCCGGCGCGTCGTCACGCGTTTGAGACCTGGTGAGTTGGTCGCGACTGGATTGCCGAGGTCGCGGTGCTAACGACACGTCCCTGTAGCGACCACATTGAAGGCGAGGCGCTCATCGCAGAACGCAACGTACACGCTGGCGACGACGGCGTCATTGACCGTCAGGAGCGTCGCGACATCAAGTTGGCGAAACAGCGTCAGTTGGAGAATAGGCAGCGCGGTATTGCAGGCTTCAAGCCGTATCGCACGATCAAGTGGATGGGTCGTGGTATCAAGGATCGTGTGTCCCCTTCTTCGTCGAACAAGAGACGTGAACGTGAGTTATTCTGTCTCTTTAGTTGTGGTTTCTTTGCGCGAATACTGACGGGAGATGCTCTTGCAGCGGCGGTGAAGAGTGAGGCGTAAGTAGACTGAGCTGATTGTTTATTGGACTCGATGAACTTTGTAATATAGTGTCTGGGTACGCCATTGTACAATTTACGAACTCTGCCACTCTGTTCGCAACCTCTTGTACTTGTAGAAATACATGCAACATGCTTTCAAAGCGTCTACCTGAGACCAGTTGTCTGCCTGAAAGATACCTGACGACAGTTTGGACATACATTCAAAGCCACAGAGATCTTGATTTCGACGCAATTGCTGTTGTCGACGGTGTCATGAGGAGTATTGCAGTGTCCAGTGTCATGATCGTCGTCATTTTTTCTAGATTCCTCGTTCGTCATACAATCTTGTGTAGCACGAATAGAACTGACCACGGTGTTAGAAAGAGGTGATGCTGTATTGGTGATCTCTCTTGGGACCGCATCGACGTAGGCCAACGGCGAATGCCAGTGGTGTAGCTTCGCAACGAACCAAGCAACTGCGTCTTCTGCGGCAGCCTTTTGTTGCATGAACCTTAGCACGGTGCCGCAAAAATGTGAGACTATGGCACGCACGTCGATTCGTCAAAGGTGATCAGCTTCACACCGTTGCTCCTCAGTCGCTCACCGATGGCGGCTCGAAGATACGGAGACTCGCCCAAGCTCCCGACCAACAGCAGCGACTTGAAGATGGTGAGCAACTTCATCCTACTAAACCGTGTCTAGAAGTAAAATCACGTCAAGCCTTCCCGCACGAGTCATGATTCTGTGAATGCTGGTGGCAATTGCGGTGACTGGCGACTCGAAAATCGACTTGATTTTATCCCTACGAGTTGTCCTATGTCAACAGATACGGCGCAGCAAATATCGGATACAACATGACGTACCGGGTGAGAAATAAGCGTCCATGAGAGATTCTGACATGGAGATCGTTGTCGAAGGAATAACCGAACTGGATGGCGGATGTGTCTTGCGTTTCATCAAACTTCCGTCTCTAGAATCCGGCATCAGCGGAACTAATCCGTGAACTGTGTGGACAGATGAAGCCAACCGTCTTCCTTTTGAACTCGGTAGCCATAAGTTCAATGGCCCCCGGTGTTCCGTACTTAATTGAATTGGCCAATCTGCGTTTCAGGAACTGCCTCGCTGCCTCGTCAACGAAGGCGCTGCCCGCCTGGACACACTCCCCGACGGTTATCTCTCTGAACTGAAAGGTCGGAGCCGCTGATGTGCACACGTGTGCTGTTGTTTCGACTGTGGAGTCGCCGGCATTGCAAACGGCAAGTGTCGAGCCGACGTGCAGCTCGCTGTCAATGGTCTTTGTAGAGATGACAAAGTGGATCCTCGCCTCCGGCTCGGAGACGAACTGCAGCATCGTCATGGGGTGCAGGAAAAGTTTGAATCCCTGGGCGAGGGTAGCGTTATCGAGGCCTTCAACGTTCTCTATCGCCTCTGATCCATACTGAACTGCGAGACAGGAGGAGCTGTATCGTACAGCTGTAGGAATTGTGCGATCAGCTGTGCGAACCATGACTTCGTTGATACACTGCGCAAGTCTGTGAGAGAACACGCATGTACCCGCGGTGTCTTCTTAACCTAGATAATGCCTAACGACACGAATGCGGGGTCCTCGCCATCTCTGAGGTTGGCAAAGGCAACAACTTGCCTCTGCGCTGCATCCGTAAGTTCCTGACCGGAAACTACAAGGGCGAGAGACTGCGGACGCACAAACGGTGGCGCCTAAATCGACTGAAAGATCAACTTCTTATCTCCGCGGTATGTTCAGAGCGGCATCTGAAGGGGTTGCGTGTTCGAGCAATAAGGATAATTTGAATAACAAAAACAAGTTGTTGAGACAGTCGGTTTAATTACATGTGAGCTTTGGCTTAGAACTAACGCGAGAGAGCAGTGCTGGAAGAGTGTGAACGGGACATGAGCCTGGAGATCAGCCTAGTGCGAAACCACAAGGATCAAAATTATTAGCACCGCGCACACAGATATCGGTTTGAAATCAGCCGTACTCTCACTTTTTGTCGCGTGAGCAAATTCTGAGCATACAGGGTGGCGTCACAGAGCCCAAGTTAATCTGCAGCACAAGGCACAACGGGGCAGGGCCGCACTTTCTGTTCCGGAATACAGTGATCACCGCCTGAAGACATTCTTTCAGTATTATCAGTATTACAAACGGTTCTAATGCCCATT
>Ga0247815_10003534_pt1 | contig 11212 bp, 9 predicted proteins | sample UWRJL194509B1_FD_181014 | JGI IMG/M metagenome (GOLD analysis project Ga0247815, IMG submission 181014) | Plant litter microbial communities from Arlington Agricultural Research Station in Wisconsin, United States - UWRJ-L194-509B-1 | ecosystem: Environmental > Terrestrial > Plant litter >... | reverse complement strand
TGAGCGCGCCAGGCGATGTTTCAGGCTGCCGGTGGGATGGCTCGACTCATCCTTGAAGTACAACTCGATGCCCGGAAATCCTGGCAGGGGCAAGGGGATGAGGTGCGTGTCGGCGCTGCGCTGGAAGTCGGCTTCGATGATCCGGATGGCTTCCCGGGCCCATTGTCGGTTGTCGCTCATGATGGCTTCTCGTTGAGGCGGCCTTGTTGCAAGGCTCAGCCCCGCAGCTTAGGAAAAATCCGACATCGCGCACAGATACAGCTGAGCCTCAATACCTGAATCAACTGCTAGGCTCAGGTCCGTGCTGCCCATCGCCCCTCCACGACATATAACAAAAAAGAATATAACTTTTGTTTTAACAACTAACGGTACGGGTTAGGGTGTGACACCTTTTTCATAATTCGATGGAGAGCGACCTTGCCTCTGCGTAGCACTTTCACGCGTTTCTTTCAGTTGGAAGCTGCCAGCGGTCTGTTGTTGATCGCCGCGGCCGCCCTGGCCCTGATCATCAACAACTCATCGCTGTCATGGCTGTACAACGGTCTGCTGGACACCCCCGTGGTCGCCCAGGTCGGGGCGCTGAAAATCGCCAAACCGCTGCTGCTGTGGATCAATGACGGCCTGATGGCGCTGTTCTTCCTGCTGATCGGCCTGGAAGTGAAGCGCGAAGTGCTCGACGGCCAACTGGCGAAACCCTCGCAGATCGTCCTCCCCGGCGCGGCGGCCATTGGCGGCATGATCGTGCCGGCCCTGATCTACTGGTTCCTCAACCGCGACAACCCGGCGGCACTGAGCGGCTGGGCCATTCCGACCGCCACCGACATCGCCTTCGCCCTTGGCGTGCTGGCCCTGCTGGGCAAGCGGGTGCCGGTGTCGCTGAAACTGTTCCTGATGACCCTGGCCATCATCGATGACCTCGGTGCAATCGTCATCATTGCGATCTTTTATTCCGGCGCCCTGTCGACCTTGTCCCTGGCGCTGGCAGCCGTCTGCATCGGGGCGCTGATCGCGATGAACCGGATGGGTGTGGTCAAGCTCGGGCCGTACATGATCATCGGCCTGATCCTGTGGGTGTGCGTTCTCAAGAGCGGCGTCCACGCCACGCTGGCCGGCGTGACCCTGGCGTTCTGCATCCCGCTGCGCACGAAAAACGCCGAACCTTCGCCCCTGCTGACGCTGGAGCACGCCCTCCATCCCTGGGTGGCCTACGGCATCCTGCCGCTGTTCGCCTTCGCCAACGCCGGCTTGTCCCTCAGTGGCGTGACCGTCGAAAGCTTCACCCACGACGTTCCCATGGGCATCGCACTGGGCCTGCTGCTGGGCAAGACGATCGGTGTATTCGGCCTGACGTGGCTGGCGGTGAAAACCGGCATTGCCGCCCTGCCCCAGGGCGCCAACTGGGGGCAGGTACTGGGTGTGGCGATCCTCTGCGGGATCGGCTTCACCATGAGCCTGTTCGTCGGTTCCCTGGCCTTCGTGCCCGGCGCCAGCGACTACGCCGGCATGGACCGCATGGGCATCCTCACCGGCTCGATCCTCGCGGCCTTGATCGGTTATGCGGTGACGGCGGCGTCCAGCCGCAGGCCTGCTGCATTGCCTTCCTGAGCCACCGCCATGCGGAGAACGGCTGCAACGGTTTCACCGCGCACAAAAAACCCCGACCAGCGCATGCTGATCGGGGTTTTCTTTGACCGCCTTCGCGCTTAGTGCGAAACGCGGCTGGTGCCGTCAACGGTCGAGATGCGTACGCGTTCGCCGACACGGAACACTTCGTTTTCCTGAACCTGTTGCACGTAGGCGCGCATGCTGCCGTCGTCTTCGCGCACGGTGATTTCCACGCCCTGGGTGCGGGTCAGGCCTTCTTCAGTGGCTGAGCCGAGCAAGCCACCGGCAACGGCACCGATGACGGCGGCCACGATGCTGCCGCGACCACCACCAATGGCGCTGCCGCCGACACCGCCGACCACGGCGCCTGCTGCGCCACCGATCGGAGTCTTGGTGCCTTCGATTTTCACCGGACGCAGGGACTCGATGGTGCCCATGCGAACCGTCTGCACGCGACGCGCTTCGTCACGGGAGTAGGAGTCACCGGTCAGGCTCGATTGGCAGCCAGTGAGCAACATCGCCATCGTGGTAAAGGTAGCAACCAGCAGAACAGACTTACGCATAGCATCAACTCCAAAGGACAGATATTCATTAAACTCCGCAGCTTGACGCGTGTCACGACGTGGCCCGGATAAAATGGGTTTGATTCAGGCCAGGTACAGGCGTTTCCACTCACCCCCGGCACGCGGTATTTGGCCGAATATGCGCTGCAAAACCAGGGATTGTCATGGATTACTTCATCATTGTCGTCACCACTGTCGCCGGTCTGTACTTCCACTGGTGGATATACGTGCGGATCAAACGCTGGATGGACCGTGACCTGGCGCTCGCCCTGGCAGGTGACGACGAGCATAAGAAAGTCTTTATGCTCCAGCAACTGGCGAATGCTCAAGCGCAGAAAATCAAGCGCCGTGACCTGCCCCAGTGGCTGGAGGCCGCTGCAGCAGGTTATCCCGGTCGGTAGACTGCCTAGGGGGCCAGACGTTCAAGAATCCAGTTGGCGCCCTGGATACGGTAGTTGAGGCGATCGTGCAGGCGACTCGAACGGCCCTGCCAGAACTCGATGCGCTCTGGCAGCAGGCGGTAACCGCCCCAGTGCTCGGGACAGTGGGGCTGGGTATCGCTGAATCGTTGCTCGGTGCGCTTGAGCAGGGCTTCCAGCTCAGCACGGTCGGCGATCACCCGGCTTTGCGGTGAGGCCCAGGCGCCGAGGCGACTGCCCAGGGGCCGAACCTGAAAATAGGCATCGGACTCCTCTGGCGTGACCTTCACCACTCGTCCTTCGATGCGCACCTGGCGTTCGAGCGCCGGCCAGAAGAAGGTCATGGCCGCGAACGGGTTCGCGGCCAGGTGCTGGCCCTTGGCGCTGTCGTAGTTGGTGAAGAACGTGAAACCCTGCTCGTCCAGCCCCTTGAGCAACAGAATGCGGCAATGCGGTCGACCGTCCGAGTCGACGGTCGCCAGGGTCATGGCGTTGGCCTCCACCGGTGCCTGTTCGGTTTTCACCGCGTCGGCAAACCAGGTATGGAACAGCGCAAACGGCTCGGCCGGGGCTTGCGCCTCGGTCAGGCCGTCGCGGGTGTAGTCTCGACGCATATCAGCCAGGCCCTGGGTCATGGCGTATTCCTTTTGATCAACGAATCACTTTTTTGCGGCATCGGCGGCGGCGACTTTCTTGTCAGCCGTGGCCGCTTTGGCCGGGGTGGTCTTTTTCGCTGGCGTTGCGGTCTTGGCCGGTGCTTTCTTGGCGGCGGCCTTCTTGGCTGGCGCTTTTTTCGTGGCAGGCACTGCGGCTTTCTTGGCCGCCGGGGCCGGGGTGACGGGGGTGGCGACAGGCTTGACGTCCTGGGACGCGACCATCTTCACCGGCGCCGGGGCTGGCATGTTGTATTTGCTCAGCAGCGCGACCATGGTGTTCTGCGGCGTCACCAACAGTTCGACACGACGGTTCAGGGCACGGCCTTCAACGCTGTCGTTCGCCGCCCGAGGGGCGTCGCCACCCATGCCGCGCAACATCAGGCGATCACGCTGCAGCCCGCTGAGACGGAAAATGGCGGCTACCGCCTGGGCGCGTTCCTGGCTCAGCTTGACGTTGGCCGGCGCGGCACCCGAGGTATCGCTGTGACCCAGTACCAGCACGGCGGTCTTCGGATCGACTTCAAGGATTTTCGCCACCCGGGTGAACGGACCCAGGGTCACCGGCAGCAACATGGCCGGACGATCAGGGTTGAACGAACCTTCGACCGGAGCGGTGATGACCAGCACATCCTCACGACGTTCGAGTTGCAGGTTGCTGTCCTTGATCGCTACGCGCAGGCGCGGCTCGTAATCATCGAGCCAGGCCTGGGTGACCTTTGGATCGGGCATCGGCACAACTTTCGCGGTGCTCTGCTCTTTGCCGCCGAACGGCCACCACCATTTACCGCCAGCCTGGGCTTCAGCCTTGGCCACTTCGACCGGCTTGGCTTCAGGCTTGACCTCGGGCTTCTTGTCCAGGGCTTCGTCGGAACCAAACGGCCAGTACCAGGGATTGGCGCTCTCGGCCTTGGCCGCTGGAGCTGCCGCCACCGGTTTCACCGGGGCTGGAGCGGGAGCCGGCTGCTTGGCCGCCACTTTGTCGGAAGAACCGAACGACCACCAGCTACCGCCATCGGAATCATTTTTTGGGTTCTGCGCACAACCGGTGACGGCGATGCTCAGGGCCAGAGCGAGGGTGGTTTTATTGAATGACATTGGATATCCACAAAAAAGTGATCATGAAAAAAGGCCGGCAGAACCCGGATAAATAGACGCTTGGAAAACATAAAGGCCTTCGGGTTCCGGCCCTGGAACCCTTGAGCGCGTTTTACAGACAAGTGGCCAATACCCGTGCGAGCTTCTGCGCGCGCGGATCCATCAAAACGTAAGGTCCCAGTGTGTTGGTCACAAAACCGAAGGCAACGTCGTGTTCCGGGTCGGCAAAGCCGATGGAACCTCCGGCGCCTGGATGGCCGAATGCCCGTGGGCCGAGGCCGTAGGTCGCGTTGGGCACGTCCGGTTGATCGAGCATGCAACCCAGGCCGAAACGGGTCCGGGTCAACAGGGTCTTGTCTTCGCCGATGCTGTGTTCGCGGGTCAGCTCCTCGAGCATTTCGCTTTCAAGCAGGCTGCCGTCGAGCAGCCCGGCGTAGAAACCGGCCAGGCTGCGGGCATTGCCGTGGCCATTCGCCGCAGGCTGCTGCATGCGGCGCCACTCGGGCTTGTTGGTGCTGGTCAGGACCGATGGCGGGTTGGTGAAGGCCCGTGTGGTCATGGCCGTCGGTTCGCGCATCGTCACTTGCAGCAGGCGCTGAGCGGCGGCATCGCCGACATTGCCCTTGCCGCGGGCGATGTGCGCCACACGATGGAATTCTTCATCCGCCAGGCCGACATGGAAGTCCAGCCCCAACGGCTTGGCAACGCGGGCCACGATCGATTCCCCCGGCCCGCGCTGGTCGGCCCGCCGCAGCAATTCCCCCACCAACCAGCCATAAGTGATCGCGGCATAGCCATGCGCGGTGCCAGGCGTCCACCACGGTGATTCGGCGGCCAGGGCATCGACCATGGTTTGCCAGTCGTACAGCGCCTGCGGGGCGAGCAATTCGCGCAGCGCCGGCAGGCCGGCCTGATGACAAAGCAATTGACGCAGGGTTATGGACTCCTTGCCGGCCGCCGCGAACTCGGGCCAGTAGCGAGCCACCGGGGCATCCAGTTGCAGCTTGCCTTCGGCCACCAGCTGCAGGGCGGTGACCGCCGTAAAGGTCTTGGTGCAGGAAAACAGGTTGGCAATGGTGTCGCTGTGCCAAGCCTCCAGGCCGTCCTTGTCGGCGGTGCCGGACCAGAGATCGACGACCGTTTCGCCGCCGATCCGGATGCACAACGCGGCACCACGTTCCTGGGGATCGTCGAACAACGCGGCAAACGCTTCACGCACCGCTTCGAACCTGAGTTCGTAATGACCCTGAATCTGCACCCGTGACTTCCTCGGACAAACCTTCAACAAAGTGGCCGGCATTGTTCCAGCCATTGACCGTTTTGGGAACAGGGTTGGGCTGGGCGGTCGGTTTGCCCAAGGCTTGCTGGAGGATTTTGGGTGTCTGGGAACGACTCATCGCGAGCGGGCTCGCTCCCCAGAGATCGCGCTCGACCGTGGGAGCGAGCCTGCTCGCGATGGACGATGATGCGGTTTCAGGTGTCAGTGACCGGTGCCCGAATGCCCGCCCGCATGCCCGGCGCCCTGCCCCGCGCCTTTGCCCGCCTCACCCTGGCGCCCCCCTTCGGCGTCGTGACTGGCCTTATCGGCCTCGACCCTGGCCTTTTGCGCCTCTTTGCCCAGTTGATCGATGGTCGCCAGGTTGCTTTTGCGCACGCTGTCGACGAAGCCCTGGAACGGCAGGTCGGTCACCCCCACCAGGCCAAAGTGACCGTTCTCGCCATCCAGCAGTCGGCCGGTCACCGGTTGATCGAGGTACTGGAACCAGTGCACACCGACAATCGACGGCTCGCTCAGGGCCTGTTTCAGGAAGTTCGCGTAGGCCGGCCCACGGTCCTCTTCCTTGGCCAGTGGGGTCACGCCGCCCCAGAACGGGCCGCGATCGGCCGAACCGAAGTTGAACTCGGTGATCAGCACCGGCTTGTCGAGGCTGCGCAGGCTGGCGAAGTCGTAACCGTCCTGCGGTTGCAGGGTGTACATGTTGAAGCTCAGCACGTCGCAATACCGCGCACAGGACGCCACCGCTTCCGGGGTGCTGACGGCAAAGCGACCGCCCAGCAGCAGCTGGTTCGGGGCATGCCATTTGAGCGAGTCGGAGAGGGTCTTGAAGTAGGTATCGGCGAACACCTGCTGGAAGTATTTGAAGTCGTTCTCGATTTCCGGGTGTTCAGCGCTCGGCAGTGGCGGGACGAAACCGGGGTCTTCCATCAATTCCCAAGCGGGCAGGTCGATGCCCCAGGCCTTGGAAAGGCCCGCCTGATTGCGGTACTTGTCGCGCAATTGCTTGAGGAACGCACGTTTGGCCGGGACATCGGTGGTCAGTTTCAACGTGCCATAAGCCAGCGCGTAGCGGGCTCTCGGGTCGTCGCCGGCGCCAGGGCCGGCCCAGGCCAGTTCGTTGTCGGCGAAATAACCGATCAGCCACGGATCGTCGCGATGATCGCGGGCGGCGATGGCCACGGCACGTTCAGTGGCCATGGCAAAGCGCGGATCGAACGGGTCGGGCATGCCACCCCACCAGTCGGCACCGGTGCTGATGCTGGCGTAATCGCCGACGATGGACAGCGGTAATGTGTAGGGCATGCGATCGGCGCTGGCCAACGCCGGGGCGCTCCAGTTGCCAAGGGTATTGAAACCCCAGGCCTGCAGGCGGTCCAGGGTATGGCTGGCCCAACGTTGCTCGTCTATCACTGCCGTGCACGGCTCGGCGGGTTTGTGCTCTAGCGCTTTCGCAGCGCTAGCGTCCTCGGCAGCGGTCTGGGCGGCTTCGGCGACACCGGCTTCGGGGGTGGACGGGACGACTGGCGGTTCGGCCGCTTTGTCGCTGGTCGCGGCAACTGCGTCGGCCTTGGCGGCTTCGGCGACCCCGGCCCGGGTTTCGTTGACCGGCACGCAAGGGTTGCCGTAGAGACGTTGCAGGTTGGCGCCATAGAAGTCGTACCAGCGACCGGCGTTGTAGCCACGGCCCTGGTCGGCGCCATTGCCGCCCCGGTTGTCGCCTTCGCCGTAATGGCTGGCCAGCGGTTCGTCGGGTGTGGGCAATGATTCGAACATCCACTCGCGGCCGGCGACGTAGGTCGGGTTGACGTCCGGGGCGACGGTATTGACCCCCAGCGAATAGAATGGATGCCCCTCGGGTGTCACCAGGTACCAGCGGCCGTCACGCTTTTCACTGCGGAAAAAGCCGCTGGCCTTGAAGGTCGGGCCCTGGGTCCAGCCGCCGAATTTGTCCAGGGACGCCTTGTGGCGCTCGGCCAGCCAGGTTTTCGTTTGCTGTTGTTCCTTGGCGATGGCGCCCTTGAGCTGCTCGTCGCTGCTGACCTTCTCCGGCCACCGGGCCCGGGTCGATTGACCGTAGGTGTCGACCAGGCCGCCATAGACCGCACGGGTCACGGCCTCGCCCTCCTGCACACCGAAGCGCTCCAGCAGAATGCTCTGAGCGGCCTTGGGCTGATCCATCGACAGGCTCACCGACACCACCTGGCTGCGATCCAGCTCGCCAGCGCTGCTGGCCAGCAATATGCGCTGACCGTCAACGGTCATCGGCATCGGCGGGCCGGCCTTCATGCCCAGGCTCAACGGCGTACTGGGCTGCAGCGGCACCAGCAGCGTCTGCGCCGGGCCAGCCGGCAGGTCGACACGACTGACCAGCGTCTTGCCGTCGTTGCTCTGGATTTTCACGTAGAGGGTCACGGCCCAATTCATCGCACTCTGGATCCGCAGGCTCATCATGCCCGACTGCGACCAATCCCAGGCGCCGGTTTGCGGGGTCAGGCGCAGGGTCGGTTGCGCTACCGGATTGAACGTCACCCGGCGCAGCACTTCGCCTTCGGCCGTCTGCTCGGCATTCGATTGCGGCAGGCTGGCGTCCTGAGTCGACACCTGGACCACGTCGGCGGGGCGGACAAAGTTGAACAGCGTCTGCTGGCCGGCGGGCGCCGCCCATACGGGGGCTGCGAAGAACACGGCAAGAACAGCGGGCAACGAACGGCGGATCATAAGAACGAAGTTCTCCCTAACGACCAATGATGGCCAATGGAAACGCGATGACAGAAAGATAGACAACACGATGGGCAGAATGGCCCATCGTTGCCTCAGGAAATTTCTCGGCGGAAGGGTGGCAACGCATTGAGAATGGCCTTGCCATAGCGCTGCGTCACCAGGCGCCGGTCGAGCAAGGTGATGATGCCGCGATCCTCTTCGGTACGCAGCAGGCGGCCGCAGGCCTGGACCAGCTTCAGCGAGGCGTCGGGCACGGAGATTTCCATGAACGGATTGCCGCCCCGGGCCTCGATCCATTCGGACAATGCGGCTTCGACCGGATCGTCGGGCACCGAGAACGGGATCTTGGCGATGATCACGTGCTCGCAATAGGCGCCGGGCAGGTCGACCCCTTCGGCGAAGCTCGCCAGGCCGAACAGCACGCTGGCATCGCCACCATCGACCCGCGCCTTGTGCTTGTTCAGGGTTTCCTGTTTCGACAGGTTGCCCTGAATGAACACCTGCTTGCGCCAGTCGCGGTCAAGGCCGTCGAACACGTCCTGCATCTGCTTGCGCGAGGAAAACAGCACCAGCGTGCCGCGCGAACCTTCCACCAGTTCCGGCAAGTCGCGAATGATCGCCGCCGTGTGCGCCGCCGCATCCCGGGGATCGGCGTTCAGGTTCGGCACCCGCAGTACGCCGGCGTCGGCGTGGTGGAACGGGCTGGGGACCACGGCCGTCACGGCTTTTTTCGGCAGGCCGGCGCGCATGCGAAAGCGGTCGAAGGTGCCCAGCGCGGTCAGGGTCGCCGAGGTCACCAGGCAGCCGTAGGCCACGTTCCACAGGTTGCGCCGCAGCATTTCCGCCGCAAGGATCGGGCTGGCATTGACCTCGATGTCGAACAGCGAGCCACTTTCGGCCAGGGTCAGCCAGCGCGCCATGGGCGGGTTGTCTTCCGGGTCCTCGACCGTGAACGCGGTCCACAACTCCCAGTTGCCCGAGGAACGGGACAACAGGCTGCCGAACAACGGGTACCACTCTTCAGCCTGGTTGCTGGCGATGCCGATGTTGACCTCGCCGTCCATGCCTTCCTTGAGCAGGTCGGTCAGGCGGGTGAACAGGTCGGTGAGCCGGGCAAAGCCTTTTTTCAGCTCGATGCCCATCTCGCGCATGTGCTCGGGAATCACCCCGCCGACGAATCGATGGCGCGGCCGCTCGCGACCCTCGACGTCTTCGCCGGGCTTGAAGTCGGCGACCTGCTCACAGGCACTGAACATGAATTGCTGCTGGGACTTGATCTCCCGCGCCAGCTCCGGCACCTGCTCGATCAACTTGCCCAGGTCGCCCGGCAACGGATGCTGGGCCAGCAGCTTGGTGAGGTTCTTGGCGGTGGTTTCCAGCCAGTCGGCGGTGGAGCGCAGGCGCGTGTAGTGGGCGAAATGGCCGATGGCCTTGTCCGGCAGGTGGTGACCTTCGTCGAACACATAGACGGTGTCGCGCGGGTCAGGCAGTACGGCGCCGCCGCCCAGGGCCAGGTCGGCCAGGACCATGTCGTGGTTGGTGACGATCACGTCGACCTTGCCCATGCCTTCGCGAGCCTTGTAAAAGGCGCACTGGCCGAAATTGGGGCAATGGCGGTTGGTGCACTGGCTGTGATCGGTGGTCAGGCGCGCCCAGTCGGCATCCTCCAGGGCATTGGGCCAACTGTCGCGGTCGCCGTCCCATTTATTGCCGGCGAGCTTCTCGATCATGCTGGTGAACAGTTTCTGACTGGCTTCATCGACCTCGATCTTGAAGCCTTCTTCCTCGAACAGCTGCGCCGTGGCGGTTTGCGCGTGGCCTTCCTGGAGCAACATGTCGAGCTTGGACAGGCACATGTAGCGGCCCCGTCCCTTGGCCAGGGCAAAACTGAAGTTCAGCCCGCTGTTGCGCATCAGGTCGGGCAGGTCCTTGTAGACGATCTGCTCTTGCAGGGCCACGGTCGCGGTGGCGATCACCAGGCGTTTGCCGGCCGCCTTGGCGGTCGGGATCGCTGCCAGGCTGTAAGCCACGGTCTTGCCGGTACCGGTGCCGGCCTCCACCGCAACAATCGCGGGCTCGCCACTGCGCCGGCCTTCATCGTCGGTGTCGATGTCGCCCAGGACCTTGGCGACCTCGGCGATCATCAAGCGTTGGCCGTAGCGCGGCTTGAGGCTCTTGGCTTCGAGAAAACGCGAATAGGCGCCCTGGATCGTGGTTTTGAGTTCAGTGCTGATCATGTATTGTCGGGCGCAAAAAACGCTGGATAAATTTTCAGTGGTTTTGGGGGGCTATCATACCCCGCTAATTAATCCTGCGCAGAACGGAGTACCTCAATGACACCTTTCAGTCTCGTTTATACCCTGCATGTCCTGTCCGCCCTGGTGTGGGTCGGCGGCATGTTCTTCGCCTGGATGGTGCTGCGCCCGGCGGCGATCAAAGCCCTGGAGGGACCCGCCCGGCTGAAGCTGTGGGTAGAAGTGTTTCAAGGTTTTTTCCGCTGGGTCTGGGTAGCCGTGGTGCTGTTGCCGATCAGCGGCGTGGGCATGATTCACCTGCAGTACAGCGGTTTCGAGAGCGCGCCGCGCTACGTGCAGATCATGATGGGCTTGTACCTGGTGATGACCGCCCTGTTCATCCGCATCCAGGCGTTGCTGTTGCCGGAGTTGCGCACGGCCGTCGGCGCGCAGGATTGGCCGGTGGGGGCTGCGGTCCTGGGGAGAATTCGCAGGCTGGTGGGGATCAACCTGATGGTCGGACTGGTGCTGGTGGCGATGGCGGCGGCCCGGCCGACCTTTTAAGCGCTTCGCGAGCAGGCTCGCTCCCACAGGAGCGGGCTTGCTCGCGATGGCAAGCGCCAGGCACTCACACACATCA
>Ga0247815_10003533_pt1 | contig 11213 bp, 14 predicted proteins | sample UWRJL194509B1_FD_181014 | JGI IMG/M metagenome (GOLD analysis project Ga0247815, IMG submission 181014) | Plant litter microbial communities from Arlington Agricultural Research Station in Wisconsin, United States - UWRJ-L194-509B-1 | ecosystem: Environmental > Terrestrial > Plant litter >... | reverse complement strand
TTGACCATTGCTGTACAGATACTGCAGTGAATGTGCGTGTTGCCAGTCCCGTCGCGAAGCCTACGTTGATCTTCTTCGTTGAATAGGGTAGTGAAGTTGTGAGGGGCCGCTGAACGTTGACAACTGCATTTATTGACTACGGCCTCAGCTCACGACTGTCGACCCGGCGGCTCTTCAACATATCTTCGTCAGGAAGGTAAATCTATTTTGTCATTTCCTAGCCTTGCGCTAAGCAGGCCACTCCAGCCATACATGTATCGTCAGTGTTTATCCCAATCATGCTTGACGGCACCCCTCACGATTGAGTCTTGTGCCCAGCGACTTCTGAGCACATGACACCAGTATTTGCTACTATTCTAGGCAAGAGCCTCTTGTGGGGTAATTATCTCGCGCTGTGCGGGTTCTCTTCGCATTCACTAATAGCCTATGACAGCCCAAGGCGACATTCACATTGCCCAGCGCCGACTCCTCAACCCATCTTTCTCGTGCGTTCAGCCTCGTCACCGTCGCTACACGGCTGAGAGTTCACCGAATCTGTAGATCGGACTCTGTCAAGAAGTTCGCAGACGACATTGTCGAATCTTACCAACGGGCAAGTGTGACGCCTGAACCGTTACCGGTACGAAGCTCATAGACGGATGCTGTAGTTTGAAGCGAAAACAACAGCTCTGGTCAGTGGAAACGGTGGCAAAGCGGTTATCAACGCTCCTCGCTGGTTCAGACCGCTCGCGTACGTTATCTTATCATACGAAGGTTGTCGTGAGTACGCTCACAAGGCTCGCAATGCAGACTCGACATTATCGGTCGGACGGTAGGGGCCAGACATTAAAGCTTCGTCGCTGCATATTAATTGTATCACAGAGCTTCGACTGCGACTTCGAGTGCGGTGACTCTGCGGATGCAAAGGATCTGTGGAAGAGGGTCGACGCCGTCGTCGCAGATAACCTTACGACTATGGCCTCACTGGTTCGCGGACCTCATCCCAGCCTCCACTGCAATGTCTACAAGATTGCTAATTCACTTTCAGGTAGCGGCGGTCCCTCGTCTCTTCCCTTGGATAATATATCTCCCGATCCCCTCGCTCCAATCTCAAGCCGGTACCAGAATCATGGCACATGTGCGTCTGCCCATTATTTCCGCCCAATTCTATCACAATAATGAGACACTCTTAGAGGATTGGTCGCGATATGCTTGCACGCGAGAAAGCTACTGAAAGCAATAGCGTACTGCGCACGCTCGTGCGACAGAACGGCGACGAAGTAACCGAGGAGATGCTCGACCACATTACAACATTGCTGCTTGCAGCGCAAGAGACGATTCCGATGACTACGGCCAACCTATTTTGGGAGCTGGCAAAGAACCAGGGTGTACAGGACAAGTTGCGGGAAGAGGTCATGTCGTTTGAAGGCACTCCGAACTACGACGATCTCACGGGAATGAGACTTCCCTGGTTGGATGCTGTATTCAAAGAGACGTAAGTAAACTCAGCCATCCGTGTGGTCGCTCATGCTGATTTGTTGTTACAGCCTTCGTCTGCACCCTGGCGTTGGTCATATGGAACGTGTCGCTCGGGAGGACGACATTATCCCACTGAAATTCCCTGTGCAGACACCCTCTGGTGGAACGATCACCTCCATCCCCGTCAAAGCGGGCCAAACGATCTATATCCCCGCTGCCGCTGCTGACCGCCTCGAGTGTGTCTGGGGTTCAGACGCCGACGTCTGGCGACCTGAGCGATGGATGGAGGACGGTGGACTTCCAGATGGAAATGTCATGAATGCAGGATACGCACGATTGCTTGCATTCAGTCAAGGTGCAAGAGTGTGCATTGGATTTCGGTTGGCGGTGTACCAAATCAAGGTGTGTGTCTGTATTGTGGCAACGCTGGCGGTGCTGACTGATGCTCGTCTAGTTTACGATCTTCCGCATGATCCGCACGTTCAAGGTTAACGACACTGGCGCAGATATCGTGCGCAGGCATAACCAAATCGTTCTGTCGTCGCAACCGCTTGTTCCTGGCCGCGAGGCGGAGAGCACACTCCTCCCAGTTGAACTTGTTCTTCTGGACTGAAATGCATCATGAATTCTGCTTCACCCCCGGCTTGGAAGAGACTTTTATTTGACCTCTTTTTCGCCTAATTTGAACCAGTCCTCGTGGGGTGAAAGCTCGTATTCTTTCTACTAACGATTAACTGTGGTCAGTTCTGCTCACTCTATCGTTAGCCCTCGATTCTCAGGCGGTGTCAGGACTCAGATCTGGTGAGATGCACCACGGTGTACAGTTGGGGACAGGCAAAAGCCATCAAAATTTATAATGACCAAAGTGTAATATACGAAATTGCTCGCCTCAACGAGGGCTTTCGAACGGCATAACTCACAGCTCTCAAAGCTCAGCCAATCCTCCGTAAATTGCCTAAAAAGGAAACATCGACGTTTAAATTGACCATTTCCTTAATAATACGCCTGTACTTATGAAAGTTAGCTCGATCGAAAGCTACAAGTAAGGGGAGCATGATGAGCAAAAATTCGAAAAGATTTACCGGGCCATTCAGGGGAAATTAAGCGATCAACCACTCACTCGGAATTTGCCTTTGACAGATTCCGGAGGTCAGCACAGTGCCCCGAGGCTGTGCTTTTTGCCCTCACCTTTTTCCCTCTCATTTACCCCCCTGCGCCGTCAAAAGAAAGTAAAAAGAAACACTAAACAGCAATGCGGCACTTGGAATCAACTGGTACTGACTGATGTATCATACAAAATTTGAATGTGATGTTTTCTCGGCCACTCGGCGTGGTGGGAGCAACTTCAATTTTCGCAACTTGGCCAAATCGGAAGCGCCCGTTGAATCCTTACATAAGCATACCCAAAATGTCGGCATCCGCCGGGCAAACATCTTGAGCAACCTTCTAGAACTTCAGTCGTTCTTTTGCAGGTTCAGGAGCAGAATAAATGGGTTTGATATAGTTTGCCTGTCCCCTACTATACCTTGCGTTGCCGGCTTAGGCCGTCTACTCGGCTTTAGCATTTATAGTCAAAATAAATCTTGGATAGTACTGCTGTCGCTCTGATGAAAGTACAGATGTAGTAATGCAGCATGGCTGGTCCGATTATGCTCAGACGTACAGCGGTCTACCAGAATCCGCGACCAACGGGTTCGGCCCTGGCGCACGGCGCCATGGGGTGAACTGAACGCAATCGGACTTCTCCATCAGCTTCTTGTTCCCCTCAAGCGGCTTTGCAGGCACCCCGGTGACAAGATTGGGTCGTTGGACAAGTACCTGAGCTGCGACGTAACTGTTCATGCTATCGCAGAATGTGCGGCGCAGGAACAGCGTAGTAGTCAACAATAGTCCAAAGCCCCAGAAGCCCAGTAGACCGAGAATGCCGTAGAAGAACTTGTTGTCGCGCTCGTATCCAGAGACAGCGACGAAGGTGACCGCTTTGTATTCGATATCCGATGCGCGTGAGATAATGTTGAGCGACATTGCCATGTGGGTCGCACCGCTCCACATCATCTCGGCGAACCGCACAACACCGTTCGTAAGGTGTGCACGGCGGTGCGTTCTAACTCCGCACTGACATTCTCCGTTGCCCGCTCTTGGCTTGGCTCAGGATTTCTCACAGCGCCCGGGCAAACATGCTGGCCAACGAGCGGTCACCTCCAGGAACAGAAGCTGTTGACTAGCGCACGCGATCTCGAACGCGGCTTGACCATGGACCACCTCCAGCATTTCCCAGGTCTTACGGTGACTGTGCCCGCGCTGGCCGTCGCCGCGGTTGCCTACTGGCTTCTCAAGCGCAGCTCCAGGACGACGCTTCCGCTCTGCTCTCCGGTGCGCTTTCGCCGCCCACTCGCCTCTTTCTTCGTGCTGACCGGCACAGCCGGGTGCTGTATGGCCCTGGGGACACGAGCGGGAGATGTTCGATGAGCCTTCTGGCAACTTCTGTCTTCGATGGTTCAAGGTGTACGGGCCCACGATGAAGCTGTGTGCGTCCCTTAAGTTGCCACTTGTTGTCTACGCATACTGCTTGACCATTGCTGTACAGATACTGCAGTGAATGTGCGTGTTGCCAGTCCCGTCGCGAAGCCTACGTTGATCTTCTTCGTTGAATAGGGTAGTGAAGTTGTGAGGGGCCGCTGAACGTTGACAACTGCGTTTATTGACTACGGCCTCAGCTCACGACTGTCGACCCGGCGGCTCTTCAACACATCTTCGTCAGAAAGGTAAATATGTTGCATAGCTTTCTGGCCTAGTGCTGAGCAGATTACCTTAGCCGTACATGTACCGTCAGTGTTCACCCCAACCATGCTTGGCTGCACGCTCACGATCGAGCCTTGTGCCTAGCAACATCCGAGTACATGACACCAGTATTTGCTACTATTCTAGGCAAGAGCCTCTTGTGGGGTAATTATCTCGCGCTGTGCGGGTCCTCTTCGCATTCACTAATAGCCTATGGCAGCCCAAGGCGACATTCACATTGCCCAGCGCCGACTCCTCAACCCATCTTTCTCGTAAGCTTCTCGCTTTGCCATTTCTAACCGTCGATACGGGATTCAGAGCCCACCACATGCACAGATCCGAGTCTGTCAAGAGTTTTGCAGACGACATCGTCGAGTCTTACCAACGGGCAAGTGTGACGCCTCAACCGTAATCGGTGCGAGGCTCATATATTGCATTCTACGAATTCTGTAGTTCGAGGCCAAGGCAATTGCCTTGATCGGTGGAAACGGCGGCAGGGTGATCATCAACGCTCCACGCTGGTTCAGACCGCTCGCGTAAGTTCTCCTACGAAGGTTTCCGTGAAGACATTTACATTTCAATACAGACTCGACATTATCGGTCGGACGGTAGGAAGAGGTATTGAAGGCTCTCCACAGCATATTAATGGTTCCACAGAGCTTTGACTGCGACTTCGAATGTGGTGACTCTGCGGATGCTAAAGATCTGTGGCAGAGGACCGACAGGACCATCGCAGATAACCTTACGACTATAGCACCACTGGTGCGCACACTTCGTTACACCCTCCACTTCAATGTCTAAAGATGGCCAACTCACGTTCAGATGGCGGCCATCCCTCGTCTCTTTCCTTGGGTAGTGTACCTCCCGATCCCCTCGCTCCGATCTCAAGCCGGCACCAGACTCATGGCACATGTGCATCTGCCTATAATGCCCGCCTTATACCATTATACTAATGAGATGCTCTTAGCGCATTGGCCGCGAGATGCTTGCACGCGAGAAAGTCACCGAGAGCAACAGCGTACTACGCACGCTCGTACGTCAAAACGGTGACGAAGTAACCGAGGAGATGCTCGATCACATCGCGACGCTGCTGCTTGCAGCACAAGAGACAGTCCCGATGACTATGAGCAACCTGTTTTGGGAGCTAGCAAAGAACCAGGGTGTGCAGGACAAGTTGCGTGAGGAGGTCATGTCGTTCGAAAGCACGCCGGATTACGACGACCTCACCGGTACGAGACTTCCTTGGTTAGATGCTGTGTTCAAAGAGACGTGAGCGCACTCAAACTGTTTGTGTGCTCACTCGAACTGACATTGGGTTACAGCCTTCGTCTGCATCCCGGCGTTGGCCATATGGAACGCGTCGCTCGGGAGGACGACATTATTCCACTGAAATTCCCTGCGCAGACGCCTTCTGGTGCAACGATCACCTCAATCCCCGTCAAAGCCGGTCAAACGATATACATTCCATCTGCTGTTGCTGACCGCCTCGAGTGTGTTTGGGGATCTGACGCGGATGTTTGGCGTCCTGAGCGGTGGATTGAAGAGGGTGGGCTCCCTGACAGCAACCTCATGAATGCAGGGTACGCGCGGCTGTTTGCATTCAGCCAAGGCGCCAAAGTGTGCATCGGACTCCGGCTTGCAGTGTACCAAATCAAGGTGTGTGTGCTGTGGCAACGCTGGCCGCGCTGACCAATGCCCGTTTAGTTCGCAATTTTCCAAACCATTCGCAAGTTCAAAGCAAACGACACAGGCGCGGACGTCGTTCGCAAACACAATCAAATCATCATTACCCCTCAGCCGCTCGTTCGGGGCTGGGAGGCAGAGAGCACGCTCCTCCCAATTGAACTCGTTCTTCTGGAATGAAATGCATCATGAATTTTAGCTTCACCTCCGTCTTGGAAGAGACTTCTATTTGGCTTCTTTTTCGCCCTATCTGAAACAAATCTTATGTCCAAGCATCGTTGCACAAGCAAACCGTTGGGTGCTGGCCCGAGGCGATCCCACAATCAAATGAAGGAAAGTGAATTGACCAAGGCTCTGTCACTTCCAAATCACTCTCTCATACGAGTCGTATTTACAACATGCTGATGCGTCGCGAGGCCCGTGATATCGGAACGGCCAAATAGACTGGGCTCACGTCACCTTGCGCAGCTAGGTCTCTTGTTAAACGAAATTATAGGCGCTCGTACACACCTTTTCCGATTATTTTCCGAATAGCAAGGCAGCTCAGGCAGCTCCGCCGGACCTCACCTTCTTGGTCACAAGATCACCCGTGCGGGCACCGCTTCAAGCATCACCGAACCAACAATTATCAACCCTCAGACAGGTAGGTCTAAGCCCTGGATGTCGCGCAAGGTGCTCTGCCGGCCTGCCGGCCATTTCTAGTGTTGGAACTGCGACGAAGTTTGGCGGCGTGGCCTTACTTTATTCGGAGCGCCACTCTCGTTGTAAAGCGGCGCCACGACTCGGATGCGGACGTCCGAGTCAACCACACAACACCGTTCGTAAGGTGTACATGGCGATGCGTTCTAACTCCCCGCTGTCTTTCTCCGCTTTCCGTTCTTGGCTTGGCTCAGGATTTTCTCGCATCCTGAGCAAACATGCTGGCCACCGGCCGGCCACCTCTTTTAGGGACAGAAGCTGTTGGGCTGTTGCACGCGATCTCTGACACGGCTTGCCCATGGACCACCTCCAGCATTTCCCAGGTCTTGCGGTGACGGTGCCCGCGCTGGCCGTCGTCGCGGTTGCGTACTGGCTCTTCAAGCGCAGCTCTAGGACGACGCTTCCGCTCTGTTCTCCGGTGCGCTTTCGCCGTCTACTCGTCTCTTTCTTCGTTCTGACTGGCGTAGCCGGGTGCTGTGTGGCCCTGGGGACACGAGCGGGAGATGTTCGATGGGCCTTCTGGCAACTTCTGTCTTCGGTGGTTCAAGGTGTACGGGCCCGCAATGAAGCTTTGTGCGTCTCCGAACCACTCTCGTTGTCTACGGATGCCGCTTGACGAAAATGGTGCAGATACCGCGGTGAATGTACGTGAAACCGTAACTGAGTTCCTGCCGTGAGTCTTACGTCGACCCTTGTTAACTAGGGCAATGAAGTTGTGAGGCACCACTGAATATGCCTAACGCCGTCTATTGACCACCACCACAGCTCACGACCGTCGACCCCGCAGCTCTTCAACACATCTTCATCAGAAAGGTACTGCCCTCGCATCATTTCGTAGTTTCGCGCTGAGCAGACCACCTCAGCCGTACAAGTACCGTCAGTATACATTCGAATCATGCTTGGCTGCATGCTCATGGTCATGCCTGTACCCAGCGACTTCAGACTATATGACACCTGTATTTGCCACTATCACAGGCAAGAGCCTCTTGTGGGGTAATCGTCTCGCTCTGCGTGGAGTCTGTCCACTATCACTGACTGGCCTACAGCCCAAGGCGAGACTCACGTCGCCCAACGCCGACTCCTCAACCCATCCTTCTCGTATGTTACCTCGCTGCCACCACTACGTGATTGAGAGCTTACCGCATGCACAGATCGGAGTCTGTCAAGAAGTTCGCGGACGACATTATCGAGTGCTACCAGCGGGCAAGTGTGACGCCTGAACCCAAGCCAGCGCGAGACTCACGCATTTCTCTGGTGAACTCCGTAGTTTGAAGCGAAGACAACAGCTCTGATCAGTGGAAACGGCGGCAGAGCGATTATCAACGCTCCTCGCTGGTTCAGACCGCTTGCGTATGTTCTCCCGCGAAGGTTTCTGTAGCAACACTTACACTTTCAATGCAGACTGGACATCATCGGTCGGACGGTAAGCATAGTTCATCGAGATTTACTCACTGCATACTCATTGTATCATAGAGCTTCGACCGCGACTTTGAGTGTGGTGACTCTGCGGACGCTAAGGGCATGTGGAAGAGGCTCGACGCCGTGATTGCAGATAATCTTACAAATATGGCCTCGCTGGTGCGTGGAACTCGTCACAGACTCCATTGTAACATTTGCAAGATTGCTAACCCGCGTTCAGGTGGCGGCGGTCCCTCGTCTCTTCCCTTGGGTAGTGTATCTCCCGATCGCCTCACTCCGATCTCAAGCCGGCACCAGACTCATGGCACATGTACGTCTGCCCATTGTTTCCGCCGGATTCCATCATACTGATGAGACAATCTTAGCGGATTGGTCGCGAGATGCTTGCACGCGAGAAGGTCACTGAGAGTAACAGCGTCTTGCGTACGCTCGTGCGTCAAAACGGCGACAAAGTCACCGAGGAGATGCTCGACCATATCACAACACTACTGATTGCGGCACAAGAGACGATCCCGATGACCACGGCCAACATATTCTGGGAGCTGGCAAAGAACCAGGATGTGCAGGACAAGTTGCGGGAGGAGGTCATGGGGTTCGAAGGCATGCCGAACTACGACGATCTCACGGGAACGAGACTTCCCTGGTTGGATGCTGTGTTCAAAGAGACGTGAGCACGTTCGAACCTTCGTGTGGTCACTCGGACTAACATTGGGTTGCAGCCTTCGCCTGCATCCCGGGGTTGGCCATATGGAACGCGTCGCTCGAGAGGACGACATCATTCCACTGAAATTCCCTGTGCAGACGCCTTCTGGTGCAACGATCACCTCCATCCCCGTCAAAGCCGGACAAACGATATACATTCCATCTGCCGCTGCTGACCGCCTCGAGTGTGTCTGGGGACCTGATGCCGACGTCTGGCGCCCTGAGCGATGGATGGTGGCTGGTGGGCTTCCGGACGGCAACCTCATGAATGCAGGATACGCGCGACTGTTTGCGTTCAGTCAAGGCGCAAAAGTGTGCATTGGACTCCGGCTGGCAGTGTACCAAATCAAGGTGCGTGTCTGCATTGTGGCAACGCTGGCGGTGCTGACCGGTGCTCGTCTAGTTTACGATCTTCCGCATGATCCGCGCGTTCAAGGTTAACGATACTGGCGCAGATATCGTGCGCAGACACAACCAAATCGTTCTCTCGTCGCAACCGCTTATTCGTGGCCGCGAGGCGGAGAGCACGCTTCTCCCAGTTGAACTCGTTCTTCTGGACTGAAACGAACCAATGGCTTCTATCATCGCTCGCAAGGTCTGGTCGATGTACACTCTACTTCCACATCGAGTTCATGTTTCTCCACACGACGACTTGGTGAGGCTTTGGACGAATTATACATAGTTGCTTAACGACCGCTCTGGGCTTTGTCTCTGAGCTCCTGACTGTCCATGCATGCTCATGTCGACGCAGTGTGAAGAATGTCGTCATCAACACTGCAGCTTCACCGTTGCCGTCATTCCGCTATAACGCCGGTGTCAACCGTGTTTTGAATGCCAGCCCCGGATACTGGTTTATGAACTCTAGTTCCGGTCCGAGGATGCACGTCATGGGACTAACTGACTTGAGGCTGGGGTTGCTAGCGCCAGCGCTGTGGGTCGATAGTATCGTGCGAGACTGCATTATTTTGCGGAGTCAGCCGACTCGACCTTCACACAGATTGCGGATAGTGTCCAGCTGTTCAGGATCTTGAAACTCCAATCATCGTCTGTTTGAACTTTGCCCGACCGTCGGCGTATATCGCGCCAAAGTAGACCGCGAGCACGTCGCCTGAGAGGCAAATGCCGGTGCGCTGAACCCAGCGGCTCTGGTGCCGCAGCACGGCACCGCAGCTCGGGCAGCCACCAAGAGTCAGACTGACAAGTTGTCCGTTATCGGGTGTATTGCCCGACCTGGCGAAATCTCGTGGTCCTCCCCAGCGGGTTTCAGCGAGGCGAGGTGGAGGTGGTGCACGGACGTCATTAGCATGTGGCTGGTTCGTCTACACGTACAGGGTGTTGTCCAAGTCTGGATGTAAGACAGCACGTTGCAGGGTCGTGCGAGAGAGGGGGGCCACGCAAGCAGGTTACTGGAATGGGCGCCTGTTGTGCAGCGCCTGACCATAAAAGGACAGTCTGCCGGGTAGAGGCGGCGGTGTCTGCTCCTTGCCGACCCCCCGTTCTCTTTACCACACCCACTCGTTGGTTGCCCCTCCGACATGCTTTCTGGAATCTTGAGTGCGGCTCTATTGTCGCTGGGCGGCGCAGCAGCCTCTCCATTGTCTACATCCCATGCCCAGTACGCTGGTGTTGGGCGTACGATGACGCTCGCACCGCTCTTCGTACCGCCGAAGCCGGTCGCCCACAACGCCATCAACGACTCGTATATTGTCATCCTCAAGCCAGGTGCGGTCGTTGCCGACCACGTCTTTGCTGCACAGAACGTGCACAAGACCACCCCGCTCAACGTCGAGGGCGGTATCCGCCACGTATACGACTCGAGCCATGTCAAGGGCTACTCTGGCCGCTTCAGCCTCCAGGCCCTCGAGCAGCTGCGCGCCATGCCAGAGGTTGACTACATTGAGCAGGACCAGATCGTCTTTGCGTCCGAGGTGAGTCAGCGGTCCTCGTCGCGCAGCACCCTGGGACGCGTCCGCCTGATGGGGATAGCCGCCGCCACTCCGACTGCTCAGGTATGCTGACCTATTTTCTCGCAGACCAAGACCCAGAAGTCGTCGCCTTGGGGTCTTGCTCGCATTTCGCACCGCAGCAAGCTGTCGCTGGGCACTTTCAACAAGTACACCTACGACCCAGCAGGTGGTGATGGTGTCGACGTCTACGTTATTGACACGGGGTGAGCCCCTTTCCTGCGTCCATCATGCATAAATCATTGACGCAATTGTGCACAGCGTCAATATCAACCACGTGGAGTTTGAAGGTCGCGCCGTCTGGGGCAAGACCGTCCCCCAGGGCGCGTCTGACCTCGACAACAACGGCCACGGCACCCACTGCGCCGGCACCATTGGCTCGGCCAAGTACGGTGTTGCAAAGGCAGCCAACATCATCGCCGTCAAGGTTCTCGGTGACAACGGCTCCGGCAGCATGTCGGACGTCATTGGTGGCGTGACCTGGGCGAGCGAGTCTGCCCAGAAGAA
>Ga0247815_10003531_pt1 | contig 11214 bp, 14 predicted proteins | sample UWRJL194509B1_FD_181014 | JGI IMG/M metagenome (GOLD analysis project Ga0247815, IMG submission 181014) | Plant litter microbial communities from Arlington Agricultural Research Station in Wisconsin, United States - UWRJ-L194-509B-1 | ecosystem: Environmental > Terrestrial > Plant litter >... | reverse complement strand
GCTTGCAATTCGCGACACTGTGAGAAGCGAGTACAGCGCGCAAGCAAGTCTGCTGGCCAGTCGTCAGTTGCGGCGGCGGTTCCTCCGAGCCAGAAGAACCAGAGGAAGGTGAGCCCGGCCACCTCAAACCATGTACGTGAAACGATTGAGTGTTCGTATCGGCGAATAATGATGAACATCCTGTTGATGGTTTTAGCGGCAGCAAGATGTACCGGCCAACAACACTCACATCGCCGGGGCGAACAGCAGAGTAATGATGGATGTGAACAGTAGTTCGGCGACGCTCGGGTCTACCGTGGGTCGTCAGTCGTGGCGCGCCGGTCAAGATGATCATGCAGTGCACACCAACAAAGTCCCAGCCGCCATTCAAAGGGTCGCCAGAGGGCAAATTGGAGGTGTAGTTGATTCTCACGACGCACAATGCTAGCAAAATGAGTGTCCAGAGGGCCTGGCAAACGAGGTGAGGTGGCGAGACGAGAAGCCTGTTGACCGACAAGCAACCGCACCAAAAGAGTGTAGAGACCGAGTCGCAGCTTCCGGAGCTCGACACTGGACGAAGTGAACATTGCGCACGGGCTAACTGGCGGCCGCAGGCCCCTCGCAGAGGCAGAGCTAGCTGCAGGTGTGCAAGAGTGGAAGTTGACTGCACTCGTCCCGAGACTCCGCCGCCGCCAACGATCACTGTCTCCGAGTCCCATGCCCGGTCTGGCCGTTCACAAGGCGTTGCGAGGCAACGCTATCTCAGCCCACCGGTCTTTTTTGCTGGCGCTCGCAATTGTTATATAGTTCGGACCTAGTTACAACAACTTGGGCTGTCTAGCAATCGACAAAGCCCCCTATAGCTATAATCGCGTTCTGGATGCTTGGTGTTCTCGCGCTCCTTCAAAGACTTGATGTTGCTGAGTGATGTCGCTTTTGGTCTCATTCACGGAGTAGCTGTGTGCTCTGGGTCAACACGCGTGGCTTCGGATCGTGGGATGCGCCAGACAAAACGGGAGCCGGCAGACAAGACGCGTTGGCTGTTGCCGGCTGCGCGCGTCCCCGCGGCAGTCGGCAGTCTCGCACCCTAGTACATCCAATGTTTGCCGCAATTGCGTGTCCTCTCCCGTGCCGCTACTGACGTAGCCTCCGGCCGAACCTGCTGCTCCAGTATAAAGCTTGCTTGCGCAAATCAAAGGTTCCTCTCATCGAACACTCTGCTCACAACATGAACACCAACGGCCCACAGATTCCCAACGGCCCCTTCGGCACTGCAGGCTCTTTCTTCTGGAGAGGCCATGGTGCAGGATGGTCTGGCAGTACGTGGGGTCCACACGCCGAAGCCGCCGCCAGCGCTGCTGCGAGCGGAACCGTCCATAATTCCGCGTTCCACCAACACCACCATTTCCGCCCTCGATTCCGCGGTGGTCCATCGCGGTTTTGGTGGTTCTTGATCGGAGCAGGCACTACGTACTGGTTCACTCGAGCGCACCGGAACTGCGACGAGCGCAAGGAGCTGTATGCTCTTCGAGCCCGCTTCCAAGCCGACCAGCATAACGAAGCCGGCACTACCATTGCACGCCGCAGCTGGAACTGGCAATGGCCGCCGAGAGACGAGTCCGAAATTCCTAACCCCCACGTGATGGTCAACACTCCGCGAACCCCGGCGACGGAAGTTGTGGTATGTCTTCTGCTCATGCCCAGGGAGTTCACGTGCCCTTGCTAACATCGAATATAAGACGTCGAACGCCCCGAAGTCGGAAGCCACGGAAGCAGTATGTTTTCTACCTTCTCAGGCTCAACTGTCGTCCCTGACCGAAGCTTCAGACCTTGCAGGCTATCGAGACCGCCCAAAAAGCCATCAACGCGAAGATTGATGCTTTCCGCGCCGCTGTGTTGAAGGGTTCGAACGATGACACCTCTGCACCTCCCCAGCAGCCAACGTCCCCTCCACCCAGCAAGTCCCGCTGGCTCTGATTAGCCTTCTGAGTTCTCTTCCAGGAGTGATAATCACTTCCATCCACGGTCCTTGCCTGAGACTCAAACTTTGTAACACTACGGTTGGCCTGCAATGCTACATAACGCCTAATCCCCACTCACTCGTGCCGAAGTTACTGCACCTGCATTATTGGCCGAGGTGGTGTGTATGCTCTGCAGCCCATTGCAGCCCACATATCGGAGGTTGTGTACAATTACGATTGAGATCCGTATCGTGAAGACATTGGGTACTGATACAACCAAGAAATACAGATGGGGAATGTGTCCTTTGTACGAGCGGCCAAGATCTTTCAAAATCCAATGTATCCATCTGGGGCAACTGCAGCCCACATGGGGTTAACCTCCTCCGCTAATTTCCATATCATGTCAGCCTGCTGCTGGGACACGATCTTGAGCAATGGTTCTTCTCCCGCCTCGCGCGCATCTTCAACAGTCACCTGTGCGCTGGGGAATACTATCGCCAAGTCCTCTTTCGCAGGCACGGAGACACACGATAGCAGACGAACAGAGCTGATACCATCCCGCGGGGCCCACTCGTGTAGCTGGGACATGTCGAATTGGCGCAGTGTAACTTCGGCCACAGTGGCTGGCAGAGACTCCGCTAAACACCCGATGGACAGCACCGTCACGGCGGACGTGAGTTCCAGCTTCCGCAGTGTCCGCAGTCTCGGTAGCAAGCTCGCCAGACCTGGCAAGTCCACGGCCGCCTCCCGAGGTGTAACTCCCAAACGCAGGACCTTGAGCGGAAGCCGCGCAAGCGCCTCGCACAACAAGTTGTTCCCCCAGATATCGTCGCGCACCAGCTGCAGCTCGAGCTCCTGCAACCGAGGCATCGCCTGCAGTGCACAGACGAGTTGGGTTCGTACCGATCGGCCTAGAGGAGGCTCGAACGTCAGCGCGGGCCGGCTTTCGCGAAAAGTTCGGACACGATAGGCCAGGAACGGCCGCCGGTTGAAAGTGCCGAGCAGGCACGTGAGAGCCGCGGTGCTGTCGATCTGGAGATCGAGGTACAGTGCATCCATCGCGGCTTCGTGCGTTGTTTTGCAGGTGCGAGCCACACGGGCCACATTGAAAGGGTGGAGGTGAGAGAGTATGGCGCGTTGGAGTTCGTAGGATAGGTGATGCATCTTGTGTCCGCAGGCAAGAGTGTTGGGTTCAAGCGGCAGGTGGGACGGGAGGCTGTCGTTTGGAATGCGGGCCACAAGAGAGCAAAAACAAATGACCTGGCCTGCCTGTCCCAGCTTTAAAGGGTCGAGTCCAGCGCCAAGTCAACTGTGACAGTCGGAGACTCGGAGTGTCGGAGAGGGTGTGTCACTGTCAGGGGTGGCGTATCTGAATCTGTCGTCCTCGTGCGTGTCGAGGCCGAAACTGACGGCTGACTGGAAGATGTCCGTGCGCTATGAACGATGACCTCGCCCTGGAAGGATGTGTGTCTGTGTGCTGGCATACAAGTTCGGCATGCGTTTGGTTTATACGGAGCATTGTGGCCCGGCACGCCCGAGTGACGAAAGAACGATGTACGGCCCGCATCCTGCCACTCATCGACGGTGTTTAGTGTTGAATAACTGCAGGGTACCGCCTCATTGGAGCTGATTGGAGAGAGTGCGAGCTAGAAGCATGGAGCCCGAGGCAGCGAGAATCGGAGGTTTGGCCAAGGCTCTTCGCCGGGCGGCGCCAACCGCATCATAAATGCAGCCGCTAGCCAAACAATGACCGTAACCTCGCCTTGCTGGTGGTGCACTTGTGTCGCGGTGACCTTGCAGCACACTTTCAAAACGAGGTAACGTCACGATGCGCTACTCGCTCTAACCTACCTTGGCGGTTGCAATTGGTGCTGCAGCTTGCTCCACCCTCAGCGTTGCCACATGAGTGGAATCTATTGTGCAAGACTCAATCGCTACTCAGGTGATTATTCGGGGACAGGTAGTCGATATTGATAGCTCTTCACATAGCGAACGACGATTACAACAGCACACCATGAGCGATCAGAGATACTGGGCGAACCACTCGACGGTCGCCTTGAATGCGCCTTCCTTGCCAGCCTTGACCTCCGGCTTGCTCAAGTCGCCTCTCACCTACGCCGCAGCTTTGTAAATACACTCTTCATACACGAGAACACCAAAACTCACCGCAAATCCATGCGTGCAACCCGGCCAGTACGTCCGTTTGTAGCCCGGCGTGTATTTGCCGTCACCCAACAGCTCGTCGCCAATCTTCTGCGACTCGATAGGATACCGGGGGTCAAACTCGCACGAGTTTATCAATAGCGGCACCTTTCCAACTTCCAATAGTTTCTGCAAATCCTCGGGCACCTGAAGGAATGTTGGGTGCGCGACGGCGATTGCCTTGAGGCCTTCGAGCTGCGCTTGTGCGTAGTCGAAGGTAGAACGCGCGCCGTAACAGTAGCCCACAATAGCAAAGGAGGTGATTCCACGCGCACGGAGGCCGGAGATGACTGTATCGAGCTTCGGTCGGGTGGCGCCGGGTGTGTGCTTCGGGAGCCAGTCGTCGAAGAGGCTGAACTGCATAGGAGACCACATGGTCAGCTGGGAGTGTGCAGGCGAAAGGGAGGCGAAGAAGACGAACACCTGGCGTGGCGGCTAACTCGTCAGTGTAGTAATTGCCGTTGAACAAGTCCGGGGTGAAGACCTGTGAAATTTATAGAAGAGCAGTAACGGAGCGGCCCTGGGTTCAGTACCCCGAACATTGGGTAAGACACCAGTCGGGATGGAACTCACCTGAAAACCGTTCTGCGCAAATCCTTCGGCCTGCGATATGGTATGAGACTCGGTTGTTCGTATCATCGGTGTGGCAAAACGCACCAATAGCTTGGTGTTGATGAGTCCAATGCCAAAGACGTCTGTCACAAGCCGTGTAAACATCCTCCAAGCCAACGATTGATTTATTGGGCCGTGGACAAACCGGTTATAATAATAATCGCCTTGTCCTTAGCATAATCTGCCTCCTCTGGTCGAGCGACGTAGGTGTCGATGCCCCCGATCTGCTCTATCGTGCCTGCGTTTGGGTCAGCGAACACGGAAAAATGCCGCAGCGTGCATGCCAACGCACCAGTTGCAGTGCCTTCATGGCGTACGGCGACGACGCAGTGCTCGCAAAGGCTCATGTTGAATGTCCGCAGGATACTGAGTGCTGAGAAGGAAAGCCAGTCCGAATAAATCTTAAACACCAGTTTCTCGAAGCGCCCGTTGCCAGCTGACCAATGCTTTGAAGTCTGATGCGGTTCAAACAGATGACCAAGCATGACGGACGGTCCACTAAGGATTAGCAAGGTCGAAACTCCGCGGTGATGAAACGTCGTCCTGTGGCGTGTACTCGTACAACACCCATAGCTATGAATAGAAATGAACCGGTAACATTGATTCTTACTGACCCAGTGATCCTACTCTCTGGTTCTCGGGTCGACAAGATCACGTCGGCAAATGCCGAACTTCCTCCTCGGATTTCAGCTTGCCCAAAATTTACACCACATCTGAGTGTCCGTTATCAAAGCACTCCAGAGCACATTACCCGCTTTAAGTATGTATTTACATATCAACCAAGTTGAGACTAAAGTCCGCGAGAACTATGTCCTATGTGCTCGCTGCTGCAGCCGGTGACGACAGCTGCTGGCGTTTATGCAGCGACCCTTTATCACTCCTCTCGAGCTCTGTCATGCTTTCTCCATCCGATGGTACTGAAACCGCAGTCGGGGGCGTTGGCTTCGGTGCGAACCGCGCACGCAGCGCAATGATGCCATTGACGAGCGCAAAGACGATAGCTTCTGCGACGGGAATGCCAACAATGTAAATGGCAAGCTTTGCGCCTTTCGAGGGGTCCAAGAACGAGTATGCTGCGCGAAAGGATACATAGGTAAGTGATCGGGGTTGCGCGGAAGCGGAGCACGGCCGCGGAGCGACGGCGACGCACTGTAGAATCCTTGCGTTGCATGCGTGATGTACGCGACGCCGACGTAGCCTCCCAGGATGAGAACCATGAACACGATGTTGAACCATTTCGAGAGCGGGGTATGTGTGCAGATGATCTCGAACAGCGCGAATACGCTATTAAACACATGTACGGAGAGATTGAGGTATCCTGTTATGCCCGTCGCCACCGGTCAGCACAGCTCATCAACGAGGACTACAAATTACTCACGACCCCAGGGAGTCTTGAGAGGCCCGTCCCCAGCGAGGAAGATCCAAAACACGATTGTCACGATGAGCGCTGAGAGCACACAATCCTGACTGTCAGCGACACACATTCAACGGCAACGGCACTGCCATGAGATAAGAACCACAACGTACGCAGTGTCCGGATGCTTGCAAGAAGGATCATATGCAAGACCTGGAGGGTCCGTGGCCAGCTTTGCAGCGGATACGATGCCTTCTCCGCCCCACGCTGCCCGACTCTCCGCGCATACAGCGCAGTCATCAAGCCAGCATGGAAGAAGTATGCGCAGAGACCGATTCCAGTCAAATTTGTAAAGTACGTGAGGAACCTTCAGTGGGAGTGGTCGTGTGAGCACTCTCCGAGATGGCCATTGCCGCCGACCGATTGCTTTCCGTGCTCCCGGTCATCGGAAAAGATGTGGAACGCACGCTTCAGCATCATGGGTAACCACTGCACGTCGTACGAGACTTGTGGTCAGGGCGACGAGAAGGTAGAGGCCAAAGAGAACGCGCAGCGCAGCCAGCGAGACTGGAGAGATAAATGGAGATGTGACCAGCTTGAACGAGGGATCGAATGGCGAGTCCACGCCCACCAGCGATGTGAACGAGCGCGCCATCTGAGCGGAGTGGAAAAGGACAAGGGGCAAAGTCGAAACAAAGCAGACGCCGGGCCTGAAGACAAGAAGGAAATGGCGGCCGCAGGGCGGGAGTGAACTCGGTTGACTCCGGTGCATGTCCGGCATCTCCGCCAACACAGCCGGTACTAGCGTGGTCACGATGTTGGAACAACTCGCAGCGCACAGAGAGGCTGCATTGGCAGGTCGCTATCCGTACATGCTATGGCAACAGCCCTTTGAAGATACAGAAATCGTGATAAACGAAGGTGGGACGGTCGGCGAGTGTGCTAACTTATTCCGGAACAGTGTTCGTTGGGTATGCAAATGAGAGGTGAGATGGACCAGAGATGTCCATCAGCGGGATCCAAGAGAGATAGAGATAGAGATATCAAAATGAAAACGTCGAGGACGTAGGTCCAGCCGACGCCAATACGACAGGAATAAATTGCCTTCAGAGCTCGTCCCTGAGACTATCCTGGACCGACATGCGCAACCGTCTTACGCGCTCCTCAAGCGCGTCAAGTGTCCTTGCGATGTCGCCCGTCTCCTTCCTCCAGTCTCCTGAAGCAGTATCGGGAACCAATGGCGGTGGCTGCGAGCCGGCCCTGCGCATCTCGTCCAAGATCGTCCGGAGCGTGTCGCTGACCTCGTTGCTCCGATCGGTCGCCGGTGTATTTGTCGTCGCTGGCGCCGGTGGGTTGTGATTCCTTACCGCAAGCAACGACGCGACGTTGGTTCCAACGAGAATGAGAATGACAATGAGCAAGATCGCCCGCGTGTCCAGCGGCACGTCCCAAAGGAGCTCCAGCGCGCCAGTGAAACTTTGCTGCGCCACCTTGCTTGCGCCGCGGAAGGTGTCGAGCGCCCATTGCAACCAACGCTCGTCGTGTTCGGGCTTTCCGGTCGGCAGTTCGCCTGCCGGGTTCGTAATACTGACAGGCGACGCGAGGATTTCCGGCTCGGGCAACGCCTCCATGCCCTCTGGCACAAACTCGGCCTTGTGCTCCTCAATATACCTGCGCACAGACGGCTCGAGGTCTGCGTTGTATTTCTTCTGGCCATCCATCGCACTGCTCGTGATGATGCCCTTGATGAAACTCGACCCGGTCCACTCGACGCTGCTGGTCACGACTACACGCGTCGCGCATGCGCCGGCCCACGTGATGCAGGTCCGCGATTTGACAGAGAAAGCACTGCCGCTGGGGACCTCCGGCGTACGTGTCGTCGTGAGCATTGTAATGTAGCGGTCCGGGTCGTAGTGGATCATCTCGTCGCGCAGCTCGCAGCGCGTCTGCTTGGGTCCAATCGACGCGTATAGCGGCTTAATATATGACATGTTACGCGTGAGCAGTGTACTGCCAGGCGTCGCAGGCGTCCAGTCCGAAATCTGGAGGTCTGCATGCCACGAGTCAGCGTCTGGCGCGCAAAAGTCCCGCATGCGCGCAAAACGCACCAATCAGCTTCTGCTCGTCGCGCAAAAACTCCTTTACGAATCCACTGGCAAACAGCAGGTTGTAGATCTTGTCTGGCTCGCCAGGGAACGTGGTGTCCATACAGACGACCGAGTAATGCTCCTTGTTGTCGCCGCATTGGCATGTCGTGGCGCGTCGGACAGGACCGGCCGTAGAACCACCGGCGCCGGACATAGATACGCTAAGGTCGATGCTGGCACCGTTCACGTCGTCAAGCGAGCCGCGGGTCGGAGATTCAACGCCGGCAGGTCGCGCGAGGCGCCAGATGTTGTGCATTACATCGAACGCGGTGTCTCGCCCCATGAAGCTTGCAAAGGTATACGACTTGGCCTTTGTCAAGACCTGAATGGCGTTTGGGATGATGAGTGCGGTCATCTTCTTTTCCATGGCCATAACGTCCAGGAATGGGATGACTTCCTGTGACCGGCATGAGCATCGCTCGAAGCGGCGGACAGGGAGCGGTTGCGTACGTTCGATATCCAACCGAAGATGTTTGCATGGAAACATAAATGGTTCTCGGAAATGTATAGGCGGCCTTGTACGAGAATCTCGCGTTGCAGTGCGCAGCCGTAGTCTGGGCCGGGAGAGTCAGGGCTTGTGTGGGAACGGCGCAGTCGCGACGGCGCAGTAGCCGCACGTACCTTCGATCAGATAGTCGTCTTGAGGCACTGTTGGAAACATTTCGTGAAACTCTATGTTGCGCTTGGAGCTTGCGACTGCAAAGCCAGTGACGGGCATGGCGTCTTCATCGAGGATTAGGCGGCTCGCGTCGTCGACCTCGCTGTCCGACAGCTCGAGGTCTGATCCGTCGTGCGCATAACCACTGTTCTGGGAGTATCCCGCGCGAGCATCTCCATTACTGCTGACCGTGCCGTCTCCATTGAGGGCAGAGCGGACAGATCCCTTGGACCCAATGCGGCGCACCTTGGGTGTCGTTGGCAGGCGAAGTGACTGGTTTGAAGCTGTAGCAGCAATGGTAGGCCCAGTGTCTGGTGCTTTTGACCCTCTGCGCCAAGGGCTGCGACCCTTTTCCTTAGCAGCCTGAGCGGGTAACGGTTTGGGCGAGGTGGTCCATTGCGCAGGAATCGGAGGCACGGGCGGCAATGACTGCTCTGGCTGTCCGTCAAGGTCCATTGAAGGCGCTTGCTTCGGACTTGCGGCTCCGTTGAGATTCGGAGTGCTGGCGGTGGTCATGTAACGTTCCTTGACTTGTTGCGCGCCGCTAAGACTCGCAGCCGATGACGACGCTGAACCTGCACCATTTACCGTAGTCGCACGCTCGCTTGGAATTGTTGCAAGGGTCGAAGGACGTGACCTAGGCGAGGCAGCAGATACGGCAGAAGATGGGCCTGTCGGGGTCTGCAGGTCGTCGGCAAGGGACGCATAGAATGCCTGGTCGTCCTCTGTCATACTCCTGCGCTGGTAGTAGCTGCTAAGAGCATGGCGATCCATCGGTTTGGTACTCGCAACCTGGCGCCGCGAGTTCATGCTGCCGTTGCTTGCCACTGAGCGTGGGCCACCAGGAGCAGGAGATGCTGATTCCGTTTCAGAATCACTAGTCACTGTGAGCTTTATGCTCGTCTCGGCAGTCCCGCCAGCAGATTCCGATTGCGTCCGTTGCCGCAACGGCGTGCCTTCTGGCTTGGCCAGCCGAGAGAATCCACCAAGAAACGACGGCATCCCCGCGTCGTCAGAGTCGCGGAATCGAGAGGGAGAAACTGCACGTCACCGGATCAAACTCAGCCAGAGTCGAAGCGCGGGGTCGCGTGCCCGCCTGCATGTAAACCCAAATATTGAAACCATGTGAAAGCAATGTGTTGAATTCTGTGTGGACACCGAGGTGCCTAACTAGTCTACCTAACTAAAAGAGTAAAGATGTGGTACAGTTCCTAGATCACCAGTGGGATGAGACGAGTAGCGAGCGACGAGAGAGTGTGAGAGCGAGCGCAATACATGGCGCAGGGAATGAGAGCAAGCGAGCGTGTGTGTGGTAGGCTCCCCACAAAGAGTACACAGAGGTGGTGAAGATGGGAGAGAGAGTTTCCGAGAGTGCAAATCCTTCCAAGTACCGTTTACAGGTAGATGAGGCGGCCCGTGAGCTTGAAGTCGCGGCTGTTGGGGCCAATGTTGAGGCCGATAGCGCCGATAGACCGGCGCCAGCCCTTCTTCGAAACATCCCAGTACGAGAGCTGGTGCGGCGTGAGGTCGATCGTGACCTGCTTGCTCTGGCCAGCCGCGAGCACGACCGCCTCGAAGCCCTTGAGGACGCGCGGGGGCTCGCCCGCCGAAGTCGGGTGTGCGAGGTACAGCTGCGGAATCTCCGTGCCGGCAACCTTGCCTGTGTTCTTGATGGTGAACGCGACGCGGACGATTGGCTCGCTCAGCCACTTATCAGTTGAAGAGCCGACGCCGAGACCAAGACGCCAGAAGATGTAGTCGGAGTTGAGGATCGATTCCGAGATGAGCTGCGACCATTCAAGCTTCGAGTAGGCGAACGTGGTGTACGAGAGACCATAGCCGAAGGCGAAGCGCGGCACGATGTTCTTCGCGTCGAACCAGCGGTAGTCAACGAGGAGCTTCTCCGAGTACGGGATGTCGAACAGATCGTTGTTGGCACCAGCGCGGTTTGCCCAGGCAGGGTAGTCCGCGTTCTTCTTCGCGATGGTGAAAGGCAGGCGGCCGGACGGGTTCACGGTGCCATAGAGGACGTCAACAAGCGCGTTACCAACCTCCTGGCCCTGCGTGCCTGCCCAGATCACGGCTGTGACGTTGGGGTTGTCAATCCACTGCTCGACGTCGAGTTGGCTCTGGGTGTGGATAACAACGATCGTGTTCTTGTTGACGGCTGCGACGGCCTTGACGAGTGCGTCGCCGCCGTTCCAAGCAGTCAGGTTGCGACGATCACCGTGGTTGATGTTGTTGCCCTGGTCGTCGATCTCGAGAGTCGGGACGAGATGGCCCTCGCCGGAGATGGTCTTG
>Ga0247815_10003530_pt1 | contig 11215 bp, 10 predicted proteins | sample UWRJL194509B1_FD_181014 | JGI IMG/M metagenome (GOLD analysis project Ga0247815, IMG submission 181014) | Plant litter microbial communities from Arlington Agricultural Research Station in Wisconsin, United States - UWRJ-L194-509B-1 | ecosystem: Environmental > Terrestrial > Plant litter >... | reverse complement strand
TACTATATCACTGCACACATTGGTGACCAAGCATGTCCGTTCGCACAGCTGTTTGCGTCCGTCGGTAGCCGGATCGACAGACGTGGCCTGCTGGGACTGGCTGGTCAGCGGCAAGACACGCGTGATCCCCCACCCTGAGATTTGTCGGCCACACGAAGCAAACCTCACCCTGAAGCCGACGTCGAAGCCGGCGACCTCCGCCTGGTGCGGGCCTGTACGTACATGTGTATGCGTGAGTGCACCGCCCGAGATGGAAAATCAGGCCAGTGTCCTTGGGTGCGCGCTGGGTGGCGATTGTGAGGAGTGTCCATTCTGCATACGCAGCTCTGCCTAAACGAACTAGCCAGCCCCAACACCAGGGAGTTGGGTTTCACGTGGCATCAGGATGTGCATGAGGATGTTCGTGACGACTTCTAGTTTGTACCACCAGCCCTGCACACGCAAGATGTTGGAAGATGCTTCTGGCGGGGGCCGTCGAGCGAGTGGCTGAGGCACGAGCTCGTTGTTTTGAACGCATGCAAGACACCGGGTGGCGCTGTCCACGTGTGTCTCTGGCTTGGGGCGGGGCGGTTCCGACTTGCGAATCTGCGTCGGCGCCTTCGTGTCAGGTCCGTCCCGTCCAACGCCGCCAACACCGCGATGGGACCGACAGAGAACCTCACATCATCAGGTTCTGTGCGATTGAGATACCGCGTCAGGTCCGCGGCCTATCGTCTCATGCTTCTTCTGGAGAAGAACGAAGTTTGACATGTGAGAACCAAGCGGGAACAACATCGATTTCAGGCCCCCGTCCGTGTACCGTGTACCGTGTGAGCTGCACCAGTCCTAGCCACTTGGAACCTATTGAGACGTGGCAAACAAACAAAAGATGAGTGGGCGCCGCGTTGCTTGTCTTCCAAGGCTCGAGAACATGGACGGGTCATGATCGACCATGCACGCATTCGGCAGGCCGATACAGGAACAGGTACGTTCGACAACTGAATCCCGCACAGTTTTAGGCCTTGAGGTCGTGCGGGGAGTTTAGGGTTCCCGTCATTGTGTGAGCGTTGAGTCCAAGCGTACAAGAGATGGTTCCTTGAAACTACGGAGACAAGGCCAGCAAAGCTATTTCGATCCGCAGTCGTTGTCAGCAATGAAACGAGATTCTCAAAATGCCGACTAATGACGAGCAGTCACCGTCATTACAACAGATGAATGTCCAGACCGACCCATTTGCCTTCCTCCATCGTACCTGGCGTTGAAAACACACAGTGCAACGGGCAACATGCCGAGATACCATGTGCATCTGTGGTCGGGTGAGCGAGGGCTTGGCAGCAGTGACACGAGGTGAACTGTGGATTTGTTGACCACGGATCCGGCGAGGTGCCACTGTCAGCGAGTCCGCGTGAGCGCGCAGCACTGGTGTTCCTGCAACAGAGCGCTCCGTGCCTACATGAGGTGAGACAGCAAGTACAATAGCAACATTCAACTCGAAAAAACCCGACCGCAAAGGCTGCTTGGCGGGCGGCTCCACATACCGTTCAGGCACGTAGACAGCTGAGGGGCGTGTCTCACAAAGCAAGAAGTGGAATGTTGAATGTTGGGCTCGCTGTCATGGAGAAGAGGCGGCCAAGAAGTAACATGTGTGTGTTGACTAGAGCCAAGTTTGTGCTAGATGGTCCAACCGCATGTCACCATCAGCAAACAAAGCATCTGGTGAGCTCGTGGAAGAGCACGGGAATCTGCCATGTTGCACAGCCGCAAATCGTTCAACAACGGTGAGAGGAAGACCAGGAACATGCAGTCGGCGCTCGCCGCAGTCGCCCCTACCTTATCCTTCCCTTGTTCCCGTACATCGTCCTTCCTCTCGTAACAGCTGTAGTTTTGGGCGTTGTACTAGGTACGATCATATCAGACTATGGAGACGCAGATAGTTATAGAATCTGTCACTGACAAACGTGCCAGGTTTTGCTTCTGACATCGCCACGTTCGACACCCTTCACGGAAAGTCATAGCGTGCACCCTGTGCAAAAACTTGAGATCAGGGGTGGGAATGGCGACATCGTACTAGCAAAGACGACATGCTGCGCGATCGCCTCTTGTCCTCCTCCCCTCCCCCTCTCCCAGTCTTTGTCTCCAAGGCTTCACAGACTACACCTTAGAACACTTCATTTCGGTGCACGACCTTCGTTCAAGGATAGCAGTGGGCGTGCTGATACTCCGCGCTCACCTCGGATCTCCGTTCTGTCTAGACACTTACAGTCACGGTCATCAACCTCAGCCCCTCGTTTCCGGTCGCCAAGCACACATAACGCAGCCAGATGATCTATGCTTGATTGGCTCCCTGCTCGTACTTTTGTACTCTCATGTGGACCTCCACCGTGGAACATGACAGCCCATCCTCAAGCCTCAGGATTGCTGTCCTCTGGCTCTAAACATCTGAATTCCGACTGAGCGCTGGTGTAGCTTGTGGTCTCTGGGGCTATCTCTGCTCGATAATGCTGCGATTCTCAGCGAGGGTGTCCCACAGTGGCCAGGATCGCGGATCAGGAGAACGAGCCACGAGACGACTGCCAGCTGATATTGTGATAGGAACCATCCCTCTAACATTGCGAGACGACTGGCAACAGTGATTTGGTGGAGTGAATTTCTAGTTGGTCTTTCGCCACCGTGGGGTTCGTCTTACCATACTTTGCCGGCCTCGAATGCGACATAGGCTGCGTGCAGCAGACAATCTCAACGTATCATCACTCCCACGTTCTCCTGAGAATCAACTCCTTCTCAGACCTACCGGCGATCGTTGTGTCAATGAATCCACGCCACCAGAGCATTCAAGGGGGCTATTTTTGCGAAATATAAAGCCTCAACATGGTTTTGACACATACCACTCGTGAACTGTGCTTTACCGTACCGATTATCGCCATCACAATGCGTCTCCCCTCTTTCATCATCACCGTCTTCGCCGCTGTTCTCGTCGCCGCTGCTCCTTCTCCCGAGTTGTACGTTGCGACTCGCTGCAGGAATTCCCAGTCAATTGACATCTTTTGCCTTTGCGTATTCCAAGACTGACTCGTGAGCCGTGCTACGCACTTGGCCAACGCGAGAGCTGCCCCATATACCAACCTTGCGTTTACAAGCGCGAGGTAGACTACGCTGCGATGTACGTCTCGAGTTCCCGAAGTCATTCAGCATTCTGACCTTGATCGCCGTGACGTAGCGAGAGACGTGCAGCTATGGTATGCCGCTCCGGTTCTGAAGTGGAGCGTCGTGCGTTCAACGCTGGCATTGTCGCTCGCGTTTGCCCATCCCCTCCTGTCTGCACTCTTAGCTGAACGGGACGAATAAATTGCTTGACCCACTGTATGGTAGCTTTCGGATCATATGTTGATGAAGGCGAATGGCCAACCTTGAGAATCGCAGTTGCGATGGCTATGTAGACGACGAAGCTCTGCCGCATCCAAGATCTCACCTCCCAAAAGGAACGACGCTGACGTAACGCGGCATGGGACGATGCAAATCGGAGATCGGCCGTACCTCACCTTGGCCTCCTGTTCCAATTTCTCTCATCCACGAAATGGCTAACCAATTGGTGCGCTATGCACAGAAACTATGACTAAACCAATTCTAATGCACATATAAGACCCAGGGTGCGCGCGATCTGCCTTGCGCGCGAGTCGTTCGCAGATGTTGACGATGTCATCGCGTTATACATCGCTGTGCCACAGACCAGATCTCTGGTGCGAGTCCCATCATAAGCTTATCATGTTGCCGATTTAACAGCTTGTAAAGAGTTCAAGCAAGCATTTGCGCTGTTTGACAAGGGTACGAGCGTTAGTTATGTGAAGCGTAGGTGCTGTACTGACGATCATCGTAACTCAAACCAGATGGAGATGGAACGATCTCCAGCAGTGAGCTCGGGAGTGTGATGACTTCGCTCGGGCAATCCATGACAGACCACGAGTTGCGCCTCATGGTTCGTCCTGGCTGCGCAGTCACCTCTCCAACTCACCCGCTTCACTCCAGGTCGCCGAAGTCGACTCCGACGGCAACGGCTCCATTGACTTCCAAGAGTTCTTGACCATGATGGTCAAGAAGACTCAGGACGGTGATCCGGACGCCGAGCTCAGGGAGGCGTTCAAAGTGTTCGACAAGGACGGCAGTGGGACGATCTCCACACAGGAGCTCAAACAGGTCATGGCTAGCCTTGGTACGTAAGACCATGATAGAGTACATAGAGCTGATGTGGCGATGGTGTCGCAGGTGAGAGGCTCACGGATGCAGAAATCGGGGAGATGATGCGCGAGGCCGACGTGGATGATAGCGGAGACATCAGCTATGAAGGTGCGCCCATCAGCCGCTTATAACACAGGACGTATTATTAATTAGCCGATCAACAGAGTTCAAAAAGGTGGGTAGCTTCGAACAGAAGTAAATGCATAAGAGTTGCTGACACGCCACTGTGCAGATGATGACTTCAGCGGTGTGAGGCCTGTTCCTCAAGATCCATCATTGGAATGTGCACACTTTCCGAGGAAATTCGAGGAAACATACTATAGATTGCTTGCGCATCATACTTTTCCGCGCTGAACTGCGTTTTTGTGATCGATCCGGGACTGTGTGGTCCTATCTCACAGAACGCTGCAGTCCAATCTTTGCGAAGGGTTGGCGCGGTGAGCTCCTCTCACGCACGCGTCTTCAAAATGGCAACTCTTTCAAGAAACCTGTTGCACTGCAACCGTTGCAAATGGAGAAGCAAATAATTTTGTGACCTTTGCGGGCATCATGATACTATGTAGCAGAGCGCAGCTCGGTAGTACAGAGCTCGTAGAATTGCTGACAACTAGCGAAACAAACTGGTTAGACATGCTTCGAACAAGGCGATGGTCCATCACTGCTACCTGGGGGCACGGCTGCGGTTGCATAACTCCCAATCGTCTCCTTGATGGTATTCATTGATGCTGACAGTGAGCACAACTCGACCGTTGGCGATAAGCGTCGGACAATGTCCTCCAACCTGCAGAAGCGCACGGTAAGCTTCCGGTACCCAGAGTAGCAGCTCATCAGATGGCCCAACGAGCCAGCCGTCCTTCATTGGTGACAGAGCTAGGCGAGCGAGGGTATCATTCTCCTGCTGCGATGCCAACTTCCGGGCTGCCTGCAAGTCCCACACCCGAATCGCCCTATCATCCGAACCTGATACGACGGACTTCGCGTCTGGTGTAAAAGCGACAGAGCGCACGTCGTCGCGGTGGCCGTAGAGTACAGGCTCGATGAGCTCTCCTAGATCCGTGTTCCAGACGCGGATGGTGCGGTCGCCGGAGCCGGACACAAGTTGTCGCCCGTCTGCCGAGAATGCCACTGATCGCACGTAGTCATCGTGACCTTCAAGCGATAGAAGGAGATCACCACTGCGGGCATCCCAGACGCGGATTATCGGGTTGTCACAGCCTGCGACGATGCGTTTACTGTCGGGCGAGAACACGATGCTGCGAACGCAACGGTTGTCGTCGGCCTGGCCGGGAGATGAAACTACGTCGCTCGAGCCCACGTCCCACACACGAATTGTGCCATCCCAGCAGCCGGCGGCGAGGAGAGAGCCATCTGGCGAGTAAGCAACTGTGACTACTCGGTCTGGGCATTCGAGTTGCTCGTTGAATTCCAGCTGCCCAGTAGCGGGGTCGAGGTCCCAAACGATCACTGTCTCGTCATCTGAACCGGTGATGAGATGAAGCCCATCTGGGGAGAAGAATATCGAGTTGACTTCGCCCTCGTGCTCGGATACAGGCTCTAAGATTGGCCGTGCGGACTGCGCGTCCCATAGTTGCAGCGTATAGTCCTCCGAGCACGACGCTATCCACCGGCCGTCTGGCGAGAAGGCCACAGAAAAGATCTTACCGTCGTGACCGAGGAGTGGTGACATGATTTGTTCGCCAGTTTGGACACTCCATAGACAAACAGTCTCGTCATCCGAGCCTGTTACGAGGAGTCGACCATCGGATGACACAGCGACAGCGTTTACCGAGCCGTTGTGGGCTTGCTGTTGTGAATGTATCGGCTCGCCTGTTGCTGAGCTCCAGATGCGAATTGTGTGGTCTGCTGAGCCGGATGCGATATATAGCCCGTTACGCGAATATGAAGCGGTAGTAACCGCGGATGAGTGGCCTTGCAATATGGAGAGCGCCGCGTGATCATCTGATCGCCAGTTCCAGATACGAACGGTGTGATCATCGGAGGCAGAGACGACGTGTTGTCCGTCGGGGGAGAACTCGACGGAGCAGACGTTGTCCTTGTGACCATACAGCGATACGGCACATGCTCTGGCCGCCACATCCCAAACGCGGACTACCAAGTCCATGGATGCGGACGCAAGGAACTGCCCATCCGGAGAAAAGGCGATGCGGCGAGTACTGCCCATGTCATCTTCGGTTAGAAGTCTGCCGACTTCCCGGCGAGTACGAGTACTCCAAAGCCAGATCGCGACCGTGACTCGGTCCGATGCTACGGCCAAGAGGGTGCTATCGGGTGAGAAAACAATTGACGTGACCTCGCCGCCATCTTCAGCATCGAGGGCGTGACTGAAGATCGTCTTTCCTGTCAGGGCGCTGACGAGACAAAAGTTGCCATCTGCCGACCCCGTGGCCAACATACTTCCATCCCCAGAGAATGCTACAGAGTGCACCTTGGCTTTGTGGTGTCGAAGAGGCTGCATAGCTGAAATGCCAGTGGATGCTTCCCAAATATGAACTGTGCCTTCATCTGTACCTGAGGCAACTCGGCAGTCGTCCGCCGAGAACGCCAGGCAGCTGACTTTGGTGTCGTGCTTCAGCGGTGCGATTGCCTCATCGCCAGTGCGAGTGTCCCATACGCGAACGGTACAGTCCCATGAGGCCGAGGCGAGACGTGTGCCATCCGAGGAGTACGCAATTGATCTGACCATATGCTCGTGTCCTGCTAGAGTCATGACGAGGCCGGTGCCATGCTCAACCGCGCCAAAGATATCGAGAGAAACCACGCCGGTATAAAGCTCTGCAAAATCCTTGGAGATGAGAGAGTGTGATGGGCTGAAAGGTAGGGCGGACAGATATATATGCGGTGCGCTGCACTCGATGGCCGCGCGTGATGAAGCTACGAAGGTGTTCGCGTCGCGGAGGAAAAGAGCAAGGCTGGGAGTCTTGACCTATGCATCTACTTCAGTATTCTTGGCAGTGACAACGGGTATATGTACTAACGTTAGAGGCTGCAATGAGCAGCAGTCCCGAGGCGAGCCTGACTTCACGAGTCACGCTGAGCACCTCTAGCCAAAATAGAAGCTTGGGCCGGAAGTTCGAGATGATATCTCCGTCGTAAAGTGTAGGATCGGAGGAGAGGGCAACATGATGGGCCCATTGAATTGCGGCGTACTGTAACGATAGCGGGATTACGGATTGTTGTTCGTGTGAGTTATGTTGGAACGACGAACGGCTACGCGATACGTTGAAGCAAAGATCATCCGCGCTCATTCTACGCAGGCAACCTCGTGCGAGGCGATCGTGTCCAAGCGACGCTTCAAGGCGAATGTGGTCGGGCGCCCGACTGCTGAAAAGGAAGTCGCCGAATGATGCATGAAGTGTTCGGAGGTAGTCTTCGTCGTCGTCCACCGGAACTTGAATGACGGCATGAAGGTTTTCAAGTAAGCCGCGTAGGCTTCGAAGGCTGCGTTGAAGCAGTTCCGATAACGCTCTGACCGTCAGGGGTGTCCGAGCTGACAAAATAACCGCGACGATCTCACGAGTATCCTTGAGCTCGCTATCATCCGACTCGACCGGATCCGAAGTGTTAGACAGGACGAGACGATACATCTCATCCAAACTGTAGGAGAGGACGGACGGAGTCGCCACTCGTCGTAAGCGGCCTGCTCGTTGGTCGTCTCCAAGGGGAGTGAGAATGTATCTCATCACAGTTGCGGCAAAGATGAACAGGCCGTCGGCCAAATTGACGATGTTGACAATGTCGTCATCATTATACCACTTCTCGCCGTCGAAATCCTTTGGAAACTTGGCGGTGACATACAGCCAGATGTCCGCGGCGACCTCGGTCCTGTCGACGTCGTGCAGGTGGATAATCGCGCTAACAGATGTTCGTGCAATAGGAGTCCTTCGAATGTGCGTTTCCGGGCGCGAAATTATGAGGAACTTGACTGGCAACCGCTCCTCGCGCTGGGAAAACTTGGCCAGCTCCTCGAGCAGAACAGAAACGCTCTGTAGCGAGTTCGAGCCAACACCAGCCCCGGTGGGCTCGGAGCTGCATTCGTCAAGAGCGTCGACGACGAAGAGAATTGGTCGCGCTGGGGCACGCATTGCAATGAAGGGTCGTAGAAGAAGGCCTTCGAATTGTGTCGAGACCTGCTTGTGGGCAAGATCAGGATCTCGTTCGAGCTCGGCGGCTAGTGCAACGCTGTAGTCTTCCGATTGGCGAGCCAGTAATTGTGCGAGGGTTGGGATGATGCACGTTACGTCTCGTCGCTCTGCAGAGCTAGCTGAGCGCGAGCAGAAGAAGGATCCGCCCAGGACGATTGTTGGGTCTGCCTGCACTATGCGACATACGGTGAGAGCAATAGTCGACTTCCCGGTTCCCGCCATTCCTCGAAGCCAGAGAATATGCGTCTCCTCGGGGTTTCTGAACCAATTCATGATCTGGTCTATGATCTTGATGCGGGTACCCGGCATGCAAGGCTCGCTTGCCAACGCGTCATACGTTGCATCCTTAACATGACGTCCCGATAGAGCTATATGACCTGTGTGTTAGCATGGACGGGGTCACATGGAATGCGTTACGCACCAGAGGTGATATCGTCCTCCAGCTTTTCCTGAATGGACTCAGACGTGGTACGAACTTGGATGCTAAAAGCGCACCAATTGTTCGGCCAGTTCTTTGGCCGCTCGTTTCTCCTCCGTTACTGACATTCGCTGATTAAGGTTTGTCACAACGGTGACGAGCAGGCAAGATCGTTGACGTACCGACAGTACCTCGGCGAGATGAGTCTCGACCCAGACACTGCTTCCAAACTAGCGCATACATGAGCGTGCAGCACGGCCTGTGATTATAACTTAACAAACCTGGAAGTCTTCGAGCAACGACGACACATTCTCGAGTTGCTGCCTGATCTCCTTGATGTCCGTGCCTGACTGGAACACACGCCGTGTTGCACTGCGATCCAACTTGGCCTGTACAAACTCTGCCAGTCGCTTCAACGCGCTAGCCGTACGGTAAATCAGATGAGACCGTGAACCACGTGCTTGTGCAACACATACCTCGCGATCTCGTCCAGACGCTCTCGCCGCAAGTTCACGTCGACGCCATCATATTCCGTGTAAGCCTTGGAAAGTTCGAGGAGGTGTTTGAGTTTTTCGCCCAGTCTTTCGAAGTCCTGCTTAAGCTGGACGGTGCGCTGCAACACGCCATTAAGCTCACGACGCTCGCAGGGCTAACTAGCGCACCTCGCAAACATCCCAGACCTTGAGGACGAGAACGATCGACGCCTTGAGGGGTAAGAACATATCCGAAGCCTCTTGTGCGGTTTTGAGTAGCTCATAAGCTACTGATCCTGTCGTGGCGAGGGCGGAAGGTGGAGTTGGTGGAGTTGCGTAGGCACAGCCGGGTGAGGGAGACGTTGCCGGTTCTAACAACCGTGGCGGGCTGAGAGTACCAGTGGCAATCGAAGTAACAGACGTCGGCGCGACATCACGGTCTTGTGGAGATGGAGAGCTTGCGCCATCTACGGGTGCCGTTATCGAGACCGCTCGGCTTCGCGTTCCAGGACGAAGGGATCCTATCAACTTTTGCAAGACTTCGTGCATGGCAACAGAGAGAGACTGTGTGTGAGGGCAGGAGTTGGTCGAATCGACAGTACAATAAAAGGCATGGCCGGTGCCGAGTACAGGGTCAACGAAATTTTGATCCCGCGAAGCGTTGTGAGGGGCTGCTGCAAACAATGTCGGCGAGCGCACCATCGCCCCGATAGCCGCGCTGGACACAATGACAATCGTCAGCTGAATCAGGAGCCGCAATACAATTGCTGCCCGTGGCACCTGGTCGTAAATACCTTCGAGCCTGGAGTAGTTAAGGCGTCAAGCCATATTACACTATTTTGCCAGAGAATGTGATGATTTGACCAGAGTTCAAGTTGCTGGAGTACACGCGAAGCGGATGATTGCTTGTTAAGATTTGAAAGGAGGGCGATGGGCGGCCGTTTAGAGACACATAACAACCGCGGCGGATCGTAACCTGGGCCTGGATCCTGGCGTTGCACGCGTACCGCACAAATGGAGAACTGCTGGTGGCGCGAAAACAATGGGGTGTCAGGACGGCGAACAGTTTGCACTCGACTCGACTCGAACAACAGTCAGTTGAGGGTGAAACGCCACCCGGTTGCTCGAACTCTCGACTTTCGAGCCGTTTCGTGCAGGCTTGTCTGTGTACAGGGACTCACTCTGAGGTGAGCACATTGTATGACAAGTTAGGTCTGCTGCAACAGGTCCGGCGCCAAGTGCGCATTTCTGATGATTAGGAGACATTCTGACAATATCATTGCGTTCCACTATCCGCAGCGACTCATGTTTTGGGCTAAAACTGATGCGCTGCTCGAGTGCAAAGGCAGATGCCCGGCAGGTCGTGCTGAGCGTCTCGGAACAACTTCGCAACCCTGGCGTGCGATATCTTATGACCGCCTCGTGTGGTGATAGGTAGCCTCGTGAAGCACCGGGAAATTTGCGCGTGCATGGTGCCGTAGTGCAGTGCGGCGCGGTACGGACTGGCTACAGAGCGGAAGGAAGAGTTACGCGTACGATTATTTGACGGGCCAACCGCTCAACGTTCATCGTTTAACCTCCACCATCCTCGTGCGTTTATTTGTGAGCGAAATTTCCGCACCCCTACCGCACGAAGTGGTGCGCAGATGTTCTTATGCTCGTTTTTATTATGGCCCGTTGCATCTGCGTCGTACCGGGGCTTCGGTAAGCCAATGGTTCCCCGGGCAGATCCATACCCGGTTCTTTAGTATTTGTAAATCGTGCACTTCAATAGATGTCAAAATTAGCCCGAACGATGAACTATTATCATCTAACGCACCACACAAGAATGCACGTAAACAGGTCCGGTTACTGCTTGAGCCGATTGCTATCAATTTCATCATCCGTACAGCATCACCTCACCGAACCAAGCTGAATCGTTTTATTAATCACTTTTTTCCCTGATACCT
>Ga0247815_10003528_pt1 | contig 11217 bp, 12 predicted proteins | sample UWRJL194509B1_FD_181014 | JGI IMG/M metagenome (GOLD analysis project Ga0247815, IMG submission 181014) | Plant litter microbial communities from Arlington Agricultural Research Station in Wisconsin, United States - UWRJ-L194-509B-1 | ecosystem: Environmental > Terrestrial > Plant litter >... | reverse complement strand
CTATCATCATTCAAAGATATGTGTTTTATATAGTATTATGCAATACATAGTACTATATAAAACTGTATATACTACACAAACAGCTGATTATCAGTATATATAATTTATATTAAAAAATAAAATAGCAGACTGAAGGATATAAAAAAATGGAAAATCGGGATGTAAGGATCCGAATAACAATAGCGGGTTCATATGCTTATTACCCGTTACTGCGCATGTTATTTGCAAAATATCAGATTGCTAATTGTCCTCAAACTGTTTCCAAAACGTTGACAAAATAGTACAATCCTGAACAGGAATTGGATGTTAAAACATTAACAATGAGCACCAATGGTAATTCAACCATAGATTTGTCGGACTAAAGAAACAATTATTAAAATTTTAAAGCTGCAGCTCTATTTTGGCGCATAGTTTGTATTGAGATAAATATACCTTTAAAAACATTCCCCTATGGTAATTAAACTGAATCCCACTATTTCAACTTTTGCAAGGCAAGAGCGTGTGAAACAAGATCAACCACTTACTAAAAAACAGTGGATTAATATCGATCGTATAGTTATGATAGTACTTTTCATAGGTGTAATAGCAGGAGCCATTATTTTCTCCTAAACCCGAAGCACATAAGAGCTTAAATAATATATTAATTTTTGAAGCGTTTGATAAACAGGCGCTTTTTTTTATGCCTTTAGTTTTATAATAATAATGTATCTATGCGGTGTGCCTGTACCCTGCCTTGGGTCGGCGACCAGGTATAGATGGTAAAATGACCATCCTGAGAAGCCACCAATGCAATTGCGCCATTCTGATCATGTACAAACTGCGCAGCAGAAAGATGTCGCGTTCCACCCACTTTAGCAGGATGCATAACTACGGCACCGCCACCAGCTATTGGTTCCACAAAAGATAATTCTTCGATCAGATCCTTACCTTTCGCACGGCCTATCTTTGCACCAAAAGCAAGCAGTTCATACTCGTCACTAATAATAGTTGCACCATCAACAGCAGTGAGTCCGGCCAGATGTTCAACTTCACGTTTTAATGCGGTTTGCCAGAATATCTGACTAGCTTCTTTTCTATCCTGCCTCAACAGGTTAGAAAGACCACAGAATGCAGGCTGGATACCGTATTGAATTGGTTTGATAATCGACTGTAACCAGCTGTTGGTACCAGTTGGCACGACCAGCAAAGTACCGCCGCGCTGATGTGAACGCATGGATACAGCGAGCTGAATCAAAACATTCACTGTATCGTTCCAATAAGATGGGGCCGTTAAATCCAGTAGTGACAGTAACATAGGCGGACTATCAGGAAGTCTTGCACTATTTACATCTACAATCTTGATCTGATCACCTTTCAATACAGCAATATTAGTGAACTTACCAAAACCATAAATCCTTCTGTGTTTAATCACCAGTAATGCAGGCTCAGAAACGTCCAGCACAAAACAGAAATTTGGAATACTGGTGGTAGTGCCCCATAAATACAATTCACCTTCTTCTTCCCACACACCAATATGGATCCCGGCCCGCTCAACTCCCGGGGCAATCTTTGTTAACACGGTCGGCGTGAGCGGCAGGCGCTGTTTAAAAATCAACGGGTTACCAGCTTGCTGCGGAGGCAGAAAAGCAAGTGAGATTTTAGGCGAGTGTCCTTCTTCTTTCCTTAAACTCGCCCAGAAAGTAGCATCTATAATTGCTTCCACCACAAAGGCAGAAGGCAATGGTGCCAGATCTTCCTCTCCACTTTCTTTGGCAGCATCAAGATGACTGGCAAAAATTGCTTCAACTTGTGGAGCAATAATTCGCGCTGCCTGATATGTGGGTTTGTAGATCATGGGTTTAAAGTTAATATATTCCTTTAAAATTAAAGATTCTTCCAGCGCTTTTTACCCCATTCTGATTGTTCATCTGCAGACAAGAATGTCCATGCCACAAAACGACTTTGTTTTTGTCCCTGTGCCATTTCTACCGTTCTTATATCTGTAGCACCGGCTCTTTCCAGGGTGTAATATACCTCAGAAAGATGTGCACTCTTAGCAACTAAAGTTGTAAACCAGCAGCATTGAGCGCTGATAAGCGCACTTTCTTCTATCATATTACGGATAAATGCGACCTCTCCGCCTTTACACCATAATTCAGCATGTTGTCCCCCGAAATTGAGTACAACCGCCTTGCCTTTTTGTTTGCCAAGGTTCTTAACTTTACGCTGGCTTCCTGCCTGTGCTTCTTCGGCAGAGGAATGAAATGGCGGATTACAAATAGTCAGGTCAAATAACTCCCCTGGCTTAACAATACCCTTGAAGATATGGAAGGTAGAATTTTGCAAACGGAAAGTTAAATGAGGTGCCAGAGCAGGGTTCACTGCTGCAATGTTGGTTGCGCTGCTGACTGCCCGTTTGTCGATATCAGCACCCACGAAGGTCCAGCCATATTCCTGATGCCCAATGATTGGATAGACACAATTTGCACCAACACCGATATCGAGTACTTTTACAGCATTTCCCTTAGGAATCACATCTCCATTTACTGAAGCCAGCAAATCTGCCAGATAGTGAATGTAATCTGCCCTGCCGGGAATAGGCGGACAAAGGTAGTTTTCGGGGATATCCCAGTGTTCAATTTTATAAAAATGGATCAGCAGTGCCTTGTTCAGTGTTTTGACAGCCTCAGGATTGGAAAAATCTATTGATTCATCACCATAAGGATTAACAGACACAAAAGATTTGAGCTGCGGGCAATCTTGAATTAATTGCGGAAAATCATACCTTGAACGGTGTAGATTTCTTGGATGGAGGATTTGTTTTTCAACAGACATAAATTAACGCTTGCCCAAAGGTAAGCGTTAATCCTATATTTATGGAGATAATTGCATTAAGATACAATTAAGCTACTATTGTGCGAGGAAGCCGCCATCAGCAGCGTAATAGGTGCCGGTTACAAAAGAAGCTTTGTCTGATGCCAGCCAAAGTACCAGTTCTGCTATTTCCTGTGATTCGCCTAAACGACCTGCCGGGTGTTTGGATACGAGGTCATCCATTTGTTCCTGACTCAGGTGCTGGGTTAACAGCGGTGTTTTAATATAACCGGGACCTACCGAATTGATTCTTACTTTTTGATCTGCATATTCCAGTGCCGCAGCTTTAGTTAAACCCACTACACCATGTTTAGCAGCGACATAGGCGGGTGAAAACTTAGTGCCAACCTGTCCTAATACAGAAGCCATATTGATAATACTACCTCCCCCGTTAGCCAGGATAGCAGGAACCTGATAACGTAAGCCATAGAATACGCCAGACAGATTAACAGCGATTACTTTATCCCATGCATCTATAGGATACTCTCCGGTCAGTGCTGCCGGGCCACCTACACCCGCATTATTTACTGCAATGGATAAACTGCCATAATGTTTTATTGTCTCTGCAACCAGTTTTTCATTTTCTTCCGCACCGGAGGTATCTGCCCTGATAAAAAAAGCATCACCACCTTTGCTTTTTATTGCCTCGACAACTTTATTTCCACCTTCTTCATTGATATCAGATACAACAACTTTAGCGCCTGCTGCTGCAAATGTAATTGCTATTGCTTCCCCGATTCCTGAACTTGCACCGGTTACAATTGCTACTTTATTTTCTAAACTTTTCATGACGTCGTAATTAAATGTTAAAACATATATACAACAGCATGTCCGTTTGTAAAGTTTTTTGAAATTGTCATTCTGGTAAATGACAGAAAAGAAATGGTCCTAAAACAGCAACACCCCGGGCAAGTAATTGTCCGGGGTGTTGCTGTTTTAGGAGTCGGCTGTTAATGATTAGCCCTGACTGGCTTGTCTACATCTACCTGAATACGTTTCATACAATATAGTCCAAAAATTAGTATGTAAAGATAACACACTACCGGTAAGAAGAAAGAGTTCTGGATACCAAACGAATCTGCGATACCTCCTTGTATTAATGGCAACAAGGCACCACCCAGAATTGCCATAACCAGCAATGAAGAACCCTGACTCACGTATTTCCCTAAACCGGAAATAGCCAGTGTATAAATATTGGAGAACATAATTGAATTGAATAAACCTATGCCTAAAATCGGGTACAGTGCCATGCTTCCCTTACTGTATACAGATACCAGCAAAAGCGCAATATTTACACCAGCAAAAAGAACCAGCGTACGTGCCGGGGCAGATTTACCAATTACAAAAGCAATAATATTTAAGACAATGAAGATGATGAAGAAGCTGGTCTGGGCAAAGGTAAGGTCAACAATACTAAATACCAGCAGATAAACTGCAGCAGCTGCAAGCACCATATAGATGAGTTTTTTTGCCTGTGCCAGGTTGCTCAATGAAATAGCCCCAAGGAATCTGCCGATCATTGCACCTCCCCAGTATAATGCCAGGTAATTTTTGCTGATCACCTCCGGCAGGTTCATAATATCTTTTTGTGCCATAAAACCAATCAGCAAACTTCCGATGCCAACTTCAGCACCAACATAACAGAAGATACCCAAAATCCCCATCCTTAATTGCGGGAACTTTAATGCGCCAAGACCTCTTTCCTCAGACTCTTCAGAACTGAAAGAAGGTAGTTTTACCCTGCTGATAATGATAGCCAGCAGCACAAGTATACCTGCGAAAATAAGGTAAGGAATACGCGTTGAATCTGCTGTTACCTTTCCATGATCAGAGAATAGGGTAAAAATCAAATGTCCGCCCAGTACAGGGGCGATGGTCGTACCAAACGAATTAAAAGCCTGGGTTAAGTTCAAACGGCTTGAAGCACTTTCTTCTGAACCCAGCAGGGTTACATAAGCATTAGCTGTAATTTGCAGGATCGTAAAACCGAGTCCTAAAACAAATAATGCACCAAGGAAAACTCCGTAAACGGATAAACTCGCTGCCGGATAAAACAAACAGCAACCAACTGCGGAAAGCAGTACGCCTGCTATAATTCCTTTTTTATATCCCACTTTGTTAATAGGATCTCCTTTATAATAAGAGATCAGAAAATAGATGAGAGAACCTATAAAATAAGCCCCGAAAAAGGCAAACTGAACAAGCATAGACTGCAGATTCGACAGACTGAACATTTCTTTTAAATGCGGAATCAGGATGTCATTCATGCAGGTGATAAAACCCCACATGAAGAAGAGGAGTGTCATTGTAACAAGAGGGATAACGGAGTTGCTTTTTTTAGCGGGAGTAGGAATTTCCATGTTCTAATTAAGTAGCTGAATTTATGTTCGTATCTATAAATCGATTAAGCAAATAAACTGTTTACTCAACGATTAATTGTGTTGATAAGGTAAAATAATTGATGGGATCAGGTATTAAAACCGGATATTAGCTTCGGTATTCCTATTTGAAGCATCCATAAATAATATGCGAAGATTAATAAAAAGTTTCGGATATGCATTATCCGGGATCGCTTATACAACAAAAACACAGTTGAATTTTAAGATTCACCTGCTTGCCATTGCGGTGGTAAGCCTTTCAGGATGGTTTTTAAAGCTGACTACCAGTGAATGGTTATGGATTGTATTGGCAATTGGATTGGTCCTGGTAACCGAATTGGTAAATACTGCAATAGAATTATTGGTAGATCTGGTTTCTCCCGCTTTTAATCCGCAGGCAGGTAAAGTAAAAGACATTGCAGCGGGCGCAGTGTTAATTGCTGCTGCAATTGCTGTGGTAACAGGTGCCATCATTTTTATCCCAAAATTGATCTGACCATGTTGCACAAAACCCGTGGTATCGTTTTAAAAACTACGCTATACAGCGAGAGCAGTGTGGTTGTACAGATTTTTACTGATAAATTCGGAATTCAATCCTATATGATCAATGGTGTTAAAAAACCTAAAGCAAAAATCAGGATGAATATGCTGCAGTCTTTGCATCTGGTTGATATGGTGGTATACCATAAACCGAATTCCAGTATTCAGCGTATTTCAGAATTAAGGCCGTCGCCGGTATTCCGGACTATTCCGTACGATATATTAAAGAGTACGATGATCATCTTTTTAAATGAAGTATTGTACAAAAGTATTCGTCAGCAAAATGCGGATGAGAATATATTCGATTATATTTTCAATGCAATCTCGTGGTTTGACGAATCAGATGAGTCGAACTCCAACTTCCACCTGGCTTTTTTATTAAAACTTTCCCGTTTTCTGGGATTTGCACCAAGTATGGAGACTAAAAGTGACTCGAGTTATTTCGATTTGCAGGAGGGTGAATTCAAATCTTTACCTCCTCTACATCCCTTTTTTATAGAAAAAACTGCGGCAATACTCTTTATTTCATTATTCACTACGCCATTTGAAAAATTATCTGAAATAAAAATTGACAATGTTACCCGTAGACTCATCTTAGATAAGATACTCGTTTACTACACTTTACACACAGCTTCTTTTGGAGAAATTAAATCCCACCAGGTTCTTGAAGATGTGTTATCTTAAAAAAGATTGCATTTTTTTTGGAGTTTTAATTTAGAGGTGTATATTTGCACTCCCAACAACGACCAGCGCTTGTTAAAAAGCAAAATTGTTGAAGGGAAAAAACCAAAGGGAAATTAGCTCAGCTGGTTCAGAGCACCTCGTTTACACCGAGGGGGTCGGGGGTTCGAACCCCTCATTTCCCACCAAATAAGCCCTTCAGCTACCATTGAGGGGTTTTTATTTGAAATAGCAGCCATGCTAAATAAAAATGGCAGGAACCTTAGGGAAATTAGCTCAGCTGGTTCAGAGCACCTCGTTTACACCGAGGGGGTCGGGGGTTCGAACCCCTCATTTCCCACCAAAAGCCTTTCAGTATTCACTGAGAGGCTTTTTCATTTAAACCCCTGCATCTTATTCTGCTACAGAAGTAATATGGTTGTAATCCTTGATAATTATATTTAAGAAGTCAAGCTGATCATATTGCTCGGGCAATTTAACAGCCAGAATCGGCGCAATTTTAGCTGCTGTTCTGAAAATAATATCTGCATTTCCGGTTTTATAATAAGTGTGTAACACTTCATTGATCAGTTCTATATCCCTGTCAGCAAGCTGACCTGCGTTAGGGTAAACAGGTTCGTAATCTTCCTCTACAGGTTGAAAGGCAATATGCTCCAAACCCGTACGGGGAATCGTTTTAATCACTGTTGTGCCAGCAACAATATCTCCAATCCGCTGCTTATTTTCAGAAACGGCAACGCATATCAGCCCTCCTACCTGTCCGGTAAGCACAAAATCTACCAGTCGGAATAACCAGCGAATACAATACTGACCTAAACTTGCCTGTCCCCCGTCAATACTGATCACCTTAATTTTCATGATCCTTTTCCCGGCACTCTGTCCGTTCATCAAAATTTCACATAGCAGGTTGTAAAAAACATAAATAGCCCCGTAAATAACAAACAGAGTACCTGTGATCAGGTCATTTCCGCGCAAACCCGGAATCATCATCAGCATCACAAGTAAAATTAAGCCTCCGGTAAAAAACGCGAGATCTATCAGCCTGGCGGCAATTCTTTCTCCCAGACCGGCAACGGGATAATCTATATCCACATGCTGACTGGTATTTACTTTTATTGTTTCCATTCAGCTCAAATATAATACTGATATTTAATTTATTGTTGTAAAATTGATTTTTGTCTGTATTTTACAGAAAAATCAGAACTGATAGATTATGATGAGAGAAGCATTGTTTGTGAAGCAGAATTCCGGGAAATGGAAAGCCTATGAACAACTGCAGACGAACAATCCTGACGAGCTTGCAGAGCGGTTTATTGATATTACGAATGACCTTTCTCATGCAAAAACCTTCTACCCTGAATCCAAAACCACGGCTTACCTGAACGGTCTGGCCTCAGTACTGCATCAATCCATTTACAAGAATAAAAAGGAAGAGTCAAATCGCTTCTTCAACTTTTGGAAAGCAGAGTTGCCATTGCTGTTTTACACCTACCGGAGGCAGCTGCTGTATGCACTTCTGTTTTTCATCACAGCCGCTCTGGTCGGTGCACTATCTGCGAAATATGACGACACCTTTTTGAGACTGATTCTGGGCGACAGGTATGTAAACATGACCTTAGAAAATATAGCCAAGGGTGACCCTTTTGGTGTCTACAAAAAGCAGGGAGAGGTATCCATGTTCTTCCAGATAGCTGCCAACAATACCTATGTAGCCCTGGTTACGTTTGTATGCGGTATATTCGTATCGCTCGGATCTATAATCATTCTGGTAAAAAATGCTATAATGATAGGCTCGTTTGAATATTTCTTTTTCAGTAAGGACTTAGGAGTAGAATCTGTACTGGTCATATGGATCCATGGTACATTGGAAATATCGGCTATTATCATTGCTGGTGCTGCCGGCCTGGTGATGGGCAATGGACTGTTATTCCCCAGAACTTATACACGCCTGGAGGCTTTCAAAACAAGCGCTAAAGATGGCACCAAAATCGCTTTGGGAATCATCCCCATCATACTAGCCGCAGCTTTTCTGGAAAGTTTTATCACCCGGCATACAGAAATGCCCGTTTGGCTTAGTGCGTCAATTTTAGCCTCATCATTTACTTTTGTGATATGGTACGTTGTATTATATCCCGTTAAACTCTCAAAACGCAATCAAATACATGAAGACACAGACCAGACTCGAATTTAAAAAAATCAGGGAATTCGGAGAAGTTATCAATGATACATTTACGTTCATTAAACAGAATTTCAAACCTCTTTTAAAAGTATATTTTTATCTCTGCGGATTTTTTGTCCTTGCTACACTGATCACTGCAATCATGCAGCAGATTGGGATTCAGAAAATACTGAAGACTTCTGGTTCGATACAGGGAATGGAAATATTCAGGTCAATGTTTTCTTACCAGTACCTGATGGTTGTCATTTTCTCTATGGCCAACTTTACTGCTATCAATGTTTCCATATTCAGCTTTGTAGCACTCTATGTGGAAAAAGGTAATGTGGCGCCCACCGTGGAACAGGTCTGGGGATATTTTAAATATTATTACTTCAGGGCACTGATCAGCAGTATCATCATCAGTCTGCTCCTGTTAATTGGTTTTGTATTTTGTATGATTCCTTTCTTCTATATTTTCCCAGCAATGTCCCTGTTTTTCCCGGTGATGATGATAGAGAATGGCTCATTTGGTTATTCTTTTGGACGCTCCTTCAGGTTACTGAAAGATCAGTGGTGGATCACTGCAGGAACTATAATTATTATCTGGGTAATCACTTATGCTACAACTTCTTTCGCTTCACTGCCGGGAATTATTCTAACGGTGGTGAGTGGCCTGACTTCCAAATCTAAAGAAATATCAACAGTGGTCATCATTATTTCTACCACTATTCAGTACCTCTGCCAGGTGTTATTGATTATTCCCGTTATCGGAGTTTCACTGTGCTATTTTAACCTTGCAGAAAGACTCGATAATACCGGACTAATGAGCAGAATAGATCAATTGGGCGAAAAGCAGGAATTCCAGACAGATAAAGAAGAATATTAATGAACAGAATCTTTGCTTTCATCATTTTTGCAATGCTGACCATGACCTGTATGAGCGGTACTGTTTTTTCTGCATCTGTGCCGGAAAAGGTGCTGAAATATGATACAGGAAAAGTATCTGTCCGTAAATTCGATGCGGAGCAATTAAAGAACTACAGCAAAGAAAGGGCCTTTATTTACCAGGATAATCTACCGGAGAGTGAATCCTGGTGGAGCAGATCCTGGAGCAGATTCTGGCGTTGGTTCCGGGAGGGTTTACAATCGGCATTTAAACAAAAATACTCAGGAACTATTCTGCAGTATATCGTGATTGGCCTGTTTGTGGGAATAGTCATTTTTGCAATCTTCAAGATCATCGGACTTGATTTTAAACTTTTTTCCGGAAAATCAGCGCCTGTTGCGGTGCCCTATAGTGAGGCGGCAGAAAATATCCATGAGATTAATTTTAACGATGAGTTGTCTACGGCCATCCTGGCTGGCAATTACAGGCTCGCCGTAAGACTATGTTACTTAAGCACCTTAAAAAGGTTATCTGACAAAAACATGATCAGCTGGCAGCCAGAGAAAACAAACCAGGCCTATTTAATGGAAATAACTGATGTTGAAAAGAGAAAATCCTTTCAGACGCTTACGCAGCAGTTTGAATATATCTGGTATGGTGAATTTATCATCGATCAGGAGCGTTTTAACCTGGTAAAAAAGAATTTCGACGTCTTTAACGGGAGAGAGCTATGAAAGGATTTAAAATTTATATTATCTGCAGTGCTGTAGCACTGATCCTGTATGTAACAGCTCAATACTATAAACCACAACCTACGGACTGGTCGCCCACTTATGCAAAAGAAGACAAGATTCCTTTTGGCTTGTACCTGTTATACCAGCAAAGGGCAGATATCTTCCCTGACGCGGACATAAAACTATCAAGATTACCGGTCTACAATACATTAAAAAATAAAAGTCTGCACAATACCAGTTACCTGATTGCGGGCAATAGTATTAAACTGGATGAGGTAGATTATAAAGAGCTGATCCGCTTTGTTAATGATGGTAATTCTGCTTTTCTTGCCGCTTATGATTTTTCCGATTTACTGAGAGATTCACTTCATATGGATGTCAAAACAGCCGGTAATATGATGGATGAGATCAATACACCAGTAAACTTTGTCAATTCTCTATTGAAGTCGCCCACAGCTTACCGTTTTAATAAAGGTATAGCGCAGCAATATTTCAGCAAACTGGATACCACTAAGGTGACTGTGCTGGGCACTAATGCCGATGGAAATCCCAATTTCATAAAATATACCTCTGGCAAAGGCGCTATCTATATTCTGCCTAATCCGCAGCTGCTCACAAATTTCTCCCTGCTGAGTCCGGGAGGTGCTGAGTATGCAGCCAGAGCACTATCCTATTTACCATCCGGCAGCACACTGATCTGGGATGAATATGGTACTAAAGGAACTGTAACAAAGAGCGATAATGTCCTCCGCTTTATTTTCGAAAATACACAGCTGACCTGGGCCTATACCCTGACAGTTATGGGACTGCTGATTTTTGTCTTATTTCAGATGAAGCGCAGACAAAGAATTATCCCTGTAGTAAGTCCCTTAAAAAATTCATCGGTAGATTTTGTAAAAGTTATTGGGAAGGTATATTACCAGCAACGCGACAACCGGGATATTGTGCAGAAAAAAATCAGCTACCTGCTGGAACATATCCGTAGCA
>Ga0247815_10003524_pt1 | contig 11226 bp, 8 predicted proteins | sample UWRJL194509B1_FD_181014 | JGI IMG/M metagenome (GOLD analysis project Ga0247815, IMG submission 181014) | Plant litter microbial communities from Arlington Agricultural Research Station in Wisconsin, United States - UWRJ-L194-509B-1 | ecosystem: Environmental > Terrestrial > Plant litter >... | reverse complement strand
TCTTTTTTAAGGTGTATATCGGGAAGTAGCAGCGGGAGTTTTTTCTTTAATGGAAGCTGCTTTGCTGTATTGTACAGTGCAGCCTCCAGTGCCGGATCCAGCATCCTGATGTCTTCATTAAATACCGGGAGCCCATCTTTTATATAACAGGTGAGGTAAAGTGTTTTTCTCTCATGGGCGTTCCTTCCACCAAACTCCCACCAACGTAGCCGCTCCATATTGATGGCAACTTTTCTAACTTGCCATTCAGGTACCACATAGCAGTCACCGACATATTGTCCCTTTACCAGTTTCATGTAGCGCTGCAAATCGGTATAAGCTTTTGATTTTGGCTGTGCAGTTAATAGGTAGTCCATAAAATCCCGTGCGGCAGTTGCTTTTGTGAGTTCAGTAACGGCATTAAAGCCAGATGCTTTAGTAATTCTATCAATTCTTTTTGCTGAAAAATCGGGGTTCAATTTCCCATAATGCAAGTGATTGATTAAGGTGATGATGGCATCAGTCAGTAGTATATCAAACCGAGCGCGCTGTTGGGCACTTACCTTTTCTGGCGTGTCAATCATGATCTGCAGGTTGTCATAGATGAGCTCAGCCGGATGGTAATCTGCATTGGACAGCCCATACTGGAGTACACAGTCCAGCAGCATCATGGCCCAAAAGGTCTGTTTTGGCTCATCTTGATTTTTGATCCAGGCCGGTTTAAAATCATTTTGCTGATAATACCTTTTCACCGACTTAGGGTAATACAATTTGGATTGTTTACTCTGGTCATTCAGCTGCGCAGACAGTTGCCTGGAAAAGGAAATGTCCTGGCCGTGTGCAGGGTTAGCCATAGACAGCATCTGCGCCATCCAGAATAAAAAAACAAATGGTATTTTCATAGACCTTAGAATTAACAGTCAAATGTTCTGATTATTAAGTCAGTAAGCCGTGATCATCATCACGGAAGCTTATGATTTGAATCCAGTTTTCCCTTGATTTCTTCCAATTTCTGGATTTGGATGGCCTGGAGATCATATAATTTTTTAATTTGTTCGCCCAGTAAAAGATCCATTTTTTGATGTAAACTGCGAATACCCATCTCCGCTTTCAGGTTGATCAGGTAATCATTCTCGCTCCTCATCCGGTCTTTTTCCTCTTTTCTGTTCTGGCTCATCATGATAATGGGTGCCTGAAGCGCGGCAATGCAAGATAGAATGAGGTTCATCAGGATAAAAGGATAAGGGTCGAAAGCCTTGCTACCGATGGCAGTGACGTTATAAATGATCCAAAGAATCAGGATGATCCCAAAAAGTATAATAAACTTCCAGCTCCCGCCAAAGCGGGCAACCTGGTCGGAAAGTTTTTGTCCACCGGAAAGTACATCCTTCACCGGATGCAGCAGATTGTTGAGGATGAGGTCTTCTTCCTTAATGGTTTCAGCGACAATTTTATGAAGTTTACTCAGAAACTCGTTTTCGTCTTTAGAGACCAGGTCATCTGATTTATTTTCCATTCTGCATATTTTCAAAAGGCGGCAATACCTCAATGGCAAAAATGCAGCACATGTATCTGTGGGTAAATGACAACCATCACTCTACAGAATGATTAGCATCATCAGGCTACGTGCTGCGGTCATGGTGGGAAGTTTGACCCGGTCTTACCTTTACACCTATGGCGCTAATCGTTAGTTTTAAGAAGTTTCTCGATGAAACCGGAGATATTGCCCGGTTTACGGGCCGCTTCTTTTCAGTGGGTATGAAACCCAGGTATGAGAACAGGGAATTACTAAACCAATGTTACAATATTGGTTACCTGTCTTTTCCCCTGGTTGCACTAACCGCCTTTATTATGGGGCTTGTGCTGACCATGCAACTCAGACCCTCTCTGGTAGAATATGGGGTTGAATCGCAGTTACCGGTGATGGTCGGCCTTGCAATTGTTCGCGAGATTGGACCAGTAATCACGGCCTTGATTTTTGCCGGAAAGATTGGCAGCAGTATAGGCGCGGAACTGGGTTCGATGAAGGTGACCGAGCAGATAGATGCTATGACAGTAAGCGGGATTAAGCCTTATAAATATTTGGTTGCCACCCGGGTTTTAGCAACCACATTAATGTTGCCACTGCTTACAATTCTTGGTGATGGTATTTCCTTGTTTGGTGCCTACCTGGGCGTAAACATTCGCTCGGTAACCAGTATTGATCTGTTCTTTCTCCAGGTTTTTAAAAGCCTGGATTTTAGTGACGTACTTCCTGCTATTATTAAAACTTTATTTTTTGGTTTTGCTGTGGGCATGGTAGGATGTTATAAGGGCTTTAATTCTAGCAAGGGCACACAGGGAGTCGGAGTTTCAGCCAATTCAGCTGTGGTTCTTTCCTCTGTATTGATTTTTATCATTGACCTACTGGCGGTTCAGATCACTGAATTACTAGGACTTAATTAATGAATATGGAAGCAGCTGCTAGTGAGCCGGTAATTGTGATCAAGAACCTGGTCAAAGGTTTTGGAGATAAGCTCATACTGGATGGATTTAATTTGACAGTAGAAAAAGGAAGTAATGTAGTGATCTTGGGTAAATCTGGTTCAGGTAAATCTGTGCTGATCAAATGTATCATTGGTCTGTTAGCGCCCGACAGCGGAAGTATCCATGTATTTAAAGAAAATATCCCGGGGATGAACGAGGATGAACTAGATCAGGCCCGCTCGAAAATTGGTTTTCTTTTTCAGAGCAATGCGCTTTATGATTCCATGACGATCCGGGAAAATTTAGAATTTCCACTGTTACGGCATTGGGTTGACATTGAAAAAGAAGAGGTGGACAGGCTGGTTCGGGAGGCCCTGGAAAATGTAGATTTGCTGCATACCCTGGACATGATGCCCTCAGAGCTTTCAGGAGGAATGTTGAAGCGGGTTGCCCTTGCAAGAACGATGATCCTTCGGCCCGAGATCATTCTCTATGATGAGCCGACAACCGGGTTAGATCCGGTCACTTCAAGGGAAATCGAAAACCTGATCTTAAAACTGCAAAAAAAGAACCATACTTCTTCCATCATCATTTCCCACGACATGAATTGCGTAAAAAATACCGCTGATGTGGTTGTACTTCTTTTAGAAGGAAAGTGCTATACCAAGGGAACCTATGAGGAATTGGAGCAGTCTGCCGATCAGAATATCAAACAATTTTTTGAATAAAACTTATAAAAATGGCAAATCAGAAAGTAAATAATATTAAGCTGGGAGCATTTGTGCTATCAGGGTTGGTCCTGATGATACTGGCCTTTTTTATCATCGGCAAAAATAAGAACCTGTTTGGCAACGAATTTAAACTAAAAGTAAGATTCTCCAATTTGAATGGTCTGACCGAGGGTAATAACGTGCTTTTTTCCGGGCTTCAAGCCGGTACAGTAAAAGAAATTGAACTCATTAACGACAGCACAATTGAAGTGACCATGCAGATCAACAGCAAAGTGAAGACATTTATCCATAAGAATGCTGTTGCTGCTGTGGGTACCGAAGGCCTTATGGGCAATAAAGTGGTCAACATCAGCCCTGTCAAAGGTATCAGCCGGAAGGTTGCAGAAGGAGATCTGCTGCAGGCCAAGAACATGGCCAATATGGATGAAATTATAGAGAAATTGTCTCAGACCAATAACAATGTAGCAAGTATATCTGAAGTGCTCAAAGGAACGGTACTGCGGATCGATAGCAGCGCAATTTTGAAACTGATCAACGATGAAGCGATTGGAATTAGCTTGAAAGGTTCATTGGAAAAGATCTATCAAACAACCAGCAACGCCAATCAAATGACTTTTGAGTTAAACCAGTTGGTGAGCGGTATCAGAAAGGGTAAAGGAACTGCCGGGATGTTGCTTACCGATACCCTGATGGCCGCTACCCTCCAGGATGCAGTCCTGCAAATCAGGAGAGCCGGGGTGAATGCCAATGAAATGACCAGGCAAATGAACGCGACGGTTAAAGATTTAAGTCATACCCTTACCGATGGAAAAGGTCCAGTCAACACCTTATTGAAAGACTCCTCAATGGCCAAAAACATCAGCCTCACCATGGAGAATTTACAAAAGGGTACCGATGGATTCAATCAGAACATGGAAGCACTGAAGCATAATTTTTTGTTTAGGGGATACTTCAGAGGCCTGGAACGTGAGAAGAAAAAGGAGCAGGCTAGATTGCTGGAAGTACCTCAAAAGAAATAATGCCGGTAGCCGCACCGGGAAAAAATAATTTACCGTATCAGTAAACCCGATCACATGGAATTTCATAAAATCTTAATCGCAATTGACAATAACCCGAGTGCGGAGAAAATCGCACTGAATGGCCTTCAACTCGCCAAACAATTAAATGCGGAAGTCGCTCTGGTCAGCATCGTTGACCCGGATGACCATTCCGGTCGGGACGCTGCCACTCCAAGGGAACTGGACGATATGATGGAACATAATCTAAACCGCAGTCAGCTTGCTGTGATTGAAAATGTATTCAAAAAATTTCCGGTAAAAAGCTTTGTGGAGACAGGTACGCCCTACAAGGTAATCCTGGAAACTGCTGAAAGATGGGGCGCAAATATCATCGTTATGGGTACACACGGCCGAAAGGGATTGCCCCATTTATTGTTGGGAAGCGTTGCTGAAGACGTGGTCAGGCATTCCAAAAAAACCGTAGTTGTAATTCCGGTCACAAGTTAATAGAACCTTAAATCATACATTTTGATACAAGTAAAAAAGGAGGGTGTTATTCTAAGAAAGACCGCCCTGGATTTTGAAAGTGAGGCGGTACTTAACCCTGCCACCATTATTTTAAACGGGGTGGTTCACCTATTTTACCGGGCAGTCAGCAAAGGCAATTATTCGACCATTGGCTTTTGCCGGTTAAAGGGGCCAATGGAAGTCGCCTACAGATGCGATTATCCTGTCCTCTTGCCTTTAGGAGATCGGGAATCAAAAGGAATCGAAGACCCAAGGATCGTAAAAATAGATGAGCAATACTACCTAACCTATACCGCCTTTGATGGTTTCAATGCTTTAGGTGCCCTGGCCACATCGAAAGATTTAAAGACCTTTGAAAGACATGGCGTTATCGTTCCTGTATTACCGTTTCCTGAATTTAAAGCACTTGCGGAGAATACGGGCAAGCTCAATGAAAAATACTCCAGGTTCGCCCACGATAAAACTGAAATGATGATGGAGGTCAAGCTGCTGGTTTGGGATAAGGATCTGGTTTTCTTTCCCAGGAGAATACATGGTCAATTATACTTTCTGCACCGCATTAAGCCAGATATACAAATCGCCAGTATCAATGAAATTTCGGATTTAAATGAAGAATTCTGGAAAAACTACCTGTTAAATTTTAATAGTCATATCGTCTTGACACCCAAATATGCGCATGAAGTTAGCTATATCGGAGGAGGGTGCCCACCGATAGAAACAGCTGAAGGCTGGCTTGTCATTTATCACGGAGTTCATGACACCACCGAAGGGTATGTATATTGCGCATGTGCCGCATTACTGCATCTGGATCATCCTGAAACAGAAATCGCACGGCTCCCTTATCCCTTGTTCAAGCCAGAAGCATCTTGGGAGTTATCAGGCGAAGTGAATAACGTGTGCTTTCCATCGGGTACCGCCTTGTTTGAAGATACCTTGTATATTTATTATGGTGCCGCAGATGAGCAAATCGCCTGCGCCTCAATAAACTTACAAATGCTGGTTAATGAGTTACTGAGCTTTAGACGATAGCTTTTCTGCTAGTGGCAGACTAAAATAAAATGAGGAGCCATTGCCGATCTTACTTTCCACCCAGACTCTTCCATTGTGGCGTTTGATAATTTCAGCCGAGAGATACAAACCCAGTCCAAAGCCTGAAACAGATTTCGTATCACCGTTTTTTACCCTGAAATAACGGTCAAATAATTTTGCCTGGTCCTCGATCTTTATCCCGAGCCCTTTGTCCCTTACGCATACTTGTACCATTCCGGAAGTCTTTTTTACTGAAATTTCAATTACCTTCTGGTTTGGTGAGTATTTGATGGCGTTGCTCAAAAAGTTATTCAGCACCTGGCCAATTTTGTCCCGGTCAGCCTCCACGGTCAAATCGGTTCCTTTAGCGAAGACGAGATCAATCCCTTTATTAACAATGACAGTCTCCTCAATAATTTCGTCGATTAAATTGTTGATCTGAAAGATCTCCGAATCCAGGTGTATTTTTCCACCTTCCAAACTGGATACAGTTAGAAATCCGTTAATCATGCTGTTCATCTTTTTGATTAAGACGCTTACCCTGGATAGCGAAGTTTGAACAAAGGAATCGTCTGTTTTTTTAACTTTTAAAGTAATCAATTGCAGGTATGCCTGAATTGAAGTAAGGGGCGATCTTAAGTCATGGCTTACCATTGCGATAAAGTCATTTTTTCTAAGTTCATCCTGTTTATGGACGGTGATATCATTTAATACGCCGGTGAAATACGCAGGACTTTTTTCATGATCATAGGAAAGATTCCCAATTATTCTTACCCAGCGCAAGCGGTTATTATGAAAATCCCTGATCGGCAGTTCTAAATCACATTTGTCACCTCCGTTTATGCTGTTCTCGATAGCATCGGAAAATATTTTCCGGTAGTCCTCCTCGATTCGCTCAATGACTGCCTGATAGCTTAATTCTTCAGTTAAACTGAAACCGAAAATTGCTTTAAAGTGCGCTGAGGGTTGAAGCTCCCGTGTCCGCGCCTGAATAGAAAAAATACCCAATTCGGCGGCATCTATGGTCATTCCGAGCATTTTACTACTGATGTCTAACTCTAACTGGGTTTTCTTCAATTCAGTAATGTCGTTGAAAGTGATGATCGCTCCACTGTTCTTCTGATCAGATTGGCGTACATAGGGCATGGTCATCACCTGGTACCATTTTCCATTGTTGGTTTCGATCTCTTTGGTAATGACACTTCCCTCGCGAAGCACTTTTTTTATATCTTCAATGATCGTCTCAAACTTTATATTGGTCGTAATGTTACTCAACGGCCTGCCGATATCGGTTTCAAGCAGATTGATCTGTTTTACAGTGCCCGGCGAAAACTTCATCAGCAGGAGTTCGTCATTGATAAACAACTGCCCGTTAATATTGCTCCTGAAATAATTATTCAGATCATCATTGATCTCCAGCAGCTCCTTGTTTTTCAACTGGTATTCTGAATTGATCGTATCTAGTTCTTCGTTGACAGACTGCATTTCCTCGTTGGTGCTCTGCATTTCCTCATTGGCAGAGATCATTTCCTCATTAAAGGACTGCATATTTTCGTTGGAAGCATCAAGCTGCTCATAAGCAGAACTGAGTTTCTCTTTTACTTCTTTTAATTCCTGTTCCAAATTAAGGGTATATTCATCATGGAAGACTTTCTCATCAAAACTTACGCTTTCTTTCCTTGTCGCCTTAAACGACTTGTCCATTGTTAAAGTCACCATGAGCAGCTTCTGCTGTTTGGTCTTACTGACCAGGGGACTAACGGTTATATTTACTTTTATAATTAAATCAGCCGGCTTTATTTTTAAACCGTTCAGGGTTTCCCTTTCATTTGTCTTCAACACCTTACTGCTTAAGGTGTTGAAGGCCATACTTAGTTTTTTTGGTAATAAATGCTCAAGGTTAGATTCAAAATGCTTGGGGAGTAAATATTTTGCAGTATCTCCGTAGGATTTTATTACTTCTTTGTTTTCATCTACGCAAACCACTAGATAGTCCTGTTCTTCAGCCAGGCTGGTATGCATCATCTCTGAGAGCGATTGCAACGGATTGTTGTTCACCTCCTCCTGGCTCGCATAGATAGGTTTATTTCTAACCTCAAGTGAATCCGGCATTGAAAAAGCATCAAAGCTGACAATCCTATTTGACTTTATGTTCTTATACAGCTTATATTGTTTATTCACCACTTCCAGGTTCTGGATGATCGGCATGGGATTTTCACTGGATCCTAAAAACAAGTAGCCCTCCATTTTAAGCCCGAACAGTAACATTGAGAATATCTTTTTTTGCAACACCGGTGCCATGTAAATCAGCAGGTTGCGACAGCTTATAAAATGCATGTTACAATATGGCGGATTTTTAACCAGGTCATGCTGCGCAAAAATGGCCATCTTGCGCAGAACCGGACTGACCCGGTATTGATTTCCCTCTTTTAAAAAATACCTTTTTAGCCGTTCGGGCGATACATTCTTAATCGTGTCTTGCTGGTAGACGCCCTTTCCTGCATGAACCAATGCAGCGCTGTCAATATCGGTTGCAAATATTTTAACCACCGTGTGCTCGAGTCCATTGGTCAGTTGTTCGGCAATCAGCATGGCCAGGGAATACACCTCTTCACCAGTAGCGCAGCCTGCCACCCAGATTTTCAGTTCTTCCTTTGGAGCCAGTTTTTTCAAAATCCCCGGCAATACGTTATGTCTTATGTATTCAAAAGCTTCCTTGTCTCTAAAAAAAGAGGTCACACTGATCAAAAAATCCTTTGATAACACTTCAATTTCTTCCGGGGAGGATTCTAAAAATTCTAGGTATTTCCCCAGCGTCTTGAAATCATGGTAGGCCGCCCGTCTTTTGGTGCGCCTTAATATGGTAGAGGATTTATAATCTGAGAAATCTAGAGGGGAACGCTGCCTGATCAGCTCCACTATAGCTTTAAGGCTGACTTCATCATTATGGCTCTCCGCCTGCAAAACGCCCTCATGCTTTACATAATCTTCTATTGCTCCAGGCATTGCGGCGGGCTCCAATACAAAATCTACCATTCCGGTAGCGATGGCCTTAGATGGCATACTGGGAAAAGCGGAGGTTTCTGGATTCCGGGCCATTACCATTCCACCGGCATTTTTGATAGCAACCAGACCATCAGATCCGTCGCTTCCTAAACCGGATAGAATGATGCCAATGCCTTTACTTCCGCTGTCTGCGGCTAAAGAATTAAAAAATATGTTGATGGTCAGGTGCGCACCGCTGGCTTTCTCCTTATCTCTTAAATGCAGCCTGTTGTTTTGAATGGTCATGTATTTATCGTGCGGAATAAGATAAACCTGGTTACACTCCACAAGCCTCCCATCGGTAGCTTCTTCTACTACCAGCTTGCTGTGTTTAGCCAGCACCTCAACCATTCTGCTCTTAAAAGAGGCGGAAAGGTGCTGAACAACGATATAGGATACGCCGTCCAGTGGGGTATGATCAAAGAAAGAATTGATTTCTTCCAGGCCACCGGCTGAAGCACCGATCGCAATGATGTATTCTGGTTCATTCATAACCCTAAACGGTTACTGGCAATTATATTTTTCATGGATTTGATTGGTGTTAAATCTGGTTTGGCAACCGCTAAGGGGAAAAATGACGGTCAAAAAAAGAAAATGTTCCAGTAAGCTAAAGCTACTTGAAGGTAAGGTTTAATTCTTAAATTGGTGGGGAATCAGGTTCTTTCTTAAAGATCAGTAATGGAACTGTTAATTCCTCTGCCAGCTTTTGGGTAAGGCTGCCCTTTATTAACCTGTCAAAGAAACCTTGGGGATGGTGAACCGTAACCAGCAAGTCCATGTCTCCATGAATCATAAGCGACTCCAGCCCTTGCTTTTCCTTTATATTTTCAACGGCCTTATAATGAATAAGGGGGTAATCATTTTCACAGGAGATATCCAGCATGAGCTTTTGGGCAGACTTAGCGGCCTGGTTATCTACGCCAGCCTTAAAGACATGCGTGATAAAAACTTCCGCCTGGAGTGACGCTGCCAGCACGACGAGCTTTCTGACAAATTTCAAATCATGATCAGGATTTATAAAGTCCATAGCGAAGCATATCTTTTTGATCAGAGTTATTTTTACTGCCGGCGGGATAATAAAAAGAGGCGGGCCAATGTCATCAATCAAAATCCTACTGTGATTCCCCAGGATTAGCCCGCTTAATCCTGCGTGCCCATGAGTAGACATGAATATATAATCAATCTGGTTTTCTGTGGATATATTCTTTACAATGTCCCGCAAAACTCCGGTGAAGCTATTCAATATGATTTCGGGGTTGTCTTCACTCGGTTCATGTGATTTTTGCAGATGGGTTTTCAGCTTTTTCAGCTTTCTTTCACTTTCTTTTAAAAGTACATCAGATTCCTCCCGTGGCCAAACTAAAAGGCCCGATTGTGGAATCTCTGAGGGAACAATGACCACATTGCATAGGAGGATGTCAGCCCTCAGTTGCCTGGCAAGGCCATACGCATAACGTGCCGCATGCGCTGCAGACTTAGAGAAATCAGTGAGTACCAGCAAGTTTTTCATATCGTATCCATTGAGCTGATAAAGTTGAGTATTGACGTTTATATATTTCTTGAGCAGCATCACATTTCAACATGTTGTTGGTCATCAGCCCAGCTGACGCTAATCGGTAATTTGCATCCCATTACTAATTGTTATGACACAGAAAGAAAAAATAAAAGTTCTAAATCCTATTGTTGAAATGGATGGCGATGAAATGACGCGGGTCATCTGGAGGTTCATTAAAGACAAACTGATTCTTCCTTATCTTGACCTGGATATTAAGTATTATGACTTGGGGATCTCACACCGAAACTTGACTGCCGACCGGGTAACCGTCGATGCTGCAGAAGCAATTATGAAGCATCATGTTGGCATAAAGTGCGCAACCATTACCCCAGACGAGCAGCGCGTGAAAGAATTTAACCTCCACCAAATGTGGAAATCACCCAATGGAACCATACGCAATATTTTGGATGGCACTGTTTTCCGTGAACCGATTCTGATCAATAATATACCACGCCTTGTACCCAACTGGACTGCCCCGATCTGTATCGGCCGTCATGCTTTCGGTGATCAGTATAAGGCCACCGACATCATAATCAAAGGAAAAGGGAAGCTTACGCTAACTTTCAGTCCTGAAGACGGGGGATCGATGCAAACCTTTGAGGTCTATGACTTCAAGGGTGATGGTGTGGCAATGGCCATGTATAACACCGATGAAAGCATTCGCGGCTTTGCCCATGCTTGTTTTAACCAGGCATTAATAAAAAAATGGCCGCTGTATTTTTCCACAAAAAATACCATTCTGAAAAAGTATGATGGCCGCTTCAAGGACATCTTCCAGGAAATCTACGAAAGCGACTTCAAGACTAGATTTATAGAAGCAGGGCTTACCTACGAGCATCGCCTGATAGATGATATGGTTGCTTCAGCCCTAAAATGGAACGGCAACTTTGTTTGG
>Ga0247815_10003523_pt1 | contig 11227 bp, 8 predicted proteins | sample UWRJL194509B1_FD_181014 | JGI IMG/M metagenome (GOLD analysis project Ga0247815, IMG submission 181014) | Plant litter microbial communities from Arlington Agricultural Research Station in Wisconsin, United States - UWRJ-L194-509B-1 | ecosystem: Environmental > Terrestrial > Plant litter >... | reverse complement strand
GTAATAGCGAATGGAGTTGATTTGCCGGCAATTCAGGACCGGATTCCAGATGCTGATCTTAAGCTGATCCACGACCTTAAGAAAAATCACCAGCTCCTCGGCACAGTTTGTGCTATGGACAAAAGAAAGGGATTAGAACAATTGCTTGAACTTTTAGTGATCAATAAAAAATATGCTGTAGTGGTGGTTGGGGACGGTGCCGAAAAAGCCAGATTAGAAGAATATGCAATAGCACTCAAAGTTGCCGACCGATTCAAGGTATTGGGTTATCGCCAGGACGGCTATCGCTACATGTCACATTTTGACGTGTTCATGTTGCCATCGAAATCCGAGGGAATGCCCATTGCACTCTTGGAAGCTATGGCCTTGAATGTAGCAATCGTATGTTCCGATATTCCCGCGATCTCCGGTCAATTTGGAAAAGAAGCATTTGCATTTTTTGAACTGGATGATGTAGGTAGTCTCCAGTCGGCCTGTGAGTACGCTATTGTGAACGGAGATCAATTAAAAAACAAGGCTCATCACATTTATACAAACCATTACACAACAGCCCAGATGGGCTTAAACTATAATATGCTATATCGGTCTTTAACCAATATATCGTAAATTTGCAAAGAATAAACTGAACTGGATGCGCTGTTTTCTTATTTTCTTAAGTAGTCTTCTGGCGGTTTTGGTAGTCATTCCTCCAATCATCCTCGTTACACAAAAAAGCAGGATGCTGGATGAACCTCTGGAAAGCCGGAAGGTGCATAAGTTAAATGTACCTAATTCTGGTGGTATTGGTATATTCATCGGTTTTTTATTCTCCTGTTTGGTCTTTATCTCTTTCGATTTGTTGCCCCAGGCCAATGTCTTGATGGCCGCGGCGATGATTGTATTTATAATGGGGTTGAAGGACGATATTGACAGTCTTGCGCCCTATAAAAAATTTGTAGCACAATTTGTAGCCGCAGTTATGGTCTGCGTTTTTGCGGATATTCGAATACCAAGTCTTTATGGCTTCTTAGGAGTCTTTGAATTGAGTCACAATGTTAGCATTGGCCTCACTTTATTTGCGTTTGTTGGAATCGTCAATGCGTTTAACCTGATTGACGGGATTGACGGTCTCGCTGCCTCACTAGGTATCCTGATCAGTTTATTGTTTACTTTTCTTTATTTTGAGATAGGGCAATTAGGGTATGCCTATTTATCAATTGCGCTGACAGGCGCTTTGATTGGTTTTCTGCGGTTTAACATTACTCCCGCCAGAATTTTTATGGGAGATTCAGGTTCCTTACTTTTGGGATTTATCATTGCCATTATAGCGATTAGAATTACAGACATTGAATTGATGGACCAGCTTAAGTTAGGTCCTTTGCAGATTACATCCGGTGTTGCGCTCGTGCTTTCTATTTTAGTAATTCCAGTATTTGACACGCTTCGGGTATTTTCTATCCGCATTTACAATAGGAAATCTCCCTTTGCTGCTGATAGCAATCACCTCCATCACCGTTTACTTTTTCTTGGGCTTAGTCATATCAAAGCGTGTATCACTTTGATACTTGTCAATATTTTCATTATAGGGACCGCATTAGCCCTTCAGGGTGTTGGTAATACAGCTCTTGTATTATTGATATCGGCAATAACTTTGATGCTCAATAGCATTCTGTCATTGCTGGTCGAACGTCAGAAATCTTTACCTAAAGGAATTAGCTTATGAACTTTTTAAACTCAAAAATTGATCTGGCAGAATTCGCCAGGGAAAAGAAAGCTGAGTACCAGGGCGCTGAACCTTTTCCAAATATTGTGTTCAATGATATCCTAAACCACGATCTCCTTGAAAGCGTTCTGGCAGAGTTTCCGGATCTCGCGAACCAGAGGGAAGTTCAAAAATACGACAACCACAATGAAAAAAAGTACGGAGCTAAAGGAGAGGCTGTGTTTGGTCCGACTACCAGGCAGCTGATGCATTACCTTAACTCCCAGCCTATCCTGGAATTTTTGCAGGAACTCACCGGAATTAAAGAAACCTTACTGCCAGATCCCTATTTTGTTGGCGGGGGCTGCCATGAGATTAAACCCGGAGGTCTCCTCAAGATTCATGCAGATTTCAATAAACATGAACGTACCGGTCTGGACCGAAGGATTAACCTATTGGTATACTTAAATAAAGATTGGGATGAAAGTTATGGCGGTCACTTTGAACTGTGGAATAGCGACATGACCAAATCCATGAAGAAAGTATTGCCCTTGTTCAATACGATAGCCATCTTTTCAACGACAGACCTGGCTTACCATGGGCATCCCGATCCATTGACTTGTCCTCCAGATAGGAGCCGTAAATCGCTGGCCCTATATTATTATACCAACGGCAGACCGGCTGAAGAAATTAACTCAAAAATCAAAGAACACGACACCATTTTTGTAGGAAGAAAGGGCGTAAATGATGATACCCGCAAGATCAAACGACCATTAAAAACTGTTTTAATAGATTATATCCCGCCCATTTTAATTAAAATCTTTAAAAAACACCTATAACTATCTCATATCCATTTATATTTGTCATTCTACCATTAATCCTATATGAATAAAATTTACTTTTTACTTGCAACTGTACTGTTATCAGTAAGTTCAAAAACTTTTAGTCAAACATTGCCAGTTGGGCTGCTTGACAATATGGAAGACAACCTAAGAAGACAGCAGTTGCTGGGCAACGACTCCTCAAAGGCTTCTTTTATGATCAGGCCACTAGGCATACCCAGCAGAAGCAACGTGCTTTTGGATGCCGGCTCAAACATTTCACTAGACAACTTTAGAAAAAAAGTATATTCTTCAGCTGCGGGCTTCTCGGAAGTTTATTTGTTGCCAGTAACTTGGAATCAGCAAATAAACAGCCATCACCCCTATGGGTGGAACGATGGCTCTATGATTCAGTCCAAAGGATATCAAACCCAACTCTCAGCTGGAATCTTTGCCAAATTTGGTCCTTTGAGTATTCAACTGAGGCCAGAATATGTATATGCGGCAAATAAAGGATTTAGGCAATTATATGAAGCTGGAAATAGTGAAGGTTTCGTGAATAAATATATTACGGAGATATACAATCAAATCGATTTGCCTGATCGATTCGGCGACAAGCCATATTCAAGAGCGAGCTGGGGACAAAGTAGTGTCCGATTAACTTTTGATCCAGTATCAATAGGTCTGTCCAATGAAAACCTATGGTGGGGTCCAGGTATAAGAAGTTCATTGTTGATGAGCAATAATGCCTCCGGATTCAAACACCTTACCCTAAATACGACTAGACCCATCAATACTCCTATAGGATCTTTCGAAACTCAAATCATCGCCGGGCGGCTGGAAGACTCTGGGGTTCCAACCATACAACGCGTCGCAGTTAAAAAAGGTCCAAATGACTGGCGCTATCTTTCTGGTATCGCATTTACCTACCACCCAAAATGGGTGCCGAACCTCCATATAGGATTTGACAGAACCTTCACAGTCTACCACACGGATATGGGTAGCAAGTTTGGTGATTATTTCCCATTATTTGGCTCCCTGGAGAAAAAAGATATTTCCGACGGATCAACCAACGAGGACGCCAGAAAAAGAGACCAGTATGCATCATTTTTTGCGCGCTGGGTTATGCCAGAAAGTCACTCTGAGGTTTACTTGCAATACGGTAGAAATGACCATCCATACAACTTAAGAGACGCACTTTCAGAGCCGGAACATTCCAGAGCCTATGTAGCAGGATTCAGAAAATTAGTGCCTTTATCAAAGGAAGATGAATTTATACAAGTCGGAATAGAGCTAACACAACTTGAAGGAGCCCGTACTGGATCAGGAAGAGAGCAGCCGATTTGGTACGCTCACTACCAGGTCCAGAGTGGATATACCAATAATGGCCAAGTTTTGGGTGCCGGAATTGGGCCAGGTAGCAATTTGCAGTCCGCGGACGTAAGCTGGGTAAAAGGCTTAAAGCGTATTGGCCTTCAAATTGAACGTTTAGTTAATAACAATGATCTTTATTACCTTGCTGTTGCCGATAGCAGACGGCGGTGGATTGACCTATCCTTTACCGGAAAATTTGACTGGACTTTTAAGAATTTTGTTTTCAATTCCCAATTGGCTTTGATTCATTCTAATAATTACCAATATACGGCTAAAGATTTAGGAATTACCAGGCCCACTTTTTGGAAATGGGATTATCAGGATATTAATAATATACATTTAAAAGTTGGTGTATTATATAATTGGTGATTTTTCTAAACTATGTGAACTGAAAAATTTGAAAATTGTTTTTCTCTTAATATTAGGTTGATTTTAATGTTTTTTCAATTATTTCATCCATTTTTTAGTAAATTATACGTACTTTCGCTGCGTCTCTCGGTTATTGTATTTATTACACTAAGCTGTTGGTATTAGAAGGGAATGTGACATCGATCGAAAGTCAATTTAATAAAATGCACCTCTATGTTTTCAATTTTTAAGAAGAAGGCCAATTTGATTACTGACATTAGTTGGCTAGGGGTAGATATCCATTCACATCTCTTACCGGGGATAGATGATGGAGCGAAAGACACTGCCGAAGCGGTTTCTTACATAAAGAGTTTGCAAGAGCTGGGTTTTAGCAAATTGATTTGCACACCGCATATTTTTACGGAGATTTATCCCAATACTGCGGCTACGATAATGCCAGCACTACAATTGGTTCGGGACGTATTGAAGGTTGAGAAGATCAAAATGGAAATTGAGGCAGCGGCTGAATATATGATCGATGAAACCTTTTCAGCAAAAGGAGACTACTTATGTCTTCCTGAAAGACACTTGTTAATTGAGATGTCTTATCTAAATGAAACGCCAAACATTGAACAAGTCATTTTTGATCTGCAAATTAAGGGCTACAAGGTTATTTTGGCACATCCAGAACGTTATAATTTTTATCATATGAATTTTAATCGTTATCATCGCTTAAAGTCTATGGGGTGTTTGTTTCAGTTAAATTTGTTGTCTGTATTAGGGTACTATGGTAAGCAAGTTAAGACAGCTGCCGATTTTTTGCTAAATCAAAAATATTATGATTTTGCAGGAACTGATTTGCATCATGACAAGCATTTAATAACGCTAAGAAATGCAGTACATGATGGCACCCTATATGGGTTAGTAGGTAAGTATGAATTCAAGAACAAGGAATTTTCGGAAACTAAATGAGAGTTACCAGTTCATTAACATTACTAATGTTTGACCGAAAACAATATCTTTACACCAATTTTAAAAATAAAACTCTACATCTATATGGTAAAAAAATTAAATTTTATGCTAAGTAGGCAGCTTTTTTATATCGTGATTGTGTTTTTTTGCTTCTCATCGTGCAGCAGTACTAAAACTGTTCCTTACTTTCAAGACATCAACGCAAATAACCAATCAGAATCTAAAGCTATCGCTAGTTTTACTGAGCCTGTGATTCAGAGTGATGACATATTAGCTATTAATATTTTCAGTATCGACCCCACTAATGCCGTGGTAAGTAATCAAGCCAGTAGTATTCAGACTTTAGGTACAAATTCAGCATCGTCGACTGCACAGCAAACTGTTGGGTTTTTAGTAGATAAGAATGGGGAAATTGAACTTGTGGGTATAGGCAAACTGAAATTAGCAGGTTTAACTACCTACGAAGCTAAAGCCTTAATTCGGACGCAGGCGGAAAAGTTATATAATAAGCCAAGTGTGGAGGTTCGTTTCGCAAACTTCAAGGTTACTGTACTTGGAGAAGTTAATCGTCCCGCAGTTTATACTATGCCTAACGAGAAAGTAACTTTTTTAGATGCTTTAGGTTTAGCCGGGGATATGACCATATTTGGCCGTCGAGAAAATGTCATGCTCGTTCGAGATAATGCTGGAAAAAAAGAGTTTATTCGTTTTGATCTGAATTCTACAGAATTTTTAAAAAGCCCCTATTTTTACCTAAAGCAGAATGACGTTATTTATGTAGAGCCAAATAAGGGTAAAGCAGCTTCTTTGAATGCTGCCCGTACGCAAACTTTTGCCATTATCGGATCAGCCTTATCGGTTTTGGTTGTACTATTTACCAGGTTATAATTAACCGCTATTATATAAATATGAATAACATATCAGAAGAAAATATAAAAGAGGACTCAATTGATTTTAGATTGTTGTTTGCAAAAATTATAGGCAAATGGCCGTGGGTACTGCTGTCGATTGTTATATGTGTTGCCATGGCGTTTTTATACCTGCGATACACCACGCCATTATACCAGATTACCGCTCGTGTATTGGTAAATGACGAGAAAAAGGGTGGTGGTATGATAGGTGGTGGCGATCTGCTGGGCGATTTAGGGGGGCTTTTAGGTACAAAAAGTACTGTAGATAACGAAGCTGAAATCTTAAAAACCCGTTATTTGATGGAGAAGGTCGTAAGAGATATGGACCTGAACATTACATATTGGCACAAAGGAAGGGTTAAGGATGCAGAGCTCTATGAGTCACCTTTTAGAGTCCAAATGGTTGCTCATGCCGATACAATAAAAACTACAAAAATAAATTTGAAGTTTTTGACAGCAAACAGAATCACTGTGAGCACTGATGATTTTAATAAAACCATACGGCTCAACCAAAACGTTAGTATTCCAAAAGTTGGTACTTTTTTTATTGCAGAGACAAATATTAAAGGTCCTAAGGAAGACGAATATAATGTTACAATTACTTCTGTCGATAGTAAAGTAGCACAGTTAATGGAAGATTTATCTGTGGTAGTAGCTAATAAGCAAGTAACCATTATAGATCTGAGCATTAATCACCGTATCCCTAAAAAGGGTGAAGACATTTTGAATAAATTAATTCAGAAATATGTCGAGAATAATTTGAAGGATAAAAATGAGGTTGCAGACAGTACAATTCAATTTATAAATAACAGGCTAAGGTATATTGGTACCGAACTTGGTGATCTGGAGGGTAACATTGAAGGATTCAAGCAGAAAAATAGTTTGGCAGATATGAGTGAACAGGCCAAGTTATTGGTACAGAACACTTCTGTTTTTGTAAATGACTTGGCAAAGGTAGAAATACAGCTGAGTATGTTCAAGAGTCTGGAAAGTTATTTACTAGACGAGGAAACCAAACGCGTTTTACCTAGTTCCTTAACGCCAATGGATCAGGTTTTTACTGGTTTAATAGAGAGGTACAATGGTTTACTATTAGAGCGTGACAGGCGGTTACTAGGTTTGACGGTAACGAACCCTGTTATCGTAAACATCGACCAGCAGATTGCCAATTTACGACAAGATATGTTGGCTAATTTGTTATCTTCTAAGAGAAGTTTAGAGATTAATCGTGATAAACTTAGAAACCAAATAAAAAGCGCTGAAACCCAGGTAAGGCAGGTGCCGGCTACTGAAAGAGATTATTTGGATTTAGCCAGGCAACAACAGATTAAACAAGAGTTGTATATCTTTTTGATGCAGAAGGCAGAAGAAACTGCGATTTCAAAAACTTCGACTATTGCCAATTCCAAGACAATTGATCCTCCAAAATCAGACCCTCGGCCTTTTAGTCCTAAAAAGTCCATTATTGTTACTTTAGGATTGCTGATAGGGATCATAGTTCCTATAGGAATCATTTACTTTAGGGATCTTTTAAACACTAAAGTGAACAATAAGGACGATATTACCAAGACGACCAACGTTCCTATTTTAGGCGAAATTAGTCATAATGACGATATGGACAATCTGATTGTGGCTAACAGTTCTCGTTCCGCTATTGCAGAGCAGTTCAGAGCGATGCGTACCAATTTATCATTTTATTTAGATGGCAAGGATGAGAAAATTATTCTACTGACCTCAAGTATGTCCGGTGAAGGAAAATCTTTTGTTGCTATCAATCTAGGTAACATTTTAGCACTTGCTGGAAAAAGGGTACTATTAATGGAGTTGGATCTAAGGAAGCCCGGACTTTCAGCGAAGTTAAATTTGGCTAACACAAAAGGGTTTACCAATTACATTATCCAAAAGGACCTTCAGATAAGTGATATTGTTAAATCATTAGATGTCCATGAGAACTTATTTCTTATTAACTCCGGGCCAATTCCTCCTAACCCTGCTGAAACGTTATTAAATGAGAGAGCCAAGGGGATGATTGAGCAATTAAAGACTCAGTTCGATTATATTATTATTGATGCTCCACCACTGGGTGTCGTTGCTGATGCGCAGTTATTGGGACCGTATGCTGATATTTGTTTGTATTTAGTACGGCAAAAGTATACTTATAAAGCACAACTTAATATTGTTGAAGAATTAAACCGTGATAAGAAGATGAATAAAATAGGAATAGTGGTGAACGATATTCAGGCTTCTGATTCATACGGTTACGGTTACGGCTATGGTTACGGCTATGGCTATGGCTATGGCTACGGTTATGGCTATGGTAGCTATGGAAACGAGACGAAAAAAACCAGTTTTTGGAAACGACTAATAAAATGAAATTAAATCATTCTATTGCGCCTCTCCGATGATTGACGGTTAATAGATTATAGAATTTAACTGGTCATTTTTTTAAACAATAAGTATAGTTAAAACCCATGTCAGACTCCAAAACGATAGCAAAAAATACTGTTTTTTTATACTTAAGGATGTTGCTGACAATGGGTGTCAGTTTATACACGTCAAGAGTTGTATTAGATGTTTTGGGAGTTGAAGATTATGGTATCTATAGTCTTGTAGGCGGAATCGTATTGTTATTTGCATTTTTCAACTCTGCAATGTCCTCTGCAACTCAACGTTTTTTAGCTTACGATATTGGTAGAAAAGATGATGAGAGATTGAGAAATACATTCAATGCTACGCTGTTTATCCATGTTGGTATAGCCATCTTGATTCTTATTTTAGCGGAAACCATAGGGTTATGGTTTGTCAATAATAAGTTAAATTTCCCCATAGCACGGATAGAAGCAATTCGTTGGATATACCAGTTTTCTGTATTTACATTTCTTATCGGTGTTGTCCAGGTCCCTTTTAACTCACTGATTATAGCTAGGGAGCGTATGAATGTGTATGCGCTAATGAGTATAATTGAAGTCGTGCTTAAATTAATAATTGTTTACGTATTGGTGGTATTTGATTACGATAAGCTCAAGCTTTATGCTACGTTAATTTTCATAGTTTCATTAATTGTTGCCTTGTTCTATCAGTTATATTGTCTCCGATATTTTAAAGAAGCCAGACTTAAGTGGTATTACGACAAACAGTATTTCAACACACTCATCGCTTACTCAGGCTGGAACTTATTTGGAAATATCGCAGGTGTGGCTAAAGGGCAAGGAGTTAATATTGTCTTAAATTTATTTTTTGGAGTAGGCGTTAACGCGGCGTATGGTATTATGTTGCAGGTCCAGGGAGCTGTTAATGCTTTCGTTACCAATTTTCAGTTAGCCGTCAATCCTCAGATTATTAAGAGTTATGCATCTAATGACAGAGAGCGTACAATGTGGCTGATTTTTAAAAGCTCAAAGTTTTCTTTTTTTTTACTGCTTATGATAGCGTTGCCAATTATCTACAATATTGATTTCGTTTTGCAATTATGGCTTAAGAACCCGCCCCCGTATAGCGCATCTTTCGTCAAATTGTGTTTGATTAACATACTTATTGATTCTATTTCAGGTCCTTTAATGACGGGGGCTCAGGCTACAGGAAAAATTAAATGGTATCAGATAATAGTGGGATCGCTTGTGTTTTTGAATCTGCCTGTGGCCTACATATTGTTGTCTATAACAAAGGTACCAGATCATATTTTTTATGTGAGTATTGTAATTTCACTAATCACTTTTAATTTTAGAATATTCTTTTTAAAGGCGGGAATGAATATGTCTTTCCGGGCGTTTTATAAACACGTAGTCTTTAGGATTGTGGCAGTAACAAGCATTATTTTAACTTTGTTGTATTTAGCGTCAATAAATTACCACATAGAAAAGTCACTTATAATTGTTATCACTGAAAGCAGTATTATAACTGTCGTTTTACTATTATTAGTATTAACAATAGGAATGGATAAAGACGAAAAAATAAATTTGAGAGGAATTGCTATCAAAATGCAAAAGAAATGGTTAAAACGAATTTAATAGATACGGTCGTTAAACAAGGATTGTGTACAGGATGTGGCGCCTGTGTCTCTGAGTGTTCGTCTGCGTCACTCTCCATGGATTGGAATGACTATGGATTTCTAACACCTAAGCGTAACATCGAAACCGTCGATAATGACGACTTAATACGTGTATGTCCTTTTAACCCTAATCCGGAGGAAGAGGTTAAAGATGAAGATGCGCTCGCTGATATATTTCTCAAAGATGCTAGCCATTATGATGAAAAAGTAGGTAGGTTCGAAAATACGTATATTGGTTATAGTCGTGAATTTCGGGTTACATCATCGTCGGGCGGAATTGCCACTTACATTTTTGAGCAGTTGTTGAAACAAAAGAAAGTTGACCGTCTTTATGTGGTAAAGGAGATAAATGGCACATACGAATACCAATTGTTTGATGATTTTGAACAAATTAAACAAATATCAAAAACGAAGTATATTCCAGTTACTTTAGAGAGTTTATTTAAAGAGATTAACAACATTCATGGAAAAATCGCCGTCTCTGGAGTGGCATGTTTTATTAAAGCAGTACGTTTGAAACAACATTATCACCCTGAGTTAAAGGATAAGATTCCTTTTTTAATTGGTATAATATGCGGGGGATTGAAGAGTAGATTTTTTACTGATTATTTAGCGCAGAGAGCGGGAGTTGAAGGTGAATATAACCGACAAGATTACAGAATAAAGGATGCCGAAAGTCTGTCCTCTGATTATTCATTTGGTGTTTTTGACTCCAATAGCAATTTCAGACAGATGAAAATGAGAAATGTTGGTGATATGTGGGGCACTGGTCTATTTAAATCCAGCGCCTGTGACTTCTGTACAGATGTTTTAACAGAGTTAGCAGATATCTCACTAGGCGATGCTTGGTTAGAGGAATATAAAAAAGACGGACTTGGAAATAGTGTAGTAATAACACGCTCGAAGCTGGCCAGTGACCTGATTATCGAAGGAATCAATAATGGTGAGTTGGCTCTTTCTATTGTGGCAGCTGAAAAAGTGATTAAGTCCCAGAGCGCAAGTTTTAGCCATCGACAGGATGCAGTAAAATTACGAATGCTAGTTCGTCGAATACAGGGGAAAATTGTTCCAT
>Ga0247815_10003522_pt1 | contig 11227 bp, 17 predicted proteins | sample UWRJL194509B1_FD_181014 | JGI IMG/M metagenome (GOLD analysis project Ga0247815, IMG submission 181014) | Plant litter microbial communities from Arlington Agricultural Research Station in Wisconsin, United States - UWRJ-L194-509B-1 | ecosystem: Environmental > Terrestrial > Plant litter >... | reverse complement strand
ATGCGAGAGAACCATCGGAACTGGGAGTGGATTTGGCGGCTCAACGAACGAGTGGGTGAAATCGTAACGGAGACGAACCACCCGAGGATACACTGGCTGCCAATCGACAGACCGGCGATGTTGCGGGCGGACGCGGTGAGTTGTACATGGCGTTTGTGCGATCATCCGCGTACTGAAACAGCAGCAGCACCTTTTGAACGACTGCGTGCAGCACGCGGTGGGCACTGGGGCAATAGAAACATGGACACAGTACATTGCGAACTTTCTCTATCGAGAGTCGCTCCCGGAGTAATAATAGATACAGACTCGGTTAATTTTCTTGTCCTTCGCCACTTCACATGCACAATTCAAAAGCGCAGGCCGCTGTTTCAGTCAAAGGTCACTTACTCCCGTACCCTCTCGGGCGCGTTTCTTAAACGCGTAAATCGTGAGAGTTCGCAAGAAAGAGAGAGAGAAAGGGTCGATACAACTTGCGACCATTGGCGGCATGGTTGAAATCAAGCGGTTTGGTGACTGCCAGTACAGCGCTGCCACCAAGTGAGCGGGCCACAACCAAAGAACGAGCTTCTGGAGGAAATTTGAAATTTGGCCTTGAGCGGGTCGTGATTTGTGTGTAAAGCACTTTCGCAGAAGAGTGCCAGAAGCGCGGGCGGCCGCGCTACGAGTAACAGCACCGCGTGGCGACTTCTACCTCGGTGTTTTCATGCTCGCTTAGGACATGGAACAATCAGCTGTGGGTCATCCACGATATCAATAGTACTGCTGCTGGATCCTGAAAGAGTTGGCGTGGCCTGAAGCGGGTGGGGTGCCGAAGCTGGGACATTCCGTTGAAAGCTCGAGACTGCAAAACGACCTATGAAGAATAGACGAAGCATTCTAAATGAGGTGATCATGATACACTGGTGAGTACAGGGCACGACGAGCGGTGGAAAGCGTGCGGCGGGCGGGTAAAGCGTGCGTTGGATTAGAACTTGGTGATAAGCAAGCAGGACGAAACATGCGGATCAGCACAAAGTGTAGGAGTGAATTAGGCTCGAGCAAGAGACAGGTACGATTTAGCCCCAGGCGGCGGTCGAGCTGAGGTAGGCTGCGCATCAGCTACTGCCCATGATCACTGACGCAAGAACGCCGAGGATATTACTGACCTATAGTTTACTATCAAATGACCTTCGGTTTGGAACAGCTAATGATTGAATTAGTTTTGGGCTTGCGACGCACAGATAAGTAGATGCACATACCTTGAAGAGATTCGCGACAGTGTCGTCAGGTGCTGGCGAGAACGCGAGATTGATATAGGTGAACTGCAAGTGTGTGAGTTCAGGTCACAAACGAATGTGTTTGCGTACCAATGCGTCGCCTTGTTTCCATCCGAGCTCCTTGCGCAGGAACTGGATGACAGCCTGGAAGCGGTTACTTGCTGTGATCTTGTAGAAGTTCTGCTTCATGATTGGTGCATTCCCCACTGCCTTGAACCGGACAATAACTGTTCCAATCAGATAAAGGGATATGTAAGCATGTCGTTAATGCTTGCGCGCGGGACAGCGAGGTCGCGCACTCTTTGAAGTGTCCTTCCTTCGGTATGTCTCAAGTGCCTCGACACCTGGCGATAATTGCGGCGCCGGGGGAGAGCTTGCACTGCTTGGCGCTAGCGACATGGTGTTGCGCGAAAGCAGACGGCAGCGTGGCGCAACGCGTGAAGAGGGTAGCAGGCGAAGAGCGATCCGGCCAAGCGCCGCTTACCGGACTTGGCCGCATCGCACCTTGACCTCCTGTTGACCTCGAACATTTCAGACGCGTGGTTTTCAGATTCACAAGCTGAACTATCTAGTCCATTATTTCTTGTGCGACAAACTGGTAGCCCGCAAGGCGTGATTACAACATGCCCTAGAACGACGCTTTACCTGCAGATGCCACAAGTTTTCAACATCCGCCAGAACCTCTGTTATGCTGGAGTCTATGGTGTCCCGATCTGCCGCAATCCTCGCAGATATCCTAAACCAACCACCTCAGGCAGCGTTCACGGAAGAGAACTGACAGCCCATTTCACGCCTCACAGCTCGAAACGCCATGACGCAAACATCCCAGGTATATCGGTTGACACTTAGATTCGACTCCGAAGAGCTGCAAAGGGTTGGATGTTGAGCGCTGAGCGCTGATGTGCGAGATCCCCCACGCGGTCGGGTGTCCACGGGATCGAGGACCTGCTGCGCCGGCTCCGTGCCCGCGCTCAACATGTTTCTGTTCCTGCCAGATCTTCGTGACTTCAGATTCTGGGCACAGGCCACAGCCAACATAATTTCCAATACGGCTTACCTCCACGCCAGGATACATCTTCTGTATGGCTCTGTTTGTGTCATTTGATCCACTTCTTGATCAATAATCCCAGATGACAGCCTTACGACAATCAAGGCACATCATACGCAACCTGCGGATACGTTGCGATCGAATTGCATAACCGGCCGACGTCGCGGCCGCATGGTGGAGCTTCTTTGCCGGTGGCGCGCCGTACTTGCCGTTATCTGTTCGGCTGCTTCGCGCTTCTCCGCGCACGACGGCTCTGGGGAACAGATAAATAAAGCCATGCGGTCCGAGAGCCTGTGATCACGTCGCGGTGGGTTCCCAGTTCCCGACCCCACCTCACCTCACTCCGTCCTCGACCCACTCGAAGACAGCTCACGACCTAACTTGCACGACCAGAACACGATGAGCGACATCAAAGACCCCCGACGGTTTGAATCGGATATCGAGAAGGCCGGTTTCGATGCTCGTGCGGACAGCAAGCTAGACAGCGAGCAGGCACGCGACACACACTCAGCAGACGGGAGTGACACTGTCGTGCACGAGATCCACGAAATCCCAGAACCGGACCCAGAGATCCAGAAACGCATCTTGCGCAAGTTCGATTGGATTATGTTACCTCTACTCGCGCTGTTCTACTTGTGGTACGTACAAGATCGAACCGCCAATGGGGAGCTGACCCCTGTGCTAAGCAACGCGCTGGACAAGGCCTCCCTCGGTAACGCGAAGACGGATCACATGGACAAGGACTTGCACCTCGTAGGGAACCAGTACTATCAGCTCATTACAGGTATGTACAGCTCGTCCGAATCCTTGTCGTCCTCATTCTGACGTTTCAAAGCGTTCTACGCTCCTTTCTGCGTCATGGGCACCCCAATCACTCTGCTCGTCAAGCGGTTCAGCGCCGCACGAGTCCTCCCTATCATGGCTGTTGCTTTCGGCGGGATCAGCATGCTCTGCGCGGCCGCAACGAATTTTGGCGGCATGATGACTCTGCGTGTCCTCCTCGCCGTCTCAGAAGCCGCATGCTTCCCCGGCGTGACATACTACCTCTCCTCGTTCTATACACGCGGAGAGCTCGCACGCCGTGTTGGCATCTTTTACGCCGCGTCGTCCATCGCGGGTGCATTCGGTGGCCTCATCGCTTTCGGCGTGTTCCAGCTCAACACGAGTCTACATGGGTGGCAGATTTTGTTCCTTGTCGAGGGCGGGTTCACCCTCGTTGTAGCGGTGCTGATGTGGGCGTTCCTCCCTGTGAGCGTAGACACCGCAAAGTTCCTCACACCAGAGGAACGGGTGGTCGCTCGCAACCGCTTGCTGCGGGATGGCAGCAGCGTGCTCGGGAGCAAGATGGAGGTGAAGGGCGCGTTCAAGAGTCTCCTTGAGTGGCAGACTCTCGCTTGGTTCGCAATTGAGTTCTGCCTTGGTGTTCCTCTGGCGAGCGTCTCGAACTTCCTGCCACAAGTCGTCGCACGTCTGGTGCGTTCTCTTCTGATTATCCCTCGAAAATCTTCTCCTGACCTTCCTCTTTCAGGGTTACTCCAAGGTCAAGACGAACCTGTATACGGTCGCTCCCAATGTGGTCGGCGCCGTTTGCCTCATTTTGCTCTCCCAGTCGAGCGACCACTTCCGCGAACGCTCCATGCACCTTATCCTCGCTCTCAGCATTACTATGGTTGGCTTCATCATGCTCGGGGCTATCGATGTCACCGCGCACCTTCAAGTGTCATACTTTGCGTGCTTCCTTCTTTGCATGGGTGTGAGTCTTCTCTTCTCGCTGTTCCGCCTGATAGTACGTACTGAAGGTGTGGACACCGGCAGTCGTTTATCCCAAGCGTGTTCTGCGTGTCATGGGCGGCGAATAATACGCTGGACGAGAACCGACGTGCTGTGCTTGTCGCCCTTATCGTGGGTTTTGGCAACGCTGCTGGTCTGGTGAGCTCGAACGTCTTCCGCGCGCAAGACGAACCCAAGGTGCGTACCAGTCTCGAACTACCTTTATTAAACTGACGCATTTCCTTGCGTCAATCGTCTACAGTACATCCCTGCGTTGGTGACCTCTGCCGCTTTCGGCGGAGCTGCCATCGTGTTCACTGCAATGTTTGGGTCTTACATGCGTTGGGACAACGCACGGAGAAACAGGCAGCAAGGTGTCAGGCTCAAGGCCAAGGACGTTGACACGCAGTTGTTGCTTGAAGGCAAAAATCACCCAAGTTTCAGGTACGTCGCGGCTGTGTGGTTGGCTTGCTAAGGCCATACTAACTTCTTTCTTGTGCACAGGTGGATGTTTTAGCCATTTTGGCTTCGATTTAGTTCATTGTGTGTAAGATAAGGAGGAGGCGTGTTGGCTTTAACGATCATGAGGAGGGGAAGTTAGCCCTTTCCAGAGGAATGAGAGTGGGTAGATGTAACGACAGCGATGAAAACAGAGATGAAGTGTTCGAGAGAATAGATGTGTACACGCAGTGTAATCTGCACCTAGTACCCCCTTGTGAATCGAGTGCAAGTGAGAGAGATGGAGCAACGTGAGAGAGTCCTACGGATCAGTGGTATTACAACGCCCGTGTTCGCGACTCCATGGCGTACCACCGTACCGAATGAGATGCTAGAAAGATGATTGTAGGATGGTGATGGGATGAAACAGAGAAGAAAATATGCAAGGTGGGGGATGCGATAGTTCCGAGTGCAGGAGGAGAAGCATGGGAGAGCAACGCGACGCGAGCGAAACCAGAGGATGAGATGTACATGATCTACTGACAAAACACCCAGAGATTTCACCGTTGAGATATACTGAGAGAGAGCGTAAACATAATCATGCCTTGGAGTCGACGTCGTCCTTGCTCTTTTGCGATGCCTGGTCTTCGTCCATGACCTCCTTCGTTACCGTGATGCGAATGGGGCTCTGCGGCTCGGACAGTGAAGCCGTGTGGTCCACAGCGCGTTCACGCTCGCGGTCGCGCTTCTTGCTGAAACCGTTCAACATGGAGCCCATGAAGCCCTGTCGACCACCGCTTGTCGTAACCGATACGTGGGCATTAGGCGTCGCCGTCAGCGACCCAATCGAAGCCGTAACACCGCCAAACGTGACCGTCCGCGCGCCACTAGGACCAACACTGCCACCAACGACGACAGAGTCGCGACGCTTCGGTGGTGGGGTAAGTGTGAATGCCGCTCCTTGCGCGTGGCTTGTAATGCTACGGCTGCCCGTGTCGGTGCTGACACCGCCCTGAGGATCGGTGTACTCGTCGTCCGAGTCCCATTCACGCTCAGCCCGTGCCATGCGAGAGGCACGGGTCGGCGAGGTAACGCTGCCGGATGAGATGACAAACTTGGGCGTGTTGGGTGTGTTGGGGATGTTGGTGAGCTCGACGTTGGCTTCCTTGACGGACGAGCGGGCCGGGGCTTCGGTGACCCAGTAAACGACAACAGCATTGACGATGACGTCGGCGCCACAAGATCCAAGGCAGACCCAGCCAAGCTGGTGACCGTGCATGAGCGTGAGGATGAGGATGTTGATGGTCGAAGTTGCAAGCGAGGCGAGAGCGGCTCTGAAAGACCGGCACAGTCAGTATACAGCACGAGAGAGGAAGGGGAATGGTCAGACGTACATGAGGGTGCGAGTTGTGACGCGGCGAAGACGCGCGCTGCGATGGTCGGAAGTGAACATCGGCCACAGGAAAAGTCCCGTGAGAAGAATGTTGACGACCAAATCGTAGGTGAGCAATGGGATGGAACTGGCAAAGAAGTTAGACAATACGGCTTGGCGGTTGTGATGAGCTGATGCACTCACGCCCATGGTTTCAGGCCGATAACACAAGTCTGATCATCTCGCAAGAAGGCGACTTTGCCTGCCGTAACGAGGAAAGTCAGCTTATCATCATCCTCTACGAACGGAGGAGGCCCGACGCACCGACAATAATGATGACGAATACCGCAATATAGATGAGGAGAACGACCGCACAAATCCGATACACCGGTGATGCGAGTCTTGGTACGTTTTTGCCTTTGCCCCACACAACATGTACCTTCTCGGTGAGGAAAAGGTAGATGAGAAACTGAGGAGAGCGTCAGTTCTCGTTCAAATAGAGCAGTTATAGCATCAGCGCACCTTTGTTGATGCGTATGCGAAGATGCATGCGTAGATACCGAGGCTGCAGATGAGTGTGCTGCGGCTCATGCCGATGCCGTTGATGAGGATCCAGCTGGTGGCGATGAAGACCCACCTGCAACGGTTGTCAGCAACCATGACGCTCGAGACGAAACAGGCACGCACGAGTCGAGGAACAACAGGTAGACGCACATGCGCGCCCAGCTCATGCTGGTGAGCGTGCGCCACGAGAACAAGTTCACCGATGCGCTTCGACGTGCGAAACAGAATGCGCAGGCGGATACTGTAAGATTTTTTCTATTAGTGGGAGTTTATCGGTAGGGTGTTGGGGATGGTTTACCTCCGAAGATGCTGATAATGTTGGACAGTACGCGCATGCCAACGCTTGGAAAAACCGTAGAGAGCATCTCTTCGTGGTTTATCGAGCTGTTCATCGCGACAAGGAGAGAAAACGAGGGTAGATGGGGGCAAGCCGATTGGGGGAAGTCGGAGGAGGTCGGGAGGAAGCTGGACGTCAAAGAAGTCTCGAAGACTGAGGCGTTTCGAGAACGACCACGATCCGCGACCTGTACGGTCTTGAAGACGGAGGGAGGAGGGACGGGAGGAGGACTGTCAGATTTCAAGTTGACCATGCTACTTCATTATAACTGCTGTCGCATGCGCACGCTTACACCGTAACGGGTCTAGTAGTTTGCTGCGTGACTGATCGCGCCAACCAGTGCATGTCCGTCGCTCGTGTTTAGTGCCCTGTGCATGCGACGGATTAGACAGGGTGGGAGGGGGTATCGAAAACGGCTAGGCGTGTGCCCGGCGGCTCGTAGCTTCCATGGCACCTTGCCCGTTCAGACGCGCGATCCTCGTCCAGTACAGCGGTAGACTCTTGCGTGACCGGATCTCTTATATGCCTAGTCGATTTTTGCACAAAGGACCAGGTTCCAAAGGTACAGCGGCGCTTGGACACCATACTCACCAACGCCGGGGAATTCCACCCGCATCCATCGGAAGATTCGAAACGTCTTGTGTCAGTCTAATAGGCCCCGCTGTCACTCAATCAGGCGGACACAGAACGGCTGACCAATCCACAAGAATTGACGAAGGTGCAGGCACCCTGCAAGCCATACGGTACCCCAGCCGCCGGAGCCTGCGTCGTCCGCCTCCGCCCGGAGTCTGCTGAACGATCCGGTTCCATGGTGAACGTCGGGATCTTTAATGGCTCCCAATAGTTCCCACAGTTGTGTGCGTAATCACACTCCTTGAGTTGTAAGTAGTAAACAGGGCCCACCATTCTCATGGGCGGCACGGGGGCTACTGTCGGAATGCATGGCCCGGTTGAGCCGGACATTCGCAACTCACGACGGAACGCATACATACCGTTCAGGGATCTTTCAGGGTATCTAAACGCGAGCAGTCCTTCGTTTCAGTGATTACGCGTGGCGGCGCTCGCGCGGACGACGGCGACAGCGAGCGCGGCGACTACCAATGTGTGGGCCGTGCCTCACTACGGCCAGCGCCGTGTCCTGAATTACAGCAAAACATTTCGATAGAACGCGAGGCGCACGAGATTCTCAATGATGGAAGACAGAACGAGGGAGGGTTCAGATTTACGGGAAGCAGATTGGGGTTGGACATGCGGCTGTGTGTGCTTGAGGCAGGCAGGTACTGTATCAAGGATCGCGCACCATGGGAATTTCTTCCGCGGAATGGCCGTCGCGCGTTGTTCCGTTTGTAGGGCGTGGTCAACGGTTGCCCATTCCGTTCCATTTCCGTCCCATACAAACAAATGTTGGCGAGCAAGGGTCCAGCGGCAGCAAAGGGGGTTGCGAATGCTCCGTGACATGGCATTGTGCCTATCGGCTGCGATGAAACCGAGGCGCGATGACTAGTGGGCAAGTTGGAACAAGGATGAACCTGAATAGCTTGACGTCCAGCAGCAGTCACCGTGATTCATCTCACGTGACAGTTTCGCACAAAAAAAAAAGCCGAACATCGACTGATTGTGGGAGTAGATCGCGAATGTGGCAGCGGCGGAGCAAAATGATGCCGGTAGACATCTAGTCGACGAAACGCACTGCGTGTGAGGTTCATCCAATAGTACAATTACGACAAAACCAGAAGCGTGGTGTGAGAGTTGTAACATGGAGACAGATGCGTATGCAGGAGGAAACGTGTGTGCGAAGGGATGATAGACCAAGAGAATGTGCGATGTGCTAGAAGGTTCAGTCGATGTTGAGCGCAACCTTGGCGGCCTGCCAGCTCGCAAGCGACAGCGAGTGCATGGGCACCTGCTTGACTAGGCCGATTCCCATCCCCGTGTAGAAGCCGCGCCAGCCCCGTTGTTGCCAGACGCTCCCGCTGGTTTCGATGAACCCAATGGTACGTGTCGGAGACTTCGTCCCACTAGCCTGTTGAACCCTCCGGATGACCTCAAGCGGGTATGTGACGATCTGTGCAGTCGCTCCTGCTACTGCGCCCACAACAAGGTGTATGCGCCCGCGATTCTTATCAAACGTGCGGTCGTCGAGTTGAGCACGTATGGCGGCGTTGAGTGTCTCCCAGACAAGGAAGATACCGCCACGATACGGCACGGTGCCGAGAGCGCTCACGGCAAAGCCTCGATAAAAGTGGAGGCCCGGGAACGCGATGAGGAGGCTCGATGGCGGGCGACCGGGAGTGATTCCCTCATGCCAGATATGGCGCATTGCTCGTGCTGGTGTTGCACGTTCATGCGTCACTTGGGTGTCGATGGCCATCCGCACTCTAACGAGTTCGAGTGGGTAGGTGAATGGTAATGTCGAGAGCCCTGTGAGCGCGCCAGTGACCAGTCTTCGTACGGACGTCTGGTCCTGTGGTGTCGGCATTATGAGCTGCACGTGATTCCATTAGTCAGCGAGCGAACGGATAAGTCCCGAAATGCGGCGCACCCGTGAAATGGTCTCGTAGACGGTGTATCCAACTGCAGCGTGCGGTATTGCTCGTGCCAGTGTGAGCGAGTGCCCACGAAACAGTCCTCGGATACCCTCAGTGCGGAGGATATCCCGTAATGTAAAGACTAATCCCTTGAATCCTGGAAAATCAAGGGTATCAGCAAATATGAAGGCCCTGAAACGGTTAATAGACATACCTGAGTACTTGGCATACTCCTGCGTATGCGTTTGAAACAAAATCTTGACCCGTTCGATCGGCGCAATCGCAGTTTTCGCCTGTGCGTAAGCAATTTACCGTCAATTACAGCCCGCCATCATGCTGCAACGAAGACTAACGAGGGCTCCCGCAAATCCACCAGCAACAGAGGAGCGGATGATGTAGTCATAGCTGTCGCGTGGGGGTCGTGTGCTCAAGAGACGGCGTGGCTGGAATTCTGAGCTTGAATTGTGGCTCCTAGACGGCTCTGGCGCCGTTGACATGTGCCTGAGAAGACTGGAGAGTGCACGCGCGAGGTACGGCGGGCTATCGCACGAGCATGAGCGCGCGGAGGAGGGCAAGAGGCTGACCGGCGGATCCCGCCGGGAAAATTCACGCTTGGCCTCTTTCTTCCTTGTTGCTCCTCACCCCCGCACACCTCAGGGCCGTTGAATAGCGGGATTTGCCGATAATACACTCTCTATTTCTATATCTCAATCTGGATTGGATAGTGACACATACGATTGACGCGAAACGCGTCATCGACTTCGAATTCGACCTTATTTACTCTACAGGCGGTCTAGAGAGCAGCTGCGCGGCCTCCACACGCACGTTGCTTACAAATTCGTTGCGGCTGCTTGCTATACACGGGCCTTTTGTGACGATGGTTGCTGGTAATTTGTGGCGTTTCCAACCGTTGCTCTTCCGTTCTCAGTAGCAGGTTTATTTGCAACAATAATCGGGCATGTGACAGACTCAACATCACTTAGAACTCTTTTTTAACCGTTTATTCTGAGTTCACTCGCCGGTTGAAGTTGGCACCTCGAAGAACCCTTTCGCCAACTCGCCGACCTCTCCACTCAGGCCTTGTATCGTCCGTACCAGATCCTCCAGTCTCTCATCGCTCATTGAGCTAGGTTCTCGGACATAAATGTCCAAACCCGCCGGCGTGAACAACGTCTTCGCGAAGAACGTCACCGCCCAACCCTCGCCATGTCCAATGACCTGGACACTGTTTGTCAGCCTCTGGTCCTCTTCATCGTCTTTGATCCTCAAAAGTAGCACGAAAGGTTCAGGACTGACCTCCCACTCTGTACTCGATACCTTCAACAAGCCGTTCCCGCGCCAGTGATACGCCGTTACTGAGTCGTCGCGTGCCTGTTTGTCGATGCCTTGCACGGTCGATGGCGTCGAGTTTGCCTCTGCGTCTCCAGAGCGGTAATGCACGATATCGTCAAACGAAACAGGTGTCCCAGTTCTCGGGACATAAGTGATCGTAACGTCTTTCTTCGTCTGTTCGTTGTGTCAGAATCGATGCCAGCGGAGTACACGACGTTTTAGACAAACCTTCCACATAGGTAGCGTCGAGCGTACAACATGCCTACACCAGCATACTGGGCACTCAGCTCCCGTGATAGTGGTAATAGGTCGACTTACCAGGTTCCCATGAATGCCTGCACGTCAAATGGCGTGTCGAAAGTTGGCGTGGGTGTTCCTGGTTGGCATATCGTCGCGGTGGACGTTGACCTTGGACTCGTTTGCGATGCGATAGACATATTTTGAGCGATGAGCTGGTTTTACGAACGTGCGCCAGAGAGATCTAATAAGAGAAAGAAAGCGTTCAGGCGGTGTTCATATTGATGACGTTGTCTGTGGGTCACTGGCTGGAGCTGCGCACTTGCTCCGCACCGAGAACTTCCT
>Ga0247815_10003520_pt1 | contig 11229 bp, 10 predicted proteins | sample UWRJL194509B1_FD_181014 | JGI IMG/M metagenome (GOLD analysis project Ga0247815, IMG submission 181014) | Plant litter microbial communities from Arlington Agricultural Research Station in Wisconsin, United States - UWRJ-L194-509B-1 | ecosystem: Environmental > Terrestrial > Plant litter >... | reverse complement strand
AAAACGCACTGTTCTTGCCGTGGCCGGTAGTCGGGGATGTTGTACTTTTGAAGCTCTTGCGCGATGTGGTATGACATGGGGCTGTACGTTCTCCGGTAGCTGCAACCCAACTTGTCAGCAACAGCACGACAAGCGAATACGCGGACACTGCACGCACTATTTCCAGACGTAGTCGCGGACGAGGCAAACGACAGGCAACAGGAGTAACGTGAGATAGAACACCGCATTCGACCAGAGCGTCGGTACAAAGTCGCCCTCGTACTCGGGCGAGAAGCCGAACTTGGGAGCGAGCCAGCAGTAGAGTGGGGTGACCAACATGGTAACGACGAAGGAGCCTGGGATGGCAGCGACGGTGTACTTTGTCCAGAGGCTATGAAGATGCGAATGATCAGCCCGTGCGTGTGGATAGCAGCCGGAATAGACGTACTCGGACACCAAGGCCGCTTTACCGAGGACCGTCAGGATGACTGCCATGTACAGCGATGTACCCCAGAACCAATGTCCCGTATCCTGACCATCAGACTGCTTGAGGTCTCCCCAGAACAAGATGATCGAGAAGCCATACAAGAGCTACGGAGGTTCTGGTCAGCCACACTCCCGCCTCACGTGCACCGATATCGACTCACCAGACTGTGATACAGCGCATTTCCAATCCACAACCAGAACGCCGTCTTGGTGAAGAAGACGTTCCGTTGTCCGAGGCTGTAAAGTTGCGGGTACCTGTCGAGGATGCGTGCCGAGACGAACTGATCGAACACGCCGATGACGACGGGCGGCAAGACCGTGAAGAGGACATTGTACAGCGACAGCGTCCAAGACTCGTAGGCGATCTGACCAGAGTATCCGTTGAAGAACGAGTACCAGAACTGCGTCATGTAGAGTGTGATGTTCTTGTAGAACGAGTCTGCACAGCGAACCTAGTCAGCCTCGATGTTCGCGAGTAGAGTGAGGGAACCACGAACAGAGGATGAGCTTGGACAGCCGCTGGTAGCTCCACGCGCCATGGACGAGCAACAACTTCTTGAGGAACCTAAATTGCGAAATCGCCACGTCCGCCGAACGCGCCGCCTGCAGACCTTCCTTGCCCGATATACCCACACCGACATGTGCCGCCTGAATCATACTGACGTCGTTCGCACCGTCGCCAATAGCCAACAGGAGCGCCTTTTCGTTCTTCTTGACCAGCTTGACGACGAGCGCTTTTTGAAGCGGTGAGACGCGGCAGCAGACGACGGCTTTGCACATGATGGCGAGCTCGAGGAATTGCTTGTTGATGTCCTTCTCGAGCGCGTAGGTTAGACTCTTGCCGTCTGCAATGATGTCAGCAACAGGAAGAAGCCATTGAGAGAGTCGGACGCACCAATGACAAGTGCAAGATCCTCCTGCTCTCCTGCCCGTTGTTGGTTCTTGATCGCCGTCAACCGCTTGGTGATGAATTCCTTTGTCGCATGCGCCGTCTCCTCGTTCACAATGACCTACACCCATTCCATCAGCCCACCACCCGCTCAACGAGCATCCCACATACCAGGTTCATCGACTCCGAAATCAGCCTACAGCTCAGCCCGATATTGATCGCCGTCTCCTGCCTATCCCCCGTAAGCACCCATATCCTGATCCCCGCCTGCTGCAGCGTAAAGATCGTATCCGGCACCCCGTCCTGCAACTTATCCTCAATCGCCGTCGCCCCCAACAAAAACATCTCCTTCTCAATGATCTCAGCCACCTTGTCCAACGCGTCCCCACGTCCGCTGATCTGCGCCGCAGCTTGGTCGTACATGACGCTCCAAGTCTGATACTCGCTTTCGGGGATCTCGCGACTGGCGATACAGAGCGTGCGGAGTCCTTCGGTGGCGTAGTCTTCGAGGTGGACGAGGGTCTGTTCGGTGAAGGGTTGGTTTTGGCTGAGTCGTTCGAGGATGACGGTGTCGGCGCCTTTGCAGAAGAGACGGATGCGGCCGTCGGGGCCGCGGACGAGGGTGGACATGCGTTTGCGGGTCGAGTTGAACTCGCAGACGTTGAGGATCTCGAACTCCATCGTTTGGCCTTGGACGGCGACGAACACGGATTTGGGCTTGCGCGTCTGCGAGGACGGGGTTAGTTTAGGTCCACATGTCAGATGAGACGAGGCGTACATGGAACCTGTAGCCGAGGAGCTCGGCGCCAGAGACAAGGGCCGCTTCGTCGGGACTGCTCGCCTGGTATACGACCTTGCCGTCCTCCTTGACCTCCGGAATCACCGTATGACAGACCGCAAGCAGTGTCAAGAACTCCTCCACGACGTTCTTCTCCAGCTCGCTCCCGCCCTGGCCCGTCCTCAACAGCTCCTGCATCTGCGCAAACGTCCTCCAGCTCTTCGAATCCGGATCGTCCTCGTCGCCACGCTTGTTCTCATCCACAACCTCCGCATACGCCGTCCCCGCGATCGAACACATCTTGAACTCCATCTCGTTACACGTGAGCGTGCCCGTCTTGTCGCTAAAGATGTACGCAATCTGACCCAGTTCCTCCACAAGCGACGACGTCCGACACAACGCCGCCGTATCCGTCGCAGAATGATACATGTCGAGATCGCTGTTGATCAACATCGCCTGTTGGAACTTGACAACCTCCATCGTCACGATGAGCGAGATCGGAATCAAGTTGTTGTACAGGATGATGAACGTCAAGATGTCTTCGACGAAAGCCTTGGCGCGATTGCCGACCTGCGTCACGTTGTTGAGGTACCACAGGTTGCGGTCGAAGAACCACGAGCGGATTCCGGCGCCGAGAGTCGATGCGACGGAGAGCACGACGAGGAGGATGAAGAGGAAGACGATCTGGACGTTGACTTGGCGTTCGACGGCCGTGCGTTTAATTGGCGCGCCGGTGGCGTTGCGCATGAGTTTTGTCTCGTGGCCTGTGAAGACGGCGAGACCGTAGATCCAGGGTGTGTTGCGCAGTTGCGCGCCGCGGAGGAGGATCTGGTCCGGACCGATGGGAACCTGTTTCGGGACGCCGCTAGGTAGTTGGAGGTCGAGCGTACCCTCGTACGTATATAGCGAGCTATTTGGTTGCTCAGAGCGCAGTTGACCGCGAAGTGTCAGCGCGCTCTGAGGTGTGACGAGCTGGGCTGTGTGGGGGGATGCCTGCTTGATCTTGAGGTTGGTCTCGCCATCGAGGTTGGCGGTTTCGATATAGCATAGGCCTTCGGGTTCGGACGAGGATAGGAGGATGAGGTCTGCCGGGATGAACGAGTCGGATGGGAGACGGACGATGTCACCCACGCGAATGTCGCGCCAACGTTTCGGACTGAACGTGCCGTCCTCCTGCAGAACTTCGTTCTCCCGCGAGTTGAGATCGGAATCTGATTGGTATCGTTTAAGATCTTCTTGGATTTCCTTGAACGCTGACGCGAGAAGTACGAGACTGAGAGGCGGGATGGTGGTGTATGGGTTGGTAGGTGACACGCCCGGTATTTGTTGGATCAGAACTGAGGGACCATATAAACTCGGGTCAGACGCAGTAGCATGAACACATACCAGTGAACAAGAAGAAGAGATTTGCGTATCGGCTGAATTGCTCTGCACAGGAAAGCATGTCAGCCCTGTGCGTGCGCAGCACCGGGGTCACCACTGACCGAAGAAGAACATGGGCAAGAAAGTAGCCAGATTGTACTTTGTAGTCGACACGTAGTTGCTCATGAAGCCTTCGTTGACGTTGGCAGAGTGGTTGTTGAGCTGGACCTTGCGCTCGCCCACGTACACCTTTTCGCGCTTCCACCACCACTTGAACGGCTCGCGCGGCTTCTTTACTGGCTTAGGGGTCTCCGTATGAGTGGGTAGCCCGTTGAATCTATCTGACCCAGCAAATGGCTGGCCACTGGGGTCGTCATCGAACGACCAGCCCTGAGGTGCGCCAAGTGATGGATTGGAATTGCCGGCCATAGGCTGCGCATTCCTCGCAAGCCCAATATTGCTGTCCTGGCTGACCAACGGCGCCTGTCGAAACCGCGACGAGTCAGGCATCGGCGACTCGGCATCATCATCGTCGTGAAAGAACGGGTCCATTCCCGCGTCTTGGTACCGCCGTGAGCCTGAGGTTGGAGGTGGGTAGCCTGCGTCATCAGCAGGTGGTTGATACTGCCGCGCTGCGGGGTTCGTGCGCGAAACCAGCCGCGCAAAGTCGTCAGCCATAGCTGGCTATGCGGAGAGTAGAGATGGTGCAGGTGGGTAGGATGTGCGCGGCGCGCGCGGCGTGGAAGTGTAGGTCGGCAAGACCGGTTGTTTGAATCCGTTGCCGCGCCATGGGCGCTTGTGCAACCGTATCCGCGGACCCGAAGCATGTCCCTGTTTGGAGCAACTAGCCAGTCCAGAAGCTCTATGGAGCTCAATTCGTTCCCAAGGTTTACGTCACTCGAAGTTTCATAATGGATTGCAGTTGTCAATATTTCAGAATAACAGCCAGCACTGTCACATCATGGATTTATGACCTTCTCACTCACGTAGCTGTCACGGTGAGCTTGACATAAGATTTAGCATCGACAGTCATGTCTTGAGTCCCGATGACTTGTGTCGGTTTGATGTCATCACTGAGCAGTGAGCGCGGCACTGTCACTTATGGAAAGCGGCAACCAACGCATCGGCCCTGGTGTGTCGGTCCAAGTTGTCTCCCCTCAGGAGCACTCCAAATCATCGTTTGTTTCTTGCTCTCGGATGCTTGTTTCAACAGTATCCGGCTACGGCTCCCAGTAAATGGCGGAGTCCGACGCAACCCGTTTGACCCTTGTCTTCCTGCCGCTTCAATCGGCCTCATTGGTCGATTGTCAAAGCATCGCCTCACAAAGCACTCAAATCTTCAATACTTTTAACACCCATATCACATTCCGGCCAAGGCGATAGACCGCCATGGACGGTGAGTTTGATCATTTATTCCGCATTAGTCAACATCAACGAGTTTTCCTGAAGCTGAGCACAAAATGATAGTACTACTAAGAGAATCCTTCAAAATACATGAGCAGTACAGGATACGAGGATACGAGAGAACTCTGGGGTTCATCCGTCCGACCGCCAGCACAAAGTCCAGTTTTCTCCGTAATGCAGACCCGCGGCATCGCCAGTGATTTTAACACGATATTTGCCGATTAGGACCGTACAGAATGGCGCTTGCACGTACTGGCAATACTCCGATGGGACCCATAGTAAGAGCTCTCCGGACGGTCCCACTACCCACCCATCTGACTCGTTTGCTTGCAGATCCGCATATGCCAACTGATCAATTGGGTCACACCGGCGTTCGTCTTCGAGTGAGCCGACCCCTTCAATCTGCCAGACACGGATTGTTTTGCGTTCGCCGAATATGATGGAATTTCCGTCTGGGGTGAATGTGTCGAAAGCTACGAAATTGCGCTCGCCTCTGACTGTCGCTAGTGCATCGCATGCCGCCTCAGCCCAGATGTAGACTGCCATCGCTGACGCACGAGATATGAACTGCCCACTGGTAGAGCACACGACCCATTCAGCACTCGCCATGGCCGAGTCTGCCGGATATACAGATGATATCTGTCCGTTGTAGATGTCACAGACACGGAATTCATCGTCAGAGCCGCCCGTCCTAGTCAAGATCCTCATGCTGTCGCGGGAGAATACGACGAATACAGCCGGGGCGAATGTTCGGGGCACTTGAAGTGGCGCACAAAGTATCTGACCCGTCTGCACCTGCCAAATATGAAGCCCTTCCCGTATGCCTACAGCGAGAAGACGCCCATCGGGAGAAAAGGAGATCGACGGCCTAAACGACTCGGACGAGAGTGTGCCTAATATCAACGGTGTTCGAGTTTCAAGGTCCCATACATGCACTGTCGAGTGCCCCGGTATTGAGTTTGATCCTTGCGTTACTGCGACCGAGGCAAGTGATGACCCATCCGGCGAGAACGCCACCGCGCCGACCGCAGTATAACCCGCCAGCAGCTGTCCGATCGCCTCCCCAGTTCGTAGATTCCATATACGAAGCATAAAATCATCGCTTGGCGGCACTGGCCCTCCCCGGAAGCCCGACCCTGAGGCGATCAATCCCCCATTCGACGACTCGGAGATGGACAGGGAGAGTACCGTATCTTTGTGCCCCAGCAATGGCCCCTGCTTCAGCTCCCCAGTTTGGGCGTCCCATACGTAAACAGAGCCGTCATCACAACCGGAGACGATGGTAGCACCGCTGGCGGAGACAGCTACGCAGAAGATAACGTCAGTATGTTCCGCTAGCGGCTGAACAACATCTCGGCTGCCCCCCGCGTCCCAGACCCGGATGGTGCGATCCCTGGAAGCGGAGGCAATGTATCTTCCATCATGTGAGTATGCGACGGAGTTGACTTCGTCCGAGTGGCCGTGAAGCAATGTCACCTCTCGTTTGGTACGCCAGTTCCAGGACCGGATGTCATTGAGACAGGCCGCTGTGAGGTGCAGTCCATCTGGCGAAAACGCGAGCGAAGGTGTAAAAAGCTTGTTTTGCAGCACGGTAGGCGTTCGTGCCGGTGACTCGAGATCCCAAACTTTTATCACACCGGTGGCATCCATTCCCGCGGCTAGAATCTTTCCATCGGGTGATATGGCGAGGGATATGATGGCATCCGCCGTAGATAATGGTTCCCAGCGCGCCTGACCTGAACGGCAGTCCCAGAAGCAGACGGTCTTGCGACGCGACACTACCACAACCAGCTGCACATCTGGTGAGAATGCGATTTCGTCGACACTCCTGATGTCTCCCTCCAATATGATGGGGTTTCCTTCAGTCTCAGTGTCCACAATCCTAACTGTGCCATCGGAAAACCCTGCAGCCACAAGTGCGCCATCTGATGAGATCGCTGCACACTTGATCGCACTGACATCGCCGTAGAAACAATGCAGACGCTCTCGTCCAGTATGGATATCTTGAACTCGTAATATCCCAGTAGATGTGCAGACGGCGACGCAAGTATTGTCCGGAACAAATCCGACAGCCCAGACCTGGACATGCTCGCCAATACGCATTGGTGTCATGATCTCTTCGCCGGTTCGCGTGTCCCAGACCCGCACGGTATGGTCACGTGAGGCCGAAGCGAGAAATCGGCCATCGCGAGAGTAAGCGACCAAATCTACGATCTTCTCGTGACCAGCGAGAGTCATGACGAGGCTTCCGCCATGGCGGTCGATGCCGAACGTTTCGACTGAGACCACACCAGTGCATCGCGAGCCAAAATACTGGTAAATGAGGGAGTCCTGAGCTGCAAATGGTAGAGCCGAGAGGTAGATATGCGGTGCACTTCTTGCGATCACTTCGTAGGATGATGCTACGAAGGAATTGGCGTCGCGGAGGAACAGTGCAACCTCGGGTAGCTGAACCTGTTGCAATATTAGCGAGTGTATACGAAACGACGCGATACGCTCACCACAGAGCCCGCGATGCGCAAGAGTCCTGAGGCGACGTTGAGCCTTTTCATGACACTGAGAACCTCCAACCAGAACAGAAACTTCATTTGGAATACCTGACCAACTTCGGCGTCGAACATAGAGCTGTTTGAAGCTGCATAGAGATGGTGTGCCCACTGAAGACACGCATACAGCAGGGATAGTGAGATCCTGTCGGGTGCGTCGTCGGGATTGGGTTCGAAGGACGACCTGCTGCGCGAGACATTGAAGCAGAGATCGTCCTGCACCATCCTGCGAAGACAACCACGGGCCAAAGTGGTATGTCCAAAGGCAGCTGCAATGCGAATGCGGCTTGCGGCCCTTTCAAAAATGTAGTCGCCGAAGGACGCATGAAGAGTTCGAATGCCTGGTTCAATATCACCTTCCGGGACGTGCACGAGCGACGCAAGACGCTCGAGGGAGCCCCGAAGGCTGGCCGGACCGACCTCCATGAGATCTGCCAGGGCCTGGATTGAGAGGCCCATGCGAGCAGTCAAGATGCATGCAAGAACACGTCTTGTGTCCTCGAGTTCGTCGGTATCAACTACATCTGGTCTCGAGGCTTCAGAAAGCACCAACTCGTAAACCTGGTCCAGAGCAGCGGTCAATGCTGGGCCCCGGGAAACAGCCTCTGTGACCTTCCGAAGTCGCTCCCTTCGCCCTTCGTCGTTGATGCGGTTGTTGATGTACCTGACGACGGTTGACGCAAAGATGAACAGGCCGCACGATTGATACACGAGCGTCTCGACATCCTGTTGTGTATACCACGTCAATCTACCAGAGATTCCTGCAAGAGTCTCCCCAATGTACAAGCGCAGGTCAGCTGCAACGTCCGCAGGATCAACTGTGTGCAGCTGAAGAATGGAGCTCAGATCCGGGTTGTTAATGGGCGTATTTCGGATGTACATTTCTGGTCGTGATGTCAACAGAAATTTGACCAGCAGTACGCTTCTGAAATCGACGAGGGCGTCGATCAGTTCGGCCAGTTTTCTTTGGTCGCTGCATTCGTCTAGTGCGTCGATTACAAAAACAATCTGGCCGTTGTGCGGCCCTAGTTCCTCAAACGGCAATCTGAGCAGGTGCTCGACCTGGCTGTGCACCGACCAGTGCGGCGCGTCAGGATGCTCTGCAAGCTGTTTTGCAAGGGCCAATGCGTAAGCGGGGAACTGACGTGCAAGTGTGGTTGCTAGTGTCGGAACAATTCGCTGGACGTCAGTGCGTTCGACTGTACCAGTTGAGCGTGAGCAGAAGAAGCTACCACCAAGGTACACGGCAGTATCCACCCAGAGCAGCAGACTAAGCGTGTGCGCGATTGAAGTCTTCCCTGTGCCCGCCATACCCGCGATCCAGGCGATATGGGGGCCAGTACGGGCGGTGAGGAGCGTGAGAACGCGCTCAAGGAATTGCACACGTGTGCCAGGCATGCAGGCTGCGTAGTCTGGTTGTGCCTCAAGCACTGCACTAGGAAGATGATGCTGCCCCAGAGCTGGAAGGTGTCAGTTTGGCTCGGAAAAGCGAGCTAGGCAGCAACTGCTCACCTTTCGTGATGATTGCAATCGCGTCAGGCAGCGCCTCAGGTCTGACTAGATAGTTAAGTACATAGTTTTGGTTGCTGATCATGTTGCCGTTGCCGTAAATATAGTTGTAGTTGTCGGTGTTGTTGAATATATTCTGTACAGGCTTCAGATTACCGACTAGCAGATAAAAACGTGAACAGACCGGCCACGGTGGACCACTGCTGCCTGATGAGTAATGCGACATTGGTATGGCTAGTGCTGGTGTGCGACAAGATTTTTTGACAGCGATTTGAAGGTGTTCGATGGGGCCAATCGATGAGGAAGACAAGGGTCAACACGTGGCGGTCCGCAGGTCGCCGCGGCCAAACTGACCTCTTACGCGATTACAAGCGCTAACAACAAGGGATCGTACCTGAACCCTGGAAATAAAATCGCGAATGTGAACCGGGTATTTCAGGAGTTGCCTGGTGAAGTAAGGTACAACGACGTCACGTGCAAACGAAAGTGCGAAAATTTAGGATGCGGAGTTGGAGAACAGTATGGTGTGCGCACAGTTACTTTCAAACGGCGATCAGAATTCCCCGGGACGGAAAATGGGGCTCTATCCGTTGTGTCAGGAAAACAGCGATCAGTGGCTGAGGCGGAAAACCGGTGTCCCTCCATCGATAGATCGCTTCCTTCTTTATATATGAGTTCAATCTAACTATCTAGCGTGGTTCACATGGTCGTGGAAGAGTTTGGAACATGCAGGTTCAAGGACGAACCTTCCACAGACGTCTGGAAGGACGCGTGAATCCTGGCATGTTACAGATTTCATGATTGTCTTGTACCTGCGCCGTGAGTCTGGAATGCAGCGAGCGACACATAGATGCGTTGTTTCCACATTTTGTTCCAACCCTTAGCCTCTGGAGCTCGCCCAATCTACGGCCAACGATCAGCGGTGGTTCGTTCCTAATTGAGCCTTTTTTGATCGCGATTTCTGGCATGACCACAATGCCTCGGAGCCTGCTCCCTTTCACAGATGCAACACGTTGGTTGCATTCAAATTCTCAAAGTGTTGTACAATGCTTGCTAATTTGTATGTCTCAAACTAGGTGTACGAGTTGCGGACGACACATGTAGGCAGGGAACTGATAACTCGGTTCGTAGGGCAGGAGTGGCTAGAAGCAGCCACATTATCTGCTCCAGCCGCTCTGGAACCCTCTCAGAGCCGACAAGAGCACGAGGTTATCTCCTAGAGCCTTTAAAGCGGTCAAATAGTGGCGCTCTATTGCCATCCGGAGGCTTCAGAGTGGCGACGCTAAAACCGTATTTACCGAAACTAGTCAGTTTTACATAGGTGTCCCTCGTGCCGGTCTCTGGTCTTCACTGAACATATCATGAACCCAGGCATCGCGTTTTGAAACAATTGCTGCGTCAATCCCGCCACCTTCTGCAATCTTCTTGTGAGTTGCAAATAGGTTGTTAAGCTACGGCACGAATTTTCAGCTCCGACAATGTCGACGGATGATGCTGGGTGTATCACATCGTCCGTGCCAGCATGATATATACCCATCGTTTCTGAGACTTGTAACGATGCTCATGAGGCTACTCGAACAGCTCAATATGCACCATTTGTGCTCATATATGACGGCGAATACTTAGAAGTTGGCAACATCGAGGGGAAACTCGTACAGTCAAGGATCTCCTGATCAACATGTATTGCGCTCCTTGGCCGCTACCGCACAATCGCAACCGAAAAATCGGGCCGTGAGACGTGAGGCCTGGACTGAGCTGTTGCCGATTTTGCACCATGGAAATGAATTTACGTGATTCTACAGGCTCGGACCGACGGTAGTTCCCACTTGAAAGCCGCATCGGCCTCCTGAGAACCCTGTTCTATCGAGTTCACCGAACGACAAAGGAACAATGTAAAGTCCACCACGTTGGATCTGCCGTAAGATATTTGACGTATTCCGAGATTCCGTAGGTATAAAAGTCGCATGGGGCGCTCCGACGACTGAAGGCAACCGACCTTCGCCATTGCATTCGACTCTTGCGTTCTCTCTCCACCAGCTGCACCATGTCTCCGCCAGTTCATACTGTGTCTGTCATATTCGAGGATAACGAGCAGTATCAGACGATGCTACAAGTAAGATTGATTTTATGGTTATGTTGATGGGTAGCACTGACACAGCCGACAACTGGGTGTTCGGTCCCCGGAAACTGAACGGGGCGTTCAGTGACCCGTTCAGTGACCCGTTCAGTGATCCGCTCAGTGACTAATTCAGTGACTCATTCCAGTGGTTCGTTCA
>Ga0247815_10003519_pt1 | contig 11229 bp, 14 predicted proteins | sample UWRJL194509B1_FD_181014 | JGI IMG/M metagenome (GOLD analysis project Ga0247815, IMG submission 181014) | Plant litter microbial communities from Arlington Agricultural Research Station in Wisconsin, United States - UWRJ-L194-509B-1 | ecosystem: Environmental > Terrestrial > Plant litter >... | reverse complement strand
TCCGAGCTGACGGGAGCAGACGTGTGCACATCATACTGTGCACCGCGCGGCCATGGGTCAACGACGCGATTCCGACGCGTCCTTGGATTCCGCAGCCACCGACACAGCGCCGTCCCAACTGGGATTCGGCCAGCGTTCACTGTCGAGAGACACAACGGCCACTGACAACCTTCCCCACAGAAGCCACACAACACTCGGAGGAGAAAATAAGCCTTGTTGTAGATTCGCCGCATCATCTCGTATTGCCTCAAGTGCTCAGGTCTCGACACAGAGTCCGCCCCACACCAGTCCGGCGAAACAATGGACCAACGAGATGAAAAAAACTCAGAGCGGAGGAAAAAGCCACGCACGGAGCGCTACGGAGCGCGCATGTACCAGTAACCGATCGATCAGGGGGGTGTCTACACTCCACGAAACGGTTAACGTGTGTATCTCAGTCGTTTCACCTGCGCCGGTGGCTTAGGTAAGGGACATCGCTACTTGCAGATTGCCAGCTCGCGATCGAAGCGTTCTCGTTCAGCGGAAATGGGTGCAGGTCCGGTCGGTGGCACTGGGCACACACGCACACGCGCTTGCTTCTTGCTTCGCGTGGCATACACGCGCTTCTGATCAACAAACGTCCTCGAGCAGGTCTCGGCACCAGGCACCAACCCGTCACCGTTGGTCGCCTCTAAATCCGGGGTAACCAACTCCCCTCCGCAACTCGTTTGGCTCAGGTGCACCGTTAGCCGACGACCGTGACGAAGTTTTAGGTGTGCGCCACATCCTGACGACGGCGCAGTATCACCTAGAAGCATGAACCTGTTGCTGCTCATCCCGATCCCGGTGCAACAATCAACAAACTGACAGTTGCACCCGGAGCCGGTTACAGCACGGTCCTCACTCGGGTTTGGGACGTTTAGGTCCGGAGGAAACCGGCGGGGAATGTTGGGATCAGGCAAGAAGCCGGCCTTGCGACCAACGAGGAAGGTCAGTCAAGCCATCCGGTCATGGACCCCTCTGATGGATGCCGCGAAGCATACAGCAAGGTTGGCTCCTTGTTGGGCGGGCAATCGAGCAACCTCAGGGGCGAGAGAACGCACGGTGGATTGGTTAAGCGTACAGAAGTAGGCTACCTTCCTGGGCATGTCATTAATCAATGCTCTTGTGAAAGTCGGATGTTTGCCAATACCGCAGCGTAGTACGGATTGTTGTGCAGTTGCTTCGGGCGAGCTTGTGTCCTTACACCTTCTGGGCACTCGGAATCTAATTGCTTTTTACTATGCCAGAAACCGATGTACTCTGCAAGAATATCTGTGAGCTCTATGGGAGAAACATAGGGTTGACGTACGTCCACGGAAGTAGATCTTCAAAGGAGGCGGCGCGGGGCGGCGTCGCCACCCTGCCTACGCTTGACTTGTTTGACTGTCGAACTCACTGCCTTGCCTCGAACAACTTCGTCCCCGTATGAACCTAATACGGACAGTTGACCTTGCTTGCATCTAGATTGCTATTCCCAAGTTATTAGCCGACTCGTCCAATCACTGAACGTGGTTCTATGTCCAAGTCGCAGCGGGCTATGTTCATTCTCTCATTCTTACGACAAGTTTCGTTCCAAGGAGAGAGAAAATGAACTCATTCAGCGATCTTAATGGAATCACTTAGTCTAGGATTGTCTCGGTTAGGTGAAACACATAATCGTGCACAAGTTTCATCATGCACCTTTCGGCATTCCCGAGAACGAGCGCCGGAGTGGTCATAGCTGCACTAAGTAAGATCAATTCGCGTAAAAGCTCAAGTTATTGAAACATTATATAAAACTCTGCTTAGTCTTCGGATTTATGGTAGGTTCGCTGCAAAATCGTGTCGCGTTTCGCCGGTGCGGCCACGACAGCATACACGGCGTCATCTTTACATCCTACTTGACACCGTGATACATGAGAGCATTATCTCCCGAGAGATGACCAAGCGCTGAGCCTAGTTGCATTTAATTCCAGTGCGAACAAAAATTGCACTCAGTTGAGACTGTTTTCCAATGCCCGGCGCCGCACACCAGCATACGTCTTCGAAACGTTTCAATGAAAATGACAGAACGACCGAGAACCTAGAATGATCATTTACAAGTGAGAAGGTCTTGAATAATGGGAGAGAAGGGGGAGAGAAGGAGTACACAAGGAGGATGCGGGCGACGAACACTTGAAATCGAGACGGGCTGTGAGAGAGGGAGAGAGGGAGAGCGGAACGCGCAACTAGAAAGCGTGCAGGTCAGGAAGTCATCCGTCTTCCTGCATGTAGTAGATCATATGGTGTGTCGACGGCAGTCAACTTTAGTGCATGATCATCTCCACCAGATATTCTTTCATCCCGCTTGACGCAACGCAGCTGCACATTTGCGCGAATGCAACCAGCTGCCAAGCATAGAGCACTCTAGCTAGTTGTACTGATCCGTTCTCATACTTGTGCACAATATTTGAGGAAAGCCGAGTTATGCATTGAAGAAGTGTACCAGAAGGTACTGTATGATAAACTCATTGTTTTGCGTCCTAAAATCGAGGTAAGCACTCATACCACCGCCTGGCCGATGGCGCCGACATGGCGGTCGCTCAGGTGCGACCTAGAACTTATTCAGGTGCTTTCGATCGGTGAAAACTTCTCTCAGCTTCGAGGAATATGCCTATACGCATGGTAAATTATCGAACACCGCTGCCCATGGTGGTGGAAATGGTCAAGGAGGAGGAGGAGGAGGATTTACAATCGAGAGCAAATAGTCGGGAGTTTCCTACTCGGTGCTTTCCTGCTCCACCCGGGACTCGCACTTTCCCATCCATTCCGGAACCAGCCTTATGCAGGCGAGTTTTGTTCCATGCATCAGCCAGTTCAGCCAGGTATACTGACCGCCCGTGTTGCTCTACAAGCGAATTGAAACTTAATTCGGTCACGGTACCACCACATGTAAAACTGTGAAGGCAGTAGTGGTGGCGGTTGCTGTTGTATTCCGCGCTATTTGGTCCCGTCTAGAAACAACGGCTTGCAAACTCGACGGTAGTACCCGGAATTCGAAGGATAAAGTGCGACCAATACCAATCGGCTGTGACAAGGCTTGAGCGCTTTTTGACTGCCGCATGTGGGCGGTTATTCTCTCCGACCGCCTTTTCCTTCTGCTCTGCTCTGCTCTTCTTCGTCTCATTTTCTGAGCCGGAGCTTAACCTCTGATCGTCTCATCTGGTTGGCGTGTACTTGGAATCTTGCGGTTATACCGTACCTCTGTGGAGTTATGGGCACGATTTTGTCCAAGGTGCGCCACGATGATACAATTCTACACCACTCGAACCTACCATTCCCTGATTGCCGACGGCATTTAGGCATCAATGATATTCAACATTACTATCAACGTCAACATTATGTCCACTGGGAGTGTCGTCAACCATACTGTTAACCCAAGTCATGTCGACGGAATTCATGTGGAAAGCCTCGAGACTGACGAGTGCGCGTACCTCGGCTGTTGAGTAAATTGTGTCGAAACTGATTGAAATCATCCTACAGCTCTTCGGTACGACCTGCCGCAATGACTCCGAGCAGGAAGCGGCGCTCACGAAAGCATCGCCGACGAGTCGGCTGACGGTGATATCGATACGGCCGCTGACAACTATAGCAGCATGAATGCCGTGAGGTCGTCTGAAAGGTCAAAACTAATTCGAACCATAGCAAGCAGTATTGTGTATAACCTCCGAGTCCGCCTTGAGTCCCATGCCACGGCCAAGTGCCACCTCTTGTTGAAACTCCGCACCGTCACAGCTTTCTCGATTCGTGCACATTGATCGTTGCTAATATCTCACAAGTTGTATTTCTCAAATAAATAACCACCGATAACTATAAACTACCACTGTCTCGACCCATGCACCCATATTTGTGGCAATAGGCCACATCATGCTCCTGCTATAAGTGACTATGATCCCAATTCCAGTTGAAATCCAATGGAATTCCACGAGAACCGGGTGAACAAGGGTACCCAATACTGAGTAAACAGTGCAGAGTAGAATTATGATTACTGTTATACTGGGACACGGTTGCAGAGTGATGCATGCATGCAGTTCTGCTTGGCATATCTTCAAATTGCAGTGACAATGATGGATGAAAAATTAGATCAAAATCTTGAAGCTTTACACTTGAACAGAAACTGGGCAGAGATAGTAATCATAGCAACTTTTCACACATGTCAACATGTTATTCTTCATAAGGCAGTGGCCCATATTTAGCATCAAGAAGCCATACTACATACGCAGATATTGACGACCCATTCCAAATATTAATAAATAAACGAATAAAAACTGAAATGTGCAAGTAATTCCTTTTTAGGAAAAATTAGAGAGTATAGTTATTATGCCCTTGTTCAGCTTCAATTTCCAGACATAATGGTACAAAATTACTGTGCCATCCAGATTAGGCAATTCTTGTCGTTTTATAATTCACATTTCACCAAAATGTGTAGCTGCCATCCAGAATATGTATTGTCTGAAAATCAGGGTCAGCACGGTCTGTTTCAAAATAATGGGATGGCCCCTATCCTGATTGAGAAATAATTATGATGCATGAATTTGTTCAGAAATTGAGACAGAGATCTGATTGGTGATTGGTGATTGGTGATTGGTTTGGTGGAGTTAGAGCACTTCCAGTGGATAACCAGATTTCCAGTGCAGTTCCAGTGCCTCACGGGGTCCATGTTCGGTGAATTTCTAGTGGAATTTTTTTTTGGGTCCGAAATTTCACCAAGTATAATTTCCACAGGAGTTCCTGTGGAATTATAGTGTGATGCATGAGCGAGGGTGAAGTCCTCCGTTCCTGACGAACTTGGGACAGATGACTTACCGTTATATGACGCAGGTCCGCGAGTACAGGGCCACTGGCGCGCAGCTCTTAGATGCCGCTGTCTCAAAAAAGAAAACGAGTGGCGATACTGGAGGTGTTCCTGGTGCGATCGAGTTATCAGAGGCATGAACCGAGCGCGAGCCATCTTACTGTATGTTTGGCTTATTTCAGCTCCTACAATGTACATGATAGCTAATCAGAGTTCGATAGACACGATAGTATACCACACAATGCATTCAAAACACCGCGGTCAACCAGAGATTATGGCGCAACCACGCGGTCAGGCGACGAGAACGCCGAGCTTGCGTGCAGATCCACCACCACTTGCAACCAACGACATCGACAAGTTGCGTCTGCGGAATGGCAATATCGTATGCCTTTCGCTGAAGTCGCATCTCAGTTGCTTGTTCGTACGAATAAGCCAACTTGAGGAGCTGTTCCTCGCTCCAGGCCGTTCCGAGGAAGAGCAGGCCAACAGGGGTGCCAGGTGCCACTTCTAAGACGTCCCACTCCGGGTTCATAAGTTTTGGCTCAACATCTTCAGGAAGGAAGCCCATTGGTACCGATACTAAGAAAAAATCGGGGTCAGCAGTGGGGTTTGGGCCGGCATGGAATGTCGCACCAATTGGGTAGCCAGCTGAACGTTCGCGGTGAGAGATACGCGGATGTCAGCAGCCTCTCAGCAATATGACGCACAACTAACCGCGGGCAGATATTGTGGTGGCACCGGGTACGAACGGCAGAATGATCGCATCTAAACCGTGCTGCTTCAAAGCAAAGTCGACGCCCTCAGTCCTGGCCAACCGATGAATAGTCTCCAGCGACTTCCAGTAAGCTGGGTCTTTCTCAAAGTCCAGGTCGTGTAGCTTCTGCAGTACAGGTTGCATCTCATGATGCTTAGGTAGCTCCAGGTCCGGGTGAGCATTGTTGAAGTCGAAGATGTCGCGGGCTGACCGAACGCCTGTTGGCACGTCAAGCAGTTCACCCAGATAAGTGTTGAGATTGAAGAACATGTCGACGAGTGTGTGATTCTACGACCAGGCATGTTCAGCCTGCATTGCAACGAGGGGCGAAGATGTATGATGCTCACTCCTTCAAATTTGAGGACGGCGTCTGCGGACGGGATGTCTGCTGGGTCGATGATGGTGGCACCGAGCTCGCGTAGTCTGTCGAGTGTAGAATTGAACATTTCGAGCACAGCTGGGGATATCTCTGCCACCATTATCATCAGCTTTGTTGAGTGGGACAGCATGAAAGCCAGAAAAGCGCACCAAAAGGAACGTTAACACCAACATTGCGGGGAACTCCCAGCCGCGCTCCGCGTAGAGCTCCCTTGTCAAGAGCCTTAAGGTAATCCGGAATAGTGTCAGGCTGTGCCAAAGTGTGGTTGTCTGCATCATCCTTGCCGGCGAGCACTGAGAGGACGATGGCGCTGTCCCGCAGACTGCGAGCCATCGGGCCTGAGAAGAATACACATGTAAGAAATAGGCAATGTGGTTGGTATAATCATGGCCGCACCGACTGTATCTTGATTTTCGGTGATGGGTATTACTACAAGATCGTGTCAGTGAGCAAACCGGTGGGACAATGCTACTCGGAGTGATGGCTAAACATACCGCCTTTGCGCGACGTCAGGCCAACGGTCGGCTTGATACCTGCGAGATTGTTGTAACTTGACGGGCATGTTATGCTGCCGTCCGTTTCTGTGCCAATGGCGGCTGCGGCAAGACCAATGGACGCAGCAATACCAGAGCCTGCACTCGAGAGACACGCGTGAAGCTGTATACATATTAGTTCATGGTTAGAAATGCAGAGCGAGACGGCTCGCATACCTTGGGATAGTAAGCATTATAAGGCTGCCCGCCCACGCCACTCCAACCTGGCGGCAAGTCACCACGAGCGTGCGACCACTCTGACTAAAATTTCATAAGCGTCGCATGTAAATGGAATCAGATTATCTCTTACTAGTGTCGTTTTCCCCAGGAATACCGCTCCAGCCTTGCAAGAACAGCGGTCAGTCTGACGGGAAACTCCTGGCTCGCTATGAAAGCAGCTCACCTCACGTAACTTCCTCGTAACAGTCGCGTCCCTCGGCACCACGCTTCTCAGCAACGCATACGATCCCGCAGTTGTATTCATTCCATCCTCGACCCGTGTCGCAATGTTGTCCTTGAGCAGAATCGGGATACCATGCAACGGACCGCGAACATGTCCTCTCTCCCGTTCCCCATCGAGCAATGCAGCCTGCGAAAGCGCCGTCGGATTGATCTCCGAAACCGCATGCAACGCGGCACCTCGGTGATTCACTTCATCTATGCGCGCTAAGTACGCCTGCGGAGTCACGGGTCGAATGTCAATAGGGATTGTCGTCAATACGAGGGACGGAGCTCGAGATGCGTACGCGGACGAGATCGACGCTGGTGAAGTGGCCTTGCTCAAGACCATATTGGAGCTGGTCGATAGAAGCTTCGTAGAGATCTGGGTATGGAGCGCGAAAGAAACCGGCGCGTTGCGCGAGCAGTACCAATGACAGCGATCCTACAACCGCAAGACCAAGCTTCTTCCAATGCACGCGTTGACGACTGCCTGGAGCTAGATCGAGATGCCCTTTGGCAGGGACGGGGAGTGGCAGACTCATTGGGAGCGACAAGGGAAGAAGCAAAGACGCACGCGGTCGTCGAAATGGCGTTGGACCCCTGTAGGCTTGATCGCAGCACGGTCCGCCGCCGCCGGACGGGATTACCCGATGACCTCAACCTCGAATGTCGGAGTACCGTAGATACTTGGGGACGGCCGGCTGCGACGGCAAACACCTTGCTTGCAGTCGTTTGGACAGCGGGAAGTGTGCAGCAAGCTCTGCATTTGTATGTAGACTATATGCCTAGTCACAGTAGTATCGAACAAACTCAAATGTCTTAGGCACGAGTACGCAAAGTGCTAGGGGTACCTGATCCAACTTGCCCCGAGGGGATACCGGTGCGGCGCTTCTTGCGAGGACTATCTGGGAGCACTTGAACAGCATTGTCAAGGAAGTGAGTTCTTCGACACCCTGGCAGCCGTGCTTGGTACAGCACACAATGGCCAATGTAGCGATCCCTTTGGAGGACTGAATGTGACCCTCTGCGGCGACTTCCACCAATTCTCACTGGTAACAGGCACGCTATTGTACTGGCCTAACGAAGGACATCGCCACAGCGAGGCCAGACGCAATGGTCGTGCGTTGTATGAGCAGTTCGACACTGTCGTCAGACTGGATGAGCAGGTGCGAAGCAGCAGACGACCCCGTTTGGCGGGAGTTCTTGGGACGGCTACGCGACGAACGCTGCAATGCTGCAGACCGTGCTCTAGTTGGCTCACTAAACCTGCAAGCCGAGGGCTTTGTGGCAGACGGGTTGGAGAAGGACGAGTGGCAAGATGCCGTGCTAGTCACACCTCGACATGCGGTCCGTCGCCTGTGGAATGCAGCAGCGCTCCGCGAGTACTGCCGAGCCAACGGGCAACGGCTGCACAAATGCAGACCTTTCAGCACGATCGACGGCGAAAAGCTCACCCTACGGCAGGAGTTTGGTCTTGTAGCGGAGAACACGAAGAAGGGCAGCCGGGGCTCGCAGAAGAATCTGGACGAAACACTGGAACTGGCGGTAGGCATGAAGATCATGATGACCTTCAATGTCCAGACGGAGATTGAATTAGCAAACGGAGCACGCGGAGAGGTGGTCGACATGGTTCTACATGCGGATGAGCCGGAAGTATCACCCGACTCCCGGGAGGTACGGCTCACGTATCCGCCGGCATACGTTCTCGTTCGTTTCGGGATCGACCACAGCAAGGAGACAGGGTTGGATACATTGCATCTACCTGGCCTCGAGCAGGGCGTCGTGCCTATCACTCCGCATACGTTCTCACAGACGATGACCGTGGACGGCCAGCGTCGCACCGTCAAACGACAGCAACTACCGTTGACAGCCGCATACGCATTCACCGACTATTGATCGCAAGGGCAGACGCTTTCACGAGTCTTAATCGACCTGGCAAAGCCAGGAGCGGGAAGGATCACTCCGTTCAATGCATATGTAGCTTGTTCAAGGGCTCGCTCGAGTGCCGCGAAGTTGCGAGATGAATGAAGGCAGTGAACTGAGGATATTGGATCACCAAGCAGGGGCAGCAGATAGAAAGTCAAGGCGCGGAATGGTGGTAGTGGGCCGAGAGTGCAACGTGCCATGCGGCAAAGCCCGAGACCAAAAAGGGGTTGTCCGGCGGAGCCGCCGGCTAAAGGTTCAGGGGGCAGACCGAGGTGGCTTCATTTCACGGGTGGAGGGACCTTGACAAGCAAGGTGATCATGCTGCAGCAAAGTCCGCCGCATGCATGTCAATCATGATTATAACGCGGGATTGGCGCCGTCTTTTCACAAGCCCGCGGGCTCCCAAGTTCAGACCTTCCCACCAAACGAACACGATCTGATAAAAACACAAAGTGGTATTGTTGCAAGATTGGGTGGCGTTGCTACAGACCCGCAAAGGAATGCGGCAGGGGTGATAGAACAGATAACATGTCCAATGAGCGTGGATGTGTATGCGTGAATTGCGACGAGCGAGCTGATCATAAAGAAAAAAGTTCTGCTCAAAACGTCTGCGAAAAGGGGGTTGTTGGCGAAGGCCAAAATTCCATGTCATGCCGGAGCTCAGAACCAGCGCCACTTGGTGACGGTGACGGTGACCGGATCGGCGACGCGGCACGGCTCGGTAGGCTCGGTGGGCGGGCTGGTGGTGGTGGGCTCAGGCTCCTCGGGAGTGGTGGTCGGCTCCTCAGGGGTGGTGGTAGGCTCCGGCTCGGTCGGGGTGGTCGTCGGCTCCTCAGGAGTAGCGGAGAAGTCGATGCCGCGGTACAGACCCATGTGCTGCTGGAGGCGATCGACCTGGCCCTTAGAGAACTCGGTCATGCAAGCATCGTCAGAGTAGCTGTGAAGTTAGAGTTAGCAATATTGTCCAGTACATCGCCATGTGATGAATACGCACTCCATGAAGTTGTGGATGGGGTCAGCTCCGGCGATGTTCTTGCAAGTGTCGCGGCCAGTCGGGCAGCCAGAGGCCGGGCTCGCCTCAGCGGGAGTGTCAGCGACACCATCACCGCCAGTCGCTGACGTCGAGCAGCCACCCTGGAAGGTGTGGTACTGTATCGCTGCACGTAAGAACAAGATTATGACGGAGATTAAGATGTGAGACTTACAAGACCAACCCAGTGGCCAACCTCGTGAGTGAGGGTCTGGCCAAGATCGAATGGTGCGGAGGCACCGCCGGGGAGCGAGGAGTAGAGGATGACAACACCGTCGTCCTTGGGTGCGCTCTCATAATCTGACGGGAATGTCGCGTAGCCGAGGAGACCCTGGGCATCGCCAGACGCAAAGCCAACAGTGTAAACATTGAGAGCAGCAGCGTCGCCCTTGCGGAGAGCGTTCTTCATCGTCGTCTGGAGCGTGCTGTCGGGGCTGACGTTGTTGAACCAGTTCGAGTTGCTGGTGTCTGCATGACGCCGTAAGTCACACCGTGAACTGGACATCTGTAGGCGAGAGTACTTACAATCAGTACCGGCGTTGGCGAAGGAGAGACCGGTGCCGGTGTACGCCTCATTGAGGACATCAAGCTGGGCTTGAATGTCGCTCGCGGAGAGGAACCCGCCCGCCGTCGTGTTGGCAGACGTGATGACATGGAAGTAGGTCGGAATAACCGGGGCAGCCTTGGCGGCAGCACCGGCAAACTTGCCAGAGGCCTTCGCGCGCAGGCTCTGTGGGAGAAGGAGGGTGTCAGATCCCTCGTCATGCACTTGCCACCACAACATACCTGCTTGAAAGAAGTCTCCATCTTCAAAACCGTCGCATCGTTCGGGGAATTGCCGCACGTCCGCTGAGCGGAGACGGCGACGATGGAGGCAAGGAGTGCAGTGAACGTAACGCGTGCCATTGGGAATATGTCAAGAAGAGAGAAAGTGACGGCGACGGCGTGCGAAGCAACTGGGGGAGACCTGAAAAGGATGGAGAGGCAGGGACGACTGCTAAGGAACAACGGTCTCGCGGGACCCCCTCGTGTTTTATAGTTGCTGTTGTCGCATCTGGTTGCGCAAGAGATAAGAAGCGAGATCGGGCGGTGTCGCGTGCGGATGTCCGAGATCTCTCAAGAGACGGTGCGGAGCATCACCGCAGCGCGTGTGGGCGAACTTCCCGCTTGGGCGCAAATCGTGATGGTTCTGCGAGTCAGCTGGCTGAAAACGTCGGCATCGGCCATGCGCCGTTCGGGTGTTGGGGTGCTGGGTGGCTTGTTTCGAGGGGGTGATCCTCTGTTCCATGCTCGCCGCGGATTTGGAATGAAAACTGGTCCTGCGCATGTGGG
>Ga0247815_10003518_pt1 | contig 11231 bp, 13 predicted proteins | sample UWRJL194509B1_FD_181014 | JGI IMG/M metagenome (GOLD analysis project Ga0247815, IMG submission 181014) | Plant litter microbial communities from Arlington Agricultural Research Station in Wisconsin, United States - UWRJ-L194-509B-1 | ecosystem: Environmental > Terrestrial > Plant litter >... | reverse complement strand
TTGGTCTCGTCGCCGTCGTCGAGAGACTCGCTCGCCAGGACAGCGCAGTACTTGTCCGCGAGCTGGCGCGCGAGATCATCCCAACGCTGAGCAGAGCGCCTAGTCCGGCGAAGCAGTCTGCAATGCCTTTCAGCCCCGGTGTGTCCCCTAAGCCAATCCTGCAGCCGAAGAAGAGAACGGTGCGGCGGACGGCAAGCGAGGCGAGCGTATTGATTCCAACTGCTGTACCACCTCTTCCATCACCCTCCGCATTTCAGGGAACTGCGACGGCACGGAGCAAGCTGCGGCCGGCAGCTCGGCCGCGGGCTGAAACCGCGTGGTCACCACAGCCGTTGTCGCCAAGATCCAGCAGTAGCTCGATTTCTGGTAGCAGCAATGCTAACGAGATTCGTAGATAACGTTTTGAGTCTCTTTCACTGGTTTTTTGTCATCCCCCGTCTGGGTTTGCACCGTCCTTCGCATCACATCTGTTTCTGACACTCCAATCGCTGGCCTGTACCAATACACTGTCGCTCACGCTATCCATCTTTGTAACCGTACACATCCCGTCCGTCTCTTCACCCACCCGTTGTCGCCCTTTCCTTCCACGTTGAGCGACCACTTTCTTTTGCATTGGACTTGGGCGATCATGTAGAGCTATTGAGACTTGCATCGAAATCAAGATTGTCACCGTAGCTTCAGATGTGCTGTTCAGTCGCACACGTTCAAATGCCACCCTCAGTGTGCACATGAAACAGCCAACGAAGCTCCGTCCAATCCCGTACAGTTGTCGAATACGACTTTTCAATGGGTATATAGTACATTGCGTATATCGTACACTCAGGTCATCACCCACGTCGCCCGCCTAGTAGAGGCTCGCGACTCTGCAAAACACGGTTAGTGTGCGTCCATAAGCTCATTGCAAAATGTCCAAAACGTACTCGTTCGCCAGATCCACAGTCCCGGCCTCAGCACCGTCGCGGTTGCGCACCTCCTCCGTGTCGATGACGAACTTCTCCGTGATGCCAGTGACAGTGCGGATGTGGCGCATGCCCAGCGGTTCCTCGCTCGAGATGGCTAACGCCTGCGCCGTGCGGACGATATTCTTGATCACGCGACCTGGACGACACAACGCCATTCAATGGCTAAACCAAGCTTGCGCAAATGCAACGTACCATTGAACGGTTTCATTGCAAGCTCCTTGAGGCACTCGTCCTTGAGCAGCTCCGGGTCGATCTCCGTGCCCTTGCCTTCCACCTTCTGCTCGAGGACAAACTCGAGGAACTGCTTCCAAATCTGGCCGCGCTGTTGGATGTCGAGCTCGTGATACTTGATAGCTGTCATGAAGGCGTCAGCATATGTAGGACAAGTCAATGCTAAGCGAGATTCATGACGAACCGACGGAGACACGAGAGAGGAATGCTTCGTCGAACGCCTTGACGCGGTTCGTCGTGAGAAACAGCATGCCAGAGTGGTATTCGAGCAGACGCAGGAACGTCGCGACGAGCGAGTTGCGCATGAGGTCTGCAGTGCCACGCTTCTCGAGGAATACGTCCGCCTCATCGATCAGGAGAACCGCATTCCAGCTAGTCGCGAGCTGTGGGAAGTGCTGCGTCAGACCACACGCTACACCACTAAGCGGGCACATACCTCGAGGTGCGTCTTGAGCGAGGTCTCAACCTCGCTTGCCATCCATCCCAGTTCACCCGAGCCGACGGTGTACAACGGGCGATGAAGAAGCTCAGCGACGGCCTCTGCCGTAAGCGTCTTTCCGACACCAGCGACACCGTGCAAGAGAACAACAAGGCCGCCGCCTTTTCCCTTGATCCAGTCATTGATCATGGCCGTGCCGTTGGGCCTGCCGCGAGCGTCGACTATCGAGCGGATGATGGTCTGGAAAGCGAGCATGTCAGTACCATCTAACTTGTACAGAGCGCTTGGTCATTCAACACACCTTGATGTCTTCGTCGAGAACGAGACGGTCCCAGACCTTCTCTTCGTACTCGGCAGGCCTAATCTCTTGTACGTAGAACTCGCCCCATTTCTGTAGCGCCTATTGTCAACCATGTCTGAAGTCACAGCATCAACCGCATGCATACCTTTGTGCCGAAATCGAACCCGAAAAGCGTTGGCGGCAGAAGCCACATCAAGTCCTCCGGCACCGTCTTCATCGACTTGTAAACATTCGAGCTGTCCTCTTCATCATCGCTCTCCGGCATGATTATCGGGGGCTGCATGTACTGCATTTGCTGTGCCTGCTGCATCTGCTGCATCTGCTGTTGCTGGAATTGCAGTTGCTGGTACTGGTACTGCTGCTGCATCTGCTGCATCTGTGGCCGTGGCACCGGTGGGTACCCCGAGTACATCGACGGGCCAGGAGGGGGGACGCGAGAGACTGCGGCCGGACGGATGGGTTGTGGGAACCAGGAGCCAGGACGCTGGATGACACGACCAGAGCGGTAGGTGAGAGTATCGAGCATGCAACGGCCGTCGATCTGGAGGAAGGCGGTTAGCCTGGATATGTCACCAGTAAAGATGCTGCTCTCTTACCTTCTTCTCAGTAGCACCGTAAAACGTGCCCTTCACATGGACGTGCTTGACGCCAGTGAACTCGGTGTACTTGCGACCGCGATCTGAGACGAGGCTTTAGACCACGTTGCATAAAAATCTTTAATGAAACATACCTTTGAGGTGCTGGAGTTCATCTTCGGTGAGGACGGTCACGGGGAGATCGCTGAGGCTGCGTGGCTCCTACAAAATTTCAAGATATGTCAACTTGAGCCAGCCCACCGGGATATGCGGCGTACCCAAAGATAAGGCAAGCTATACGACCAGACGCAGTGTTCGAACTCGGTACCGTTCCAGTTGAGTGTGCGGCCATTCATCGTGAACGCCCTGAAATAGATAGATGAGGCGTCAACCATTAGGCTGGTAAACAGTTGGAGACATGACTTACGCTCCGAGACCAGAAACAGCAGTCACACTATCAATAATTGAACCAGCCTGCGGGAGGTGCCTAGAATTTAGCGAAGACTACAACAAGATGTCCGAACCCGCCGCACAATATCTTTAGTGAGATAGTGGTTGGTCCTGACGCGGGTGCCTGGCTTGAAGATCGCCCAGAGGAACTCGGAAGTGATCTTGCCTTCCTGGATGAGTGTGTCGAACTTCTCCTTGCTGAAGTAACAAGTCAACTGGGCTGATCAACTGGTGATCCAAACAACGTACTGTGGTGCGTATTCGGCCTGAACGACTTCGAGGAACGAACGCAACATCTTGACAACTTCGAGGTCCTCTTCTTCTTTCTCGAGCTCCGCGATGTGGGCTGAAATGCCGTCGATATGCGGGTAGAGCTTGGAGAGGGTGAACTGTGGCTGACGTCCGAAGAGCTCCTCGACGTTGGCGCACACATCGCTGCGAGACAGTTAGTATTGAGCGTGGTCCATAAATGAAGCGGGATATTGTCACCGGAGAGCCTTGGTGAGCTTCTGCTCTAGGATGTCAACGACAGTGAAGGTGTCCGTCTCTGCACCCGAAAAAGATAAGCATCAGGACCGTACTCCAAACCGAGAAGAGCAAAACATACCCTCGCGGCGTAGACGACCAGTCTGACGCTTCTGACGACGATGATAGACAATGAAGATGGCACCCTTATAGTCCGGTGGTGGGGGTGCATCGTACTGGACCCACACGTGGTCGTCGTTGTTCCTGAAATTGACGGCGGCTTGTCAGTAATGCAAAATGTACATTATCAGGCACAGTCAAACTGACCAGATCTGCTCTTGAATGTTGTAGACATGTCCCTGCGTCGTTGTTGCCGTCACGCCCACAGGCTTCGGAGCAGGAAGAGGGGGCAGGATTATCTGCGGTTGCTGTTGCTGTTGCTGGTACATAGGCGACTGATAGAATGCCATCGGCGGCGGCATCTGGGGGATGGCTGGCGCGGGGATAACATTGGGATACGGCAACGGAGAGTACGAGCGTGAGCGGTGAGAGATTGGCGACCGCGAGCGTGACACTGAGCGCGTGGGCGACCTGCCGCGCTGGTTCAGAGGTACGACGACCGTCTGGCGAGGTGCCGGGGTGTAGCTGCCAGGGAGCACGGGAGGGATCGACATGAGAGCGTGGGTGCTGTAAGGTGGATCGCGCGGGGAGTGCACGAGTGAGGGAACTGGTGGCGGGCAGACAGGCTTGAGCTTTATAGGGGGCGGTTTGCCACACGATGCCAAAGGGGAGGACAAGACGCGTGTGGCGGGCGGGGCGGGCGAATTTGTTGCTCTGCGAGCGCTTCACGGCACCGCGACTCATGGACTCGTGGGATCATGTCAACACGTTTAAGGGGCCTCGGCGTTAGCCGTTGCTGAGTAACGATAAAGGAAACTTCCGGCTGGACTGTATGCAAAACCGTGTGCGATACCTGGGGCGGGCTGCACGCGGGAGAATTGTTGCAAATAGTGACCACGGGCTGAGAAAGCCATCTGCGTTAGATCAACGCACACTTTATTTCATCCACCCTCGTTCGGTGTATCAAAAAGGCTCCCCCGAACAAGTGGCGGCCAGTGCCAGCCGTGGCCACCATGCCGCGGAGCTAGCTTACCAGAACGACCCAATATCTACAAACGTACTTTGCATTTGCTCGGTTATATCTTCCCAACTTTGCGTGACGTCCTGTGATCAGTTGTCGAGTCATTTTAATATGTTGCTCTCAGTGAGACCAGGTTGCACCCAGTTAAGCTAAAGTCGCAGTCAGTAGAATGAACCGTCAACATGGCGGAGGTATGGTTTCGATGAATGGGCCAGAGGAAACTGAATGAGACATACGCCAATGAGCAGGTACTATTGTCAAAGATTACGACACTGTAACTGCCAAGAAGGTAACTCTGATCATGCAGCGGATCCGATTTTCAATGCCTGCACGAAATCATCTCCACCACCCGGTGCCAACGTGCCCGTATATTTTAACACATTTCGGTTCACTTTTTTCAAACCGGCGGCGTGATTGTGGCACCTCACGCCAGAAATGCACCAACATATCGAGGGCTCATCACATGGGGTGCGCCAGTTTCAATTCTTTTTTGGTTGGAACTGGCTCATACGTTTATTGGACAGTGATAAGGGAAGTAGGCACTCGAAAACTAGCGGGCTTGTTGATGTTGTGTTATATAGAGTACATTCAGGCCGTCATGCAGGTCACACGCCTAGTAGAGACTCGCGACTCTACGGAACACTGCGGTCAGCATGTATCTAGAATTCATCACAAAACGTACTCATTTGCCAGATCCAGACTCCCTGCCTCAGCACCGTCGCGGTTGCGTACGTTCTCCGTGTCGACGACGAACTTCTCCGTGATACCAGTGACGGTGCGGATGTGGCGCATGCTCAGCGGCTCCTCGCTCGAGATGGACAACGCCTGCGCCGTGCGGACGATGTTCTTGATCACGCGACCTAAATGACACAATGTCAGTCATCAACTATTTCAAGGTTGCGGAAGGCAACGAACCATTGAAAGGCTTCATCGCGAGCTCCTTGAGACACTCATCCTTGAGCAGCTCGGGGTCGATCTCCGTGCCTTTGCCGTCCACCTTCTGCTCAAGAACAAACTCGAGGAACTGCTTCCATATCTGGCCTCGCTGCTGGATATCGAGTTCTTGGTATTTGATGGCTGTCATGAAGGCGTCAGCATAGGCAGGACAAAACGAAACGATTTTCTTGACGGACCAACGGAAACACGAGAGAGGAAGGCCTCATCGAACGCCTTGACACGGTTCGTCGTGAGGAACAGCATGCCAGAGTGGTATTCGAGGAGACGCAAGAATGTCGCGACGAGCGAGTTGCGCATGAGGTCTGCGGTGCCACGCTTCTCGAGGAACACGTCCGCCTCATCGATCAAGAGAACCGCATTCCAGCTTGTCGCAAGCTGCAACGTTCTGCACGTTAGCCAACAGCTCACGTCCTCAACAAACCGCGTACCTCAAGGTGCGTCTTGAGAGAGGCCTCAACCTCGCTTGCCATCCATCCCAACTCGCCCGAGCCGACGGTGTACAACGGACGGTGAAGCAGCTCGGCGACGGCCTCCGCTGTAAGCGTCTTTCCAACGCCAGCGACGCCGTGCAAGAGAACAACGAGACCGCCACCTTTGCCCTTGATCCAGTCATTTATCATGGCCGTGCCGTTGGGCTTGCCACGGGCGTCAACGATTGAGCGGATGATGGTCTGTGAAGAAAACATGTCAATATCGGCAATTGGTATCAGACGCTCGGTAATGAAACGGACCTTGATGTCGTCGTCGAGAACAAGACGGTCCCAAACCTTCTCTTCATACTCGGCAGGCTTGATATCCTGGACGTAGAACTCGCCCCATTTCTGTCGCGACTGCTGTTAGCGATTGTGCTCCCAGGGCTCTGCCATCAACACACGCATACCTTCGTGCCAAAATCGAACCCAGCGAGTGTTGGTGGCAGAAGCCACATCAAATCCTCAGGAACGGTGGTCATGGACTTGAAAGAGTTTGGGCTGAAATCTTCGTCTTCACTATCCAGCGGGATCCCATTCGGTGGGGGAATGGCGCCATACTGCCGCGCTTGCATCTGCTGCATCTGCATCTGCTGTTGCTGTTGCTGCCAAGGCGTAGCCGCATATCCTGTCAGGTACATCGGCGGGGAAGGAGGAAGAGAATGTGGAATACGAGAAACTGCGGCGGGACGGATGGGCTGCGGGAACCAGGAGCCTGGACGTTGGAGCACGCGGCCGGAACGATACGTGAGAGTATCCAGCATGCAGCGCCCGTCAATCTGGAGGAAATCGGTGAGCTGATGTAGTTCAACCATCAAGGCGCCGCGCGCATACCTGTTTCTCGGAGGCACCGTAGAACGTGCCCTTCACGTGCACGTGCTTGACGCCAGCGAACTCGGTGTACTTGCGACCCCGATCTTGTGTGATATCAGGACACTCTGAACTGGATGCCGAAATTGAATGTGCAAACCTTTGAGGTACTCGAGTTCCTCATCGGTGAGAACGGTCACAGATAAATCGCTAAGGCTGCGTGGCTCCTAAGAGGAATATTAGGGAGATATTTTTGGGCACCGAGACGATACGGCATACCCAGAGGTAAGGCAAGCTGTAAGACCATGTGCAGTGTTCAAACTCGGCACCGTTCCAGTTGAGAGTGCGGCCATTCATCGTGAACGCTCTGAAACAGACGAGGATGTGTCAACATCAGCCCCAACAAACGGCCTGAAGGGCAGCTCACGTTCCAAGACCAGAGACAGCGGTCACACTGTCAATGACCGCACCTTCCTGTGGAAGAAGAGAAAATCAGTGCGCAAAATCACGAGATTTCCGAACCAGCCGCACAATATCTTTGGTGAGGTAGTGGTTCGTCCGAACGCGAGTGCCAGGCTTGAAAATTGCCCAGAGGAACTCGGAAGTGATCTTGCCCTCTTGCATGAGCGTGTCGAACTTCTCCTTGCTGTAATTCGAGTCAGAGATAGACTTATCCCGAGGCAATCTGCTACGCACTGAGGTGCATATTCTGCCTGGACGACTTCGAGGAACGAGCGTAACATCTTCACAATTTCGGCTTCGTGCTCGTCTTCCTCTAGATATGTAATATGATCCGAAATGCCTTCGATGTGAGGGTAGAGCTTCGACAGAGTGAACTGCGGCTTGGGCGCGAAGAGCTCCTCGACGTTGGTGCACACATCACTGAAAGACAATTAACATTATGCCCAGTGCAGGGCGGAAGCAGGTGATAGTTACCGAAGAGCTTTGGTGAGCTTCTGCTCGAGGATGTCAACGACGGTGAAGGTGTCCGTCTCTGCATCCGAAGAAGACAAGCGTCAGAGCAGCTCACCAAGCTGAGAGAAACAGAACGTACCCTCGCGGCGCAGACGACCAGTCTGACGCTTTTGACGACGATGATACAGGATGAAGATGGCGCCTTTGTAGTCTGGTGGCGGCGGCGCGTCGTAGGCGATCCACCCGCGGGCATCGTCGCTCCTACAGTTGACGGCGGCTTATCAGCAATGCAAGATGTATGTCATCAAGCCCAACCTCACTGACCAGATCTGCTGTTGTATGTTGTAAACGTGCCCCTGCGTCGTGGTCGCCGTCACGCCAACAACCGGGGGAACTCCAGGGATGCGGTATGCGACGGAACCAGGGTACTGATATGTTGGGTCTGGTTGGAAGCGGCTATACGGCGAGCGAGATCGAGACTGAGAGCGGGAGCGGGAGCGCGACCTACCACGCTCATAGCGAGGCACGTAGCATGTCTGCGGTTGTATCGGAACCAAGTCGTCAGGGAACATGGGACTGTGGAACTCGGGGTAAGGGGTGTATCGTGCGGGGAGAGCACAAGTGAGGAAAAGGTGGCGGGCAGACGGGCTTAGTTTTATAGCAAGCTAGCCACACGATCGACAGGGCGGTGAAAACGTGTGGCGGGCGAGCGGGCGGTTTGTCGCTCTGCGACACTGCGAATCATGTACTCATGCGCTCATTCCGACGAGCGTCAACGCGTTTAAGGACGTTTGGAAGTGGCCGTCGCCGGGTGACGAGAAAGGCAACCTCCGGTAGATTTGTGGCGGCGGCCTGGTAGCCTCAATAGTGATCGTGTATCGAGGAAGCAACGCATATTGAGACTAAAACAGTGCTCACTTCATCTCGTCTACTCTCGAGCGATGTATGCAAAACGACTAGCAGAACAAACATCGGCTAGAGTCAGCCGTGGCCACCCAGGCTGGTAGCAAACTCACCGGAACAACCCAATGCCCACAAGCACACTTTGCACCCGCCCAGTCATAGCTCCCTAGCTTGGCGCGACATCTTGTGTTTGGACAGTCGAGCCTGCCAGATGTGTTCCCCTCAGAGAGTGTAGGCTGCATCCAATCGAGCTGTATCGTCACGGTAATGAGTGATCTCGGTCCTTAGATATGTGGGCGTGAGGAAAGACGTACGGGTTCTACGAAGTAGCCAGAACAAGCTGGGTGGATCATGGGTTGATGAGCGGGTGTTGGAGTTGCAGATGTCGATGTTGTAACGACCGACGAGGAAGAGGAAGCAACGTCGTCCGTAGTTGAAGTAACTTCGACGCTCGTCGTAGTTTCCGTCTCCGTCTCTAATAGTGCTACTGGTTCTGCAGGAGCACCATGCGGGAACATATGATCACGCTTTGCAAGCTCATGCCTGAGCGGGTATCCAAAAAATCAGTAACAAGAACCGACATCGCCGGCCGCTTACGGCGTACCTGCACATCTTGCACCGTATCCGATTCCCAGTGCCTGCACCAGACATAGCCGTTACTCGTGCCAACATGTCCGTATGTACCGATACGCCTTTGCCCGCTGTATCAAAGTGGAGATCAGCATGCGATGAGGAATTGAGAATGGGTCGGATGAGCGTACCTCTGCTCGCGCGGACGGTCTGCTCATGGTAGAAGAGTCTTGTAGCTTGGTCGTCGCTCGTGCTCAAAACTTTTGCGGCATGCCATAGGGTAAGCTGATGCAGAAATCCGAAATTTGGTCTGAGCGAGTAGCCTGATGAGCACGACAGCGCGATTGGCAAGAAAGCTCGGTCGAACGCACTGGATACACTTCCGCTTGGACCTGATAAACTCAAGCGCCGATTCTACGCTCTGCTTCTCTGTTTGGATTATATACGCCGCAACAACAGTCGCACTCCGACCTACCAAGCATCAGCCCCTTCCCCACACCACTCTCACAACCACTCACTAATCCCAGCCTGACAATGAACATATACATTCCCACCCGTTTCCCGCGCCTTGATCAGCCAATCCACGCATTGCGGCAGTAACGTCAGAATGTCAAAGGTCGGCGAGTCGAGGATCCGAATCGAGAGCCATTTGATCGGTGGAGCGGGGGCAAAGTCGCGTGGCATTTTCATGGCGCTTAGGATGTGGGTGATGCCGTGTTGGGAGAGGAGTTCGGGTTCGTAGGCGTGGTCCCAGGGACCAAGGTACAGTCCGGGGAGGATCTCGTCGAGTTTGTCGGGCATAGCGGGAATGAAGCGAGCGTTGGAAAGTGAACAGAAGTAGGCAAGAGAGGAGATGGGTTCGGGCGAGGATGGAAAGACCGGGCGAGTTGAACGTTCGTTTTAAAGAAGGACAAGATGTAGGCTGAGTCTGAAAGCGTGACTCCCCGTCCAATCGGAACCGAATTCATTTCTCGACACTGCGATTCCGGTGGCAAACTGTCTGTTAAGCGCCGAGCCAGGTAGCTGGCATTCGGTGCCTAGTGACCGTGCGGATGCGTAGCCGTTATACCAACGCACAAGTCTGAATTCTCACTCGCATTCCTTGCGCTGGGCCCTTTACTCTTCACCGTACCGTCAATAGCTACACAACGGGTATCGGATACAGATAGTTACTACCAAGATAATTTTCGCGATACGAGATGTTTGTCGGCCGGGTTGAGTTCATACACTGAGTAGCTGGTGGGTGTTACTCTCAGCTGCATAACTTTGGATGTCGGCTCGGGCACAACCCTATACGTTTATGCCTCTTTCACGGCGTGGTATTCGACAACACCGGCTGTCATCATACCCTGCTGTAGGGAAGAGAAGCCGAACTCGGTGAGTACAAATTGGGTGGTGCGGCGTTGAATCCAACTTTACTCATCGTTCCTGCCAAACTTTGGTCCGCGACGGTTAATCCTGCCTTTCCAAGTTTCTCGGAAGCGGGGGACGGGCAGGCGCGAGCGCGGACATCTGCGGCCTGTCTATCAATATCCGATTTACCCGACCTGAGCCAGAACCCAGCATCCGTCTTCTTCGAAGGTGCATGCCAAGGCTGACACTTGTGTTGGCGCCTTGTTAACTCTAATTCGATGCGAGCCTGAACTAATGTCGCGCCTCTTAGTCGGGAGCGAACCTTCCAAGTTGCCGAGCCGCTTGCTTTGCCGGCTACCGAGATCGGCGGTCGGTACCTGTTCGGGCCTTCGGGTTGATCATCGAGACTGGAGATCCCGCTAGCCTCGTGCCTGCATGAACACCGACACCTCGCACCACTACCACCACCCTCCAGACTGCATTATCGCAACGCATGTTGTTGACAGCGCCGTGAGCTCCGTGCGTTACACGCACACCCAGTGTAGTGCTCGGGGGTTTCAGCATGGAACGGGGATGTGCGACGCTCCTGGGTCGGTGCATTTGTTGATCGGTGGCTCGAGAAGCCGATGCTCGGGTCAAATCAAGATCAAGGAGGCGCGCGCGGGCCAGCGGACTTTGTTACCCTGTTA
>Ga0247815_10003516_pt1 | contig 11235 bp, 10 predicted proteins | sample UWRJL194509B1_FD_181014 | JGI IMG/M metagenome (GOLD analysis project Ga0247815, IMG submission 181014) | Plant litter microbial communities from Arlington Agricultural Research Station in Wisconsin, United States - UWRJ-L194-509B-1 | ecosystem: Environmental > Terrestrial > Plant litter >... | reverse complement strand
TCTTTTCTTTAACATAAATTTTTATTTACGAATATGGAGATGGCAAAAACGAAGCTACTGATTGTTACACACGAGATGTCGCCTTTCCTTGAACTCACAAAGATTTCAGAAATTACCCGCCAGTTGCCCCAGGCGATGCAGGACAAAGGATTTGAGATCCGCATCCTGATGCCCCGGTTCGGGAACATCAACGAAAGAAGGAACAGATTACATGAGGTGATTCGCCTTTCAGGGATGAACATCATTATTGACGACAATGACAATCCGCTGATCATTAAGGTAGCGTCTATCCCGGCAGCACGCATGCAAGTGTACTTCCTGGACAATGAAGACTATTTTCAGCGCAAGTATGTGTTCAGAGATAAAGAGAATAAATTTTACGCCGACAATGACGAGCGGACCATCTTCTTTTGTAAGGGAGCATTGGAAACCGTTAAAAAATTAGGATGGTCTCCGGATATTGTACACTGCCATGGCTGGATGACCGCATTGGTTCCTGCTTATATCAAAACAACGTATAAAAACGATCCTACTTTTAAAAATTCTAAGGTTGTTTATTCCGTATACGAAGATTGCTTTTCAGAGAGCCTGAATCCTGATCTTTACAAAAAAGCGGTCATGAATGCAATGACCATCGAGGATACAAAAGTATTTGAAAAAGCCAATTGCAACGCCCTCCACATCGGGGCGATTACCTACTCTGACGCGGTGGTTCTTGCAGACGAAAAACTGGATGCAGATGTGTTAAAATTTGTTAAAGATTCCAATAAGCCAACTTTAGCTTTTAATTTAACCGAAAATTTCGACAATTTCTATTCATTGTATGAAGAAATATCGAATGAAGATTTGGTTACAATAGCATAAACTCAGGTATTTAAATATGAAATTCATTAAACAAGACTTATTGACCCTGTTGATAGGTCTTTTTCTTTTTTCCGCTTGTAAAAGCACAAATTCTATAGGCCTTGAGCCGGATGCTGATGATGCGATACAAGGAGATATGACCGTTTTAGCAGTAAATGCCAGTACAGTTACCGATGATCCGGCTTCTAGTCTTGGCCTGAACAAATATCCTTTGGGATTCATCCGTGAAGATAAGACATTCGGCAGTACTGAAGCCAGCCTTGCACTTTCTGTATCACTCCCTAGCAGTGGTTATAGTTTTGGCAGCGATCCTATAGTAGATTCTGCGGTACTTGTTTTACCTTATTATGTACAAACGGATTCGTCAAAGAATTCCCGTTTTTATGGTGATACTGTTACTTCTAAATATAGTTTTAACGTACAACAACTGGAGGAAGACCTTACTTTACAAAAAGGATTTTTGAGCAACAAAGAATGGGCAGTAAAATCCCCCGTCATAAGCGATTTCCCGGCATCAAGCTTGAGACCCAATACCCGCCCTACAATAATAGATCGTGTACCCGGAAAAGCGGATACGAGCCGGCAGGTTCCTACAGGTCAGATCAGGATCAGGTTGAATAACGTTTTTATCCAGCAAAACATCCTGAATCTGGATTCTGCGACACGTTCAAAAAACTCGAAATTTACCGGTTCATTTAAAGGACTCAGGGTTTCGATAAACAAGAATGCCTCAACCGGAACTGGTGGGATTGCATTCCTTGATTTTGCATTAACAGATGAACTAGCCCGCGCGAACATCTCCATTTATTACCGGAAATTGCAAGACAACTCCGTTGTGCAAAGGGATACGGCTACGGTATTTTTTCCTGTGGCATCTGCTCCTATTGGTGTCACCACCAAACATGATTATACAGGAACGCCGGTCAAAGATCAATTTGACGTCCTTAATCCAGTCAAGCCTTATAATGTTACCTTTCTGCAGGCTGGTGGTTTGAGAAACAAGATCTCTTTCCCGGACATCAAGAAGTTTACAGATAGCGTGAAGGGCGGTAACAGTAAGGCCAAAGTTGTCATCACACGTGCCGAACTGGTCGTCAACCTTAGCAATGGAACCGATGTGGCACCTTTCGTCCCGGCAGAAAGATTGTCGCTTTACCGGCTTGATGTAGCCGGACAGCGCATCAACCTGACCGACAATCTGGAGGGCATTGGCAATGTGGTTAATCCACGGTATGCGGGGTCTCCTCAGGCTTTTGGCGGTTATTATGACAAGAAAAATAAGCGTTATGTTTTCGTGGTGACAGCTTATCTGCAGGAATTGATAGACGGAACAACACAGGATTACGGGACTTTTCTTGCCCCAACTCTTATTCCTTATTTTCGATCACTCCGGCACTGGGTTCGGCTGAAAGAAGTGTGATCTCCTCAAGAAATCCGGCAACAGGTGATAAGGCCATAAAGTTAAATGTTTATTACACCAAGGCTGACTAACAATTTAGCCTCAGATATCTTATATTAGTTCCCCGAAGAATCATTACTTTCGGGGAATTTTTTTTTAAAAAATCCCGTTAACATTATGTGTGGAATAGTTGGTTACATTGGCCATAGAGAAGCTTGGCCCATCATTATAAAGGGCTTAAAAAGGCTGGAGTACCGTGGTTATGACAGCGCAGGAGTAGCGCTCATCTCTTCGGGCGACTTAAATATTTATAAAAAAGCCGGAAAGGTTTTAGAATTGGAGAACTTTTCGGAAGACAAGGACCTTTCTGGTTCAATAGGCATTGGACATACGAGATGGGCAACCCACGGCGCGCCTTCGGACCGCAATTCGCATCCACATACCTCCAATGATGGAAACCTGGCCATTATTCACAATGGAATCATTGAGAATTACGCCGTATTAAAAGAGGAGCTGCTCAGCCGTGGTCATGAGTTTAAAAGTGACACCGACACCGAGGTTCTGGTACACCTGATAGAGGAGATTTACAAGAACGAACAAATTGATCTTTTAGAAGCGGTCAGATTGGCACTTCATGAAGTAAATGGTGCGTATGCAATTGTATTGATGGATAAAAATCATCCTGATCAGCTGATTGCGGCAAGGAAAGGAAGTCCGATGGTGATCGGTGTTGGAGAAGGCGAATATTTTATCGCCTCTGATGCTACACCGATTGTAGAATACACCAAAAATGTAATCTACCTGAATGATAATGAAATTGCTTTTGTTAAACGGGACAATCTCGTCATCAAGCGCCTAGACAACGTTGTCCAGACACCATATATCCAGGAACTGGAACTGAAGCTTGAAATGCTCGAAAAAAGTGGTTACGACCATTTCATGTTGAAAGAAATTTACGAACAGCCGCGGTCTGTAAGAGACTGTTTGAGGGGCAGGATTTATCCCAATGAAGGACGTGTGCAACTTGGTGGAATTAGCGAATATGCCGATAAACTAAAAAACATCGACAGGATCATCATCGTAGCTTGCGGAACCTCCTGGCATGCAGGTCTGGTAGGCGAATATCTGATTGAAGAATATGCAAGGATCCCTGTAGAGGTAGAGTATGCCTCTGAATTCAGGTACCGCAATCCGATTATCACAGAAAAGGATGTGGTCATTGCCATTTCACAATCTGGAGAAACTGCAGATACGATGGCCGCCATTGAGATGGCGAAGGAAAAAGGCGCAACTATTTTTGGTGTCTGCAATGTTGTGGGTTCCTCTATACCAAGGCTGACACACGCCGGAGCCTATACGCATGCCGGACCAGAAATTGGCGTTGCTTCTACGAAAGCCTTTACCGCACAGGTTACAGTGCTTACTTTGATCGCTTTTCATTTGGCGCAACAAAAAGGAACACTGACCAGCTCCAAACTGGCCGAGTTGTTAACCGAGCTCGATAACATTCCAGCAAAAATCGAAATCGCATTAAAGTCAGATTCGCTGATCAAGACGATAGCTGCCAAATTTAAGGATTCGAGAAACTGCCTGTTTTTAGGTAGAGGAAGTGGCTTTCCGGTAGCACTTGAAGGGGCATTGAAACTTAAAGAAATATCTTACATCCATGCAGAGGGATATCCGGCAGCAGAAATGAAGCATGGGCCAATTGCATTGATCGATGAGGAAATGCCTGTTGTGGTTATCGCAACCAGGAACTCCTCGTATGAAAAAGTGATCAGCAACATTCAGGAAGTAAAAGCACGAAAAGGTATTGTTCTAGCGATTGTAACTGAAGGAGACGTCGAAGTCCGGAAAATGGCCGATTATTGTATTGAGATACCTGACGCGAATGAGGCATTTTTACCATTGTTGGCAACCATACCGTTGCAGTTGCTATCTTATCATATTGCCGTGCTTAGAGGATGTAATGTAGATCAGCCAAGAAACCTGGCCAAATCTGTTACCGTAGAATAAATTAAAAATAAACGGAGGCTGAATTAGCCTCCGTTTATTTTTAATTAGAAAGGAAGATCTCCTGAAGGGTCTTCATGATCCGTATACTCATGCTCTCCTTTTGGAGTTGTATTTTCATTACTGACCGGGCTTGGTTCGAAATCACTTCGCCTCCCAAGGATGGTGAAATTTTCCGCTACGACTTCTGTAACGTATTTTTTGATCTTCTCGCGGTCTTCAAACGAACGCGTCCGGAGTTTACCCTCGATGTAGACCAATTTTCCTTTTTGCAGATACTTGGATGCGACCTCAGCAAGCCCCCTCCATAGTACAATATTGTGCCACTCTGTTTGCTCTACCCGCTTTCCATCTTTGTTATAGGTTTCGGAGGTAGCCAAAGGAAAACTGGCAACAGTAACACCCCCGTCTAAATGCCGGACCTCCGGGTCTTTACCCAAATGTCCCACTAAAATAACTTTGTTAATACCTGACATGAAAATTTGAATTACTTGTTTAATGAATAATTAGTCATAAAATCTGTTATCACTTTGGGTTGCGGCAACTCCTCAAATTCTGACAATGAAACCCATTTTATTTCTGCATTCTGACTAAAGTTAATGATATAATTATCTAAAGCAAAAAATTCAACATATATAGTTTGGTGGGTAAGTAAATGTTTTTTCGAGGTCAAAGCAGCAATTTGAACACCGCTTCCAAAGTTCTCCCGAATATTTTTTTCAAATTCCAAGCCTTGCTCAGTGAAGGGATGCGCGGTCTCAATAAGCGGAAAATCGTACAATTCCTGCCAAATATCTCCTGGTGTTCTTTTTTTTACGAGCAGAAGATCGGGCTGCTTTGTGCACACAAAGTAGTTAAAGTAACGAATCCGCTTTTTCAGTTTCTTTTCCTTGATGGGCAGGTTGTCAACTTTCTGATTGCGATAGGCAAAACAATCGCTCTGAAGCGGACAGACTGAACAGACAGGTGTTTTGGGCTTGCATTGCAATGCACCAAATTCCATGATGGCCTGATTATAAACCGAAGGTTTGTGTCCAAGGATAAGTTCCTGTGCCAGGGAGGCAAATTCCCGCTTTCCTGCCGTACTATTGATGGGCGTAAAAATGCCGAAATATCTAGACAAAAGACGGTAAACATTACCATCCACAACAGCCCTGGACTCGTCGGAAGAAAAAGATGAAATGGCTGATGCAGTATAATCGCCAATGCCCTTTAAGGAAATCAGCTCTTCATATTTTACCGGGAAAACACCCTGATGTTTTTCCATAATTTCTCTGGCTGTATAAAGCATATTTCGACCACGGGAATAATAACCCAGGCCTTGCCAAAGTTTAAGAATCTGCACTTCAGGAGCAGCCGCGAAATCCTGAACTGTGGCAAAATTTTCCAGAAATCGGTTAAAATAAGGCAGTCCTTGTTCTACGCGTGTTTGTTGCAGGATCACCTCGGAAAGCCAAATGACGTAAGCATCTGTAGTATGCCTCCAGGGCAAGTCTCTTTTGTTGTTTAAATACCATTTTATAACCTCGCTTTGAAACGCCATATCTGCAAAAATACATTGTTAATCTTTGTTTTTAATAAAACTTGCAATAGGCTGATACAATGCTCTGTAAATAAATCATCTTTTATTTTCCTATCTCATTTAAAAGCAATACTTTTGCAACCCCAAATCACCTATAAAGTAGAATACATTATAAATTAATAATAGAGAATATGACTAAGGCAGATATTATTTCAGAAATATCAACAAAAACAGGAATTGAAAAAGTAGATGTGCAAGAGACCGTTGAAGCATTTTTCAAAGTGATCAAAAGCAGCATGATTGGCGGCGAAAACGTATATGTAAGGGGTTTTGGTAGTTTTGTTGTTAAGAAGAGAGCGCAAAAAACTGCAAGAAATATTTCTAAAAACACTGCAATCATCATCCCGGAACATTTCGTTCCAAGCTTTAAACCAGCAAAAGTTTTCGTTGACAAGGTGAAAAACAATTCTAAAAAAATCAGCGTAGAAGCTTAATCGGATTATGGCAATGGGCATCCGGACTAAACAAATCAGTATAATTGCAGCAATTGCATTGCTCATTGGCTTTTTGTTTACACGGGACATTAAGGGCCTTGTAAAACCAAAAGAAGAAAACGGTAAAGGTGGTGCTCCTGCCGGTGCTCAAATGGCAGCTGCAGGACCTTCACAGGAAATCAGTCTCACAGAGGTGTCTGCAACTGCTAAAAATGAGATTGGGACGAGTCTTTCCACTGAAATTACCGGATTAGAACAAACATTTAATGCGGCTTCTGAAAAAGATAAGCTTGCTACTGCAAAATTGCTTGCGCAAAAATGGGATGATGTAAATCAGGTTATCCCAAGTGCATTGTATCTTGAAATCGTAGCAGAAAAAGAGCAAACATTTGCCAGCTGGCTTGGCGCAGGAGATTACCTGCTCAAAGCATTTGATAATACACAGGATAGCATATTGCAACCTGCATTGCTTCAAAAGGCAAATACAGCTTATGCCAATGCACTGAAACTTGACTCTGCAAACAATGATGCCAAAACGGGCCTTGGAGTAACGATAGTGAGTGGCCTGGGAATGCCAATGCAAGGAATTGCAATGCTGCTGGATGTTGTTAAAAAAGACCCAAAGAATTTAAAGGCGAATATGAGCCTGGGTACTTTTGCGATAAAATCTGGTCAGTTTGATAAGGCGATTAAAAGATTTAACGATATCATTGCAATCAAGCCATCTCCAGACGCCTATTTTTATCTGGCGACTGCCTATGAAAATTTAGGCAAGAATACTGAAGCGGTAACTGCTTATTTAGAAAGCAAAAAACTTGCGGCCAATCCGACTTTGTCTAAATTTATTGACGATAAAGTTCTGGCCCTGAAAAACAAAAATTAATAAACAGATTTATAAAAATATTTAAATTTCAAAATTATGCCAAGTGGTAAAAAAAGAAAAAGACATAAAATGGCTACGCACAAACGTAAAAAACGTTTAAGAAAAAACAGACATAAGAAAAAATAATTTTCTTTACGTTTTGCACAACAAATTAGGCTACGATCTGATCATAGCCTAATTTGTTGGTTGCATAGTTTTTTATGGTCCATTTGTTTATAAAACCCTAAGGGTTTTAAAATCTGTAGCTTTTGGTAAAAGAATTAATTATAGATTCCTCTCCGCTGGGAGTAACCATAGCTTTAGTTGAAGACAAGCAACTTGTAGAACTTCATAAAGAACAGATCAATAACAACTACGCTGTAGGCGATATTTATTTAGGCCGCATTAAAAAAATAATGCCCGGCCTAAATGCTGCGTTCGTAGATGTAGGTTACGAAAAAGATGCGTTTCTGCATTATTTTGATCTGGGTCCTCAAGTACAATCTTTAATTAAGCTTACTAAAATCAAACGTAACGGCTCTGCTGGTGGAACCTTGCTCGATAATTTCAAACTTGAAGGTGATATTAATAAGGCCGGCAAGATCTCTGAAGTGGTGAGCAAAAATCTTGTTCTTCCTGTTCAGATTGCCAAAGAGCCGATCTCAACTAAAGGTCCGCGCCTGAGCTCTGATCTGTCTATAGCAGGCAGGTATATTGTTTTGGTGCCTTTTTCCAATGTCATTTCGATTTCTAAAAAAATCAAAAGCAACACGGAAAGAAATCGCCTGAAGAAGATCATTGAAAGTATTAAGCCAAAGAATTTTGGTGTAATTATCCGGACAGTCTCAGAGAGCAAAGGTGTTGCTGAATTGCAAAAGGACTTATTGGATTCTGTAGCCAAATGGGAAAATTTCATAAAGAAACTTCCTGAGGCTGAACCATCCAAGCGCGTTTGGGGTGAAATGGATAGAACCTCAACCCTGATCCGCGACATCCTGAGCACCGACTTTACAAATGTGTATGTCAATGACAACAACTTGTTTGAAGATATCCGCTCTTATGTGCACGAGATTTCACCTGAAATGGAGAAAATCGTTAAGCTATATCGTCATAAGGAGCCAATTTTCGAGCATTTCGGCATTGAAAAGCAGATCAAGAATTCGTTTGGTAAGACCGTGAACTTAGCCGGTGGCGCCTACCTTGTGGTAGAGCATACTGAGGCGCTGCATGTAATCGACGTAAACAGCGGTAACAGGACGGCAAGTAAGGAAAATCAGGAAGATAATGCTACGCAGGTAAATAAGGAGGCCGCGAAAGAAATCGCCAGGCAATTGCGCCTGAGGGATATGGGCGGTATTGTCGTGATCGATTTCATCGACATGCACAAACCGGCTAACCGAAAGGTTCTTTTTGACTACCTGAAAGACCTGATGCTGCTCGACAGGGCTAAGCATACCATCCTTCCACCTAGTAAATTTGGTCTGGTTCAGATCACCCGTCAGCGGGTAAGACCTGAAATGAACATCGTCACCAGTGAAAAATGTCCTACTTGCGACGGCACGGGAGAAATTAAGGCCAGTATTGTTTTGATGGATGACATCGAAAATAACCTGACCTATATTTTGCAGGAGCAAAATGAAAAAAATATTACGCTCAATGTACACCCTTACATCGAAGCGTTCATCAAAAAAGGATTTGTTTCCCTGCAATGGAAATGGTTCTTTAAATTCGGGCAAAGAATAAAGATTAAAGCGGTTCCCTCTTATAACCTTACAGAATTCCATTTCATCTCATCAAAGGATGAGGAAATCAAATTGTAGCGGACCAATCTGATCCTTCAAAATAAGGCCGGGCATTTGTGATAAATGCCCGGCCTTTTTAATAAAGCGCTTGAGCCTGTTTACAAAGTCAACTTCATTAACATGCTCGTTTAACTGAGATTTCCATTAAATTCGCAGCATAAATAATCTTATCACCCATTGGCTAAAACTAAATCAGCATATTTCTGCCAGAACTGCGGATATGAATCGGCAAAATGGCTGGGCAAATGTCCTTCCTGTAATGAATGGAATACATTTGTTGAGGAAATCATTGAAAAATCAGGGTCAAAAGTTCCATCCTGGAAAACAGTTTCCGGTGCCCAACGGCAAAACACGCCCACTAAAGTCAGTGAAATTCAAAGCATCAGTGACGAAAGAACCTATACCGGTGACCAGGAACTGGATCGCGTACTGGGTGGTGGACTTGTGGCAGGTTCTGTGATCCTGATTGGCGGTGAACCCGGCATAGGCAAGTCGACATTGATGTTGCAGCTGGCCCTAAATATTTCCGGAAAAAAAATCCTGTACATCTCCGGAGAAGAAAGCGAACAACAGATCAAGATGAGAGCAGAAAGGATCACGAATCAGCCCACAGCAGATTGTTACATCCTAACCGAAACCTCTACTCAAAATATCTTCAAGCAAATTGAGCTATTAAACCCGGATATTCTCATTGTAGATTCCATACAAACCCTTCATTCTGCGCAAATTGACGCAACACCAGGAAGCGTGTCACAAGTAAGAGAATGCACTGCAGAATTGCTTAGGTTTGCAAAGGAAACCGATACACCAGTATTCCTGATCGGTCACATCACCAAAGACGGCACCATCGCAGGACCAAAAATACTGGAACATATGGTGGACACCGTTTTACAATTTGAGGGCGACAGGCACCATGTTTACAGAATCTTGAGGTCTATTAAAAACAGGTTCGGCGCAGCGGCAGAAATGGGCATTTACGCCATGCACGGCAATGGCCTGAGACAAGTTTCCAATCCTTCCGAAATCCTGCTGCTGCAAAGGGCAGAAGACCTGAGCGGAATTGCAATATCAGCAACCTTAGAGGGCGCCAGACCGATGCTCATCGAGACCCAGGCACTTGTTAGCGCCGCAGCATACGGAACGCCTCAGCGGTCCGCCAATGGCTTTGACACCAAAAGAATGAACATGCTACTGGCGGTGCTTGAAAAAAGATGCGGTTTTAAACTAAGTTTAAAAGATGTTTTTCTAAATATTGCGGGCGGAATTAAAGTAGAAGACCCGGCTATAGACCTTGCTATTGTAGTGGCTGTCATCTCCTCTCATGAAGATATTTTCATATCTTCCAAATTATGTTTTGCTGCAGAGGTTGGTCTTTCAGGTGAAATCAGGGCGGTGAACCGCATTGAGCAGCGGATCTCTGAGGCAGAGAAACTGGGTTTCGAAAAAATCTTCATCTCTAACTATAACATGAAAGGTCTGGTGATCAGCAAGTATAAGATTGAACTGGTTCATGTGAGCAAGATCGAGGACGTCTTCTCCATATTATTCGGATAAACGCCACAGGAATAATATTCCTGTGGCGTGTAATAAAAGGAGGTATTTTCTACACATTGTGGAGCCTCATCTACAGCAATCGCAAGACCCCTACCAATCAAAACCAGTCATTCATTTGATTATTAAGAGATTAAACTCAGCATTTTCGTTTGGCCTGGCAATTGCACTACATTTATCGTCATCATGCATTTATGTCTGATGACAAACAATAGGGATGATTATCCTCGTTATCGATAGGTAACGAGGATTTTTTTTGATATACTAAAAAGTCCCTTTCGGGACTTTCTAATTTTATTTTGATAAATACATTGATTTGTCCTTAACCAGCTTTCTAAAATAAGGATCTTCGGTATCTTTAATAAATCTGATTGACTCACCTGTCGACTTCATTTCCGGGCCCAATTCTTTAGTCACCTCAGGGAACTTATAGAAAGAGAACACCGGTTCTTTAATCGCATAACCTACCAGTTTGCGCTCTATCGTGAAATCTTTCAGTTTGTTCACCCCTAACATTACTTTAGCGGCGATGTTAATGTAAGGCACGTCATATGCCTTTGCAATAAAAGGAACTGTCCTTGAAGCTCTTGGATTCGCTTCGATTACATATACCTTTTCATTCTTAACGGCAAACTGGATATTCAATAAGCCAATTACATTCAAGGCTCTTGCGATTTTCTTAGAATAATCCTCCATGTCCTGGATGACCTTTGCAGACAAGCTAAACG
>Ga0247815_10003515_pt1 | contig 11243 bp, 15 predicted proteins | sample UWRJL194509B1_FD_181014 | JGI IMG/M metagenome (GOLD analysis project Ga0247815, IMG submission 181014) | Plant litter microbial communities from Arlington Agricultural Research Station in Wisconsin, United States - UWRJ-L194-509B-1 | ecosystem: Environmental > Terrestrial > Plant litter >... | reverse complement strand
GAAATCGCTATCTGAATTTACTACCCGTAAAAAGGCGGTAGATTTTGCAGGTTTCATTGCACTTGACGAAAATGGCGAGGAGATATTTACTTTTGGCAAGCATAAAAACGCAAAGGTAGATAAGGTGCTGGAGCAGGAGCCGGGCTATTATGGCTGGATTCAGAATGCTGATTTCCCGCTGTATACAAAAAAAGTGCTTACAGCTATTAAGCTGAGAAAATTAAATAATAAACTCGCATAACCATTCGCTGTACAGTATGAAGATTATTTGCGTAGGGCGTAATTATGCCGACCATATAGAAGAGCTAAAAAACGAAAGGCCACAGGAGCCTGTACTTTTTATGAAGCCTGATACGGCGGTGCTGCAAAAGCAGTTTCCGTTTGTGATACCGGAGTTTAGTAATGAGGTGCACCACGAAATAGAACTTGTGGTAAAAATTAATAAAGTAGGCAAGTACATAGATGCCAAGTTTGCCCATAAATATTATGATGAGGTAACGGTAGGTATCGATTTTACTGCCCGCGACCTTCAGGATAAACTTAAGGCTAAAGGACTGCCGTGGGAAAAAGCGAAGGCTTTTGACGGATCGGCGGTTATAGGTGATTTTGTGCCGAAAACAGATTTTGAATCGTTAGGTAATGTTAACCTGCAGCTTACCAGTAATGGTAATATTGTGCAAAATGGCAATACCCAAAGCATGCTTTGGAAAGTAGATGAGCTTATTGCAGAAATATCGCAATATTTTACGCTAAAAACGGGCGATGTAATTTTTACCGGAACCCCAAAAGGCGTTGCAAAAGTGAGCCCCGGCGATGTGCTTGAGGGCTTTTTAGAAGATAAAAAATTATTTAAGGTACAGGTAAAGTAATGGCACTGAACTACAATTTAACTAAGGTATATGCAATTTCAGATAACGATACTGAATTTGCAAAGCAAATAGTGACGCTTTTTAATGAAGAGGTTCCGGCAGAAGTGAAAAACATCCGGCACGGGCTTAAAGAGAAAGATCACAATAAAGTTTACCATGCCGCCCATAAAATAAAGCCTACGCTTGATTTGCTGGGTATGGACCTGGCGTATGAAGATGTGCTAGCTATAGAAAGCTGGAGCAAGGCAGAGGGTAAAAAGAAAGAAATTAAAGATGTTGTTAAAAACCTTAAAAATCTGGTAGGGCTTACTGTGAAAGAGCTTAAAAAAGATTACAACCTGTAGCTTATGAAAGCAGCCGTTGTTACCGTGGGCGATGAAATACTTATTGGCCAGATAACCGATACCAATTCGGGATACATTGCCAAGGCGCTCGATAAAATAGGTATTGGCGTGTTCGAAATGCTGTCTGTAAGCGATGACAGGCAGCATATAATTGATACCCTTGCTTTTTTACAAAACAGGGTAGATGTAGTTATTATTACAGGCGGCCTGGGCCCTACTAAAGATGATATTACCAAGAAAACCCTCTGCGAATATTTTGACGACCACCTTGTGGTTAACGAGCAGGTGCTCACGCATGTTGTAGCACTTATAGAAAAGGCAATGCAAAGGCCGGCATCTCAAATGAATAAAGACCAGGCACTCGTACCGTCTAAAAGTATTGTGTTGCATAATGCCGTAGGTACTGCGCCGGGAATGTGGATGAAGCGGGGCAATACCGTTTATGTGTCCTTGCCGGGTGTGCCTTACGAAATGAAATATCTTATAGATAATGAAGTGGTGCCAAAACTTTTAACAGAGTTTGAGAGGCCTTATATTATACATAAAACTATAATGACCTACGGGCAGGGTGAAAGCCTTGTAGCAGAGCGTATAGAAGACTGGGAGAACAATTTACCCGAGTTTATAAAACTTGCATACCTGCCTGCTCCCGGCAAGGTGCGTTTAAGGCTTAGTGCCCGCGGTACTGATGAAGCTTTACTTCGAAACAGTATAGAAGCCGAAGCCGCAAAACTTGATGGCCTTATAGGCGATATTATTGTGGGTTATGATGAAAATGAAACTATAGAAGTTGTTTTAGGAAGGCTGCTTACGCAAAAAAAATTAACCCTTGCTGCTGCCGAAAGTTGTACAGGGGGTAAAATTGCACAGGCGTTAACGAGTGTGCCCGGGTCATCGGCTTACTTTAAAGGCAGTGCCGTAACCTACGCAACGCAGGCAAAAACAGATATCCTGGGTGTGCCAAAAGAGCTTATTGAGGTAAATAGCGTGGTAAGTGCAGCCGTTGCAGAGGCAATGGCGGCCAATGCTAAAAAAATCTTTCATGCTGATTATGCGATTTCTACAACCGGAAATGCAGGCCCCGATAAGGGTGAAGCCGATGCCGAAGTGGGTACGGTATACATTGGCATTGCCACGCCTACAAGGGTTTACAGCAAAAAACTGGAACTGGGGCAGCCGCGTGAAAAAGTAATAGACAGGGCAGCAGGTAAAGCGCTGGAAATGATTTATCAGGAAATTTTAAAAAACTAACTGATTGTATTTGCGTAGTACTTTTATTTTTTGTTTCTTTGCACCCTGAATTTGAATAACGATATAAAAGCGAGAAAATAATGTCAAGAGTTTGTGCCCTTACCGGTAAAAGAGCGATGGTTGGAAACAATGTTTCCCACGCTATGAATAAAACTAAGAGAAAGTTTAGTGTAAACTTAGTGAAGAAGCGTTTTTATCTTCCTGAAGAAGACAGGTGGATCACTCTTAGGGTAGCTGCTTCTACTATCAAGACAATTAACAAAAATGGTATAGCTGCAGTTTTGAAAGAAGCTAAAGCTAACGGATTTATTAAATAATCCTACCTTAATACATATACAGCAAGATGGCAAAGAAAGGCAACAGAATCCAGGTGATTTTAGAATGTACTGAGCATAAGACTTCAGGCGTTCCGGGTACTTCAAGGTATATTACCACAAAAAACAAAAAGAATACTCCTGACAGGTTAGAGATTAAAAAGTTTAATCCTATTTTGAAGAGAGTGACTGTACATAAAGAAATAAAATAATCTTATTAAGTCATGGCAAAGAAAACCGTAGCATCGTTACAAACATCTTCAAAAAGGTTAACTAAAGCAATCAAAATGGTAAAATCACCTAAAACAGGTGCTTATACTTTTGTTGAAAGCGTAATGACTCCTGAAGAAGTGGATACTTTTCTTAAAAAGAAATAATTATCCGTACCAATATATAGAAAAGCTACTTTCAAATACTGAAAGTAGCTTTTTTATTTTTTATCTTTACCCTCGGAAAAAACAAAGACTATTTCTTACATACCTATGAATTTCTTTAAAAAAATATTTTCTTCCGAAAAGAAAGAAACCCTTGATAAGGGTCTCGAAAAAACGAAGACTTCCTTTTTTTCTAAACTTACAAAAGCCATTGCAGGGAAATCATCTGTAGATGATGAGGTGCTGGATAACCTTGAGGAAATCCTTGTAGCATCAGACGTTGGCGTAGATACTACCCTTAAGATCATTACCCGTATAGAAGAGCGTGTATCGCGCGATAAATATGTGGGTACAGATGAACTTAACCGTATACTTAGGGAGGAAATTGCAGGCTTACTATCTGAGACCCACTCGGGAGAAGCTACAGAATTTGAAATTCCCGCTAATAAAAAACCGTATGTTATCATGGTTGTAGGGGTTAATGGGGTAGGTAAAACTACAACCATTGGAAAACTTGCAAACCAATTTAAAAAGGCTGGTTACAGTGTGGTTCTTGGTGCCGCAGATACCTTTAGGGCTGCAGCTATAGACCAGCTTCAAATATGGGCTGATAGGGTAGGTGTGCCTATAGTAAGGCAGCAAATGGGCAGCGACCCGGCATCTGTAGCGTTTGATACACTGCAAAGTGCCGTGAGCCAAAATGCCGATGTTGTTATTATAGATACTGCCGGGCGACTACACAACAAAGTGAATTTAATGAACGAGCTTACCAAAGTAAAAAGGGTAATGCAAAAAGTTATTGATGATGCACCTCATGATGTATTGTTAGTGCTTGATGGGTCTACAGGGCAAAATGCCTTTGAACAGGCTAAACAGTTTACCGCCGCTACAGAGGTTACGTGCCTGGCTGTTACAAAGCTTGACGGTACTGCTAAGGGTGGTGTAGTAATTGGTATATCAGATCAGTTCCAGATACCTGTTAAGTACATAGGTGTAGGCGAAGGTATAGAAGACCTGCAGGTATTTAATAAATATGAGTTTGTAGATTCGTTCTTTAAATAAATGACTGCGCGCAATAAAAGGGCAACATCTGTTGTTGTTCTTGGTTTCATTGTTTTGCAGATTATTACAACTGCCGTAAAGTATTTTCAGGCAGCCTATAATCTTGATAATCCTTTAATTCCTAATAATTTTATTACAGGTATAAGGAATTATAGTATTGCCACGATTTTAATATATCTTACAGGTGTAATAGTTAATGTTTTATACATTATAAAAGAAAAATTTTTTGAGATTACAATGTTTGCTTCTTTTCTTATACTGGTAGCAAGCATGGTTTTCTCAACTAAAATACACTGCTATTTTCTTAATTGTTAGGTAGTATCTTAATAAGGGAGTAAAGTACAATGCGTATTTTACTCTTTTTTTTATTTCTTTTAATATAAAAACATAATTAAATCTTTAGCTTTTTTCAGCTTTGCAGAAAATTTTTAATGCCTAAATTTGCCTCCTGAATTATATTTATATGAAAAAAAATGCCCTGCTGCTTTTTACTTCTTTTGCTATATTTTCATGCAGCAATAAGGTTGACCCTGATGATCTGTCTAAAATTAATGGATATTGGGAAATAGAATCTGTTATTATGCCTGACGGAAATGAGAAAGATTACACAGTTAACCCTACCATAGATTATTTCGAAATTAAAGGTAAATCGGGTATTCGTAAAAAAGTAATGCCACAATTTGACGGCAGCTACAGGGTAAACGACCTTTCTGAAAAAATAACGATAACCAGCAAGGACGATAAAGTTTATATGGATTATGCTACTAATTATGCCAAATGGCAGGAAGAATTAGTAGCGCTTGATGATGATGTACTTGTGGTAAAAAACCAGCATGGAATAGAATATCACTATAAAAAACCAAAACCTTTTTCTGTAAAATAATGGCAAAGCGGCTTAACGAAAATAGCTCTATAGGCGATGTGCTTAAAGAGATCATGCAGGTAAACAACCTGCAGCAGGGAATGGATAAAATAGATGTGCGCGATGCCTGGAAAAACCTAATGGGCAATGGCGTAAATAATTATACCCGGGAAATTATGCTAAGGGGAACCACGCTTTATGTAGAGCTAACATCGGCAGTATTACGTGAGGAGTTAAGTTACGGCAAGGCAAAAATAGTAAGCATGATTAATACTGAACTTGGACGGGAAGTGGTTAAAGATGTAGTATTACGATAACAACAAAAGGCTGCACATCGCAGCCTTTATACTTTATTGTTCGATTGGATTAGAATTTAAATCCTACGCCTAACTGGAAAACAGAGTTTTGAATGTTTGCATCTTTAGCAATATCTGTAAGGTCTCTTACATATCTTGCAGTAGCAAATAAACCGCTTTCAGTCTGGAAAGTAAGTCCACCTGCTGCACCCACCTGGAATGTTTTAAAATCAGGAGCTGCCGGGTTGTCTTCTAAATCAATATCACCGTTGTCAGAATTTGGGTTAAAATCAAACTCATCATTTACAAGGAAGCTAAACTGTGGCCCTACCTCTATGCTAAGCCCTTTTACAATGTAAAATTTAGCTAATACCGGCACGTTAATATAATCCAGCTGTAGCTCTGCTTTATCGCCGTCACTGCCTCTAAAATCATATTCGGCACCCTGTCCGGAATATAATGCCTCTACTTGTACAGAAAATATTTCTGCCACCGGGATTTCTGCAAATGCACCTACGTGAAAACTCGTTCTTGAGTCCGGGCTGTCAATATCGCCACCATCAAGTGTTGCAAAGTTTACACCACCTTTTACACCAAAGCTTACAGCCATAGAATCTTTGTTGCTTGCATCTTCCTGTGCGCTTGCAACAGTTACAGCACCTAATAAAAGTGCACTTACAGATAATAATTTAAATAGTTTCATCATTAAATAGTTTTAGTTTTGTGAGTTCAAAATTATATCAATAGTATTGCTGTAATTCCGAAGGAATTCTTAATTCACATAACTTTAACCGTATGAAAAGCTGGGTTAAATACATAAACGACTACAAATCCTACCTTAAAATAGAGCGTGGACTATCGGTTAATTCGGTTACAAATTATGCGTTTGACATGCAAAAGCTAACTGATTACCTGACTGATAACTCTATTAATGTGTCGCCTGTAGACATTACAGAAGATACCCTGCAGCAGTTTATTTATGATGTATCATCACAGGGGTTAAGTGCGCGGTCCAGGGCACGGTTAATTTCGGGCCTTAAGAGTTTTTTTAACTTTTTAGTGTTTGAAGACTACCGAAAAGACATGCCGATGGAGCTTATTGAGGTGCCCAAGATTGGCAGAAAGCTGCCCGATACGCTTTCTACAGACGAAATTGACAGCCTTATTGCAGCGATAGACCTTAGTACTGCCGAGGGTGAGCGCAACCGTGCCATACTGGAAACCTTATACAGTTGTGGTCTCAGGGTATCAGAACTGGTTACATTAAAGTTGTCAGATCTTTTTTTCGACGAAGGTTTTATTAAAATTACCGGTAAGGGCAACAAGCAAAGGTTTGTGCCTATAGGCAGTTTTACTCAAAAATATATCAATTTGTATACAACAACTATACGCCCACATTTAAATATTAATAAGGGGCATGAAGACACCTTATTTTTAAACAGATGGGGCAGAGGGCTTACCAGAGCCATGGTTTTTACAATTATAAAGCAGTTGGCTGTAAAGATAAATTTGCAAAAAAGTATTAGCCCACACACCTTCCGGCACTCATTTGCGACACATTTACTTGAAAATGGTGCCGATCTTAGATCTATACAGCTTATGCTGGGACACGAATCTATAACAACAACAGAAATTTATGTGCATCTTGACCGAAAATTTCTTAATATTGTGTTAAATAAGTATCATCCAAGAAAAAACTAACTTTTTTTGATATATATAGATAAAAAATATTTTTATTTAAGTATCTAAGCTTATTTTTGTAACTAAATTGGCTTTATTCACGATGTCCCAAATAGATGATGCAGAAAGCGATAGCGCTTTTTATAAGAAACTGATTGATGAGATTCCTGATCTCATATTTAAAGCCATTTTTGACGATGGTACATTTAAGGTGGTTTTTTGTAACGAATCGATAAATGATTTGTTAGAAATTACGCCTCAAATGTTTATGGATAATCCTGATACGCTGACTTATGAGCGTATTATACCCGAGGACCAGCATGTTTTTTTAAAAAAGATGCAGGTTTCTAAAAAAAAGCAGGAAAGATATAATCACGAATTCAGGGTAATGTTACCCAATAAAGGTTTGCGATGGATGCGCATAACGGGTAAGGCAGAAAAGATGGCCGATAAATCGGTTATGTTTTATTCGCGCATAAGCGATATTACCGATTTTAAGCTGCATGAAGAAAAAATGAAGCTTGCCGATGAGCGCTTTGAATTTGCCATGAAAGCATCTTCCGAAGGTATTTGGGATATGAATATTATACAAGAGGAGGTTTACTTTTCCGGTCAATTAATGAAAATAATTGGTAAGGAAGAAAAAGAACTTTTAGTACCGGCATCGTTTTGGACGGAGAGAATACATCCGGAAGATGTACAGCTTTACAATAATACCCGACAAAAGCATCTGACAAAAAAAACGCCTTATTACGAGAGTGTTTACCGCGTTTTAACAGATCAGGGTAAATACCGCTGGGTATTAAGCAGGGGCAAAATTATAAAATATAACAGCGAGGGTAAACCTTTAAGGGCTGTAGGTACTTTGCGGGACATTACGCAGATAAAGGATAAAGAGATACAGCTGGGCAACACCCTTAATATAATAGGCGACCAAAATAACAGGCTAAGCAATTTTGCGCACATAGTGTCGCACAACCTGCGGTCTCACGCCAGTAATTTAAAAATGCTGCTCGACCTGTTTAAAAATGCAGATAACGACGAAAGAGACGAGATGCTGCAACACCTCGAAGGGATATCAGATGGGCTTAGTATAACCATAAGCCACTTAAAGGAGCTTGTAGAAATACAGACAGAGATAAAAAATGTGAAGGAAACATTAAACCTGAGGCATTATCTTAAAAACATATTATCTATACTGCATAACGAAATTACAAAGCATAGTGTTACTATAGAGATTAATATACCGCTGGACGTTACTATTGAGTATAATCCTGCTTATTTAGAGAGTATATTGCTTAATTTTACAACAAATGCCATCAAATATTCCAGTATAGATAAAAAGCCTATAATATCATACGATTTTGGTATAGAAAATGGGTTCAAGGTACTATCTGTATCAGATAATGGTTTGGGTATTGATTTAAAAAAACATAAAAATTCATTATTTGGTATGTATAAAACATTCCATAAAAATCAAAACTCAAGGGGTATAGGTTTGTTTATAACTAAAAACCAGGTAGAGGCAATGGGCGGAAAGATTGAAGTTTTTAGTGAGGTAAATAAGGGTACAACTTTTAAAATTTATTTTGATGAGGAATATTAACAGTATGTATGTTATTGATGACGACAGGATATACCACTTTTTGCTTAAAAACCTGTTTAAGCAAAACGGGATTACTATTAATGCTACTTTTTTTAATAATGGCCAGGAGGCTATAGAGGCTATAAAACTTACTAAAACGGGTGAAACCGAAATGCCCGACCTGATTCTGCTCGATGTTAATATGCCTATCATGAATGGCTGGCAGTTTCTTGAAGAGTATTCTAAGATTAAAGACAGCCTTACTAAAACATCTACAGTATACATGATAAGTTCATCTAACGACGAAGTAGATATTAATAAGGCTAAAAGTTATGGCGATATTGTAAAAGATTATTTCCTTAAGCCAATATGCAAAGAAGATCTTGATAAGATATTTACTTCTAATTAATTATAAATAGATACAAAATAAGAGAGTTGCCATTAGGCAGCTCTCTTATTTTGTATAAAGTAGTAAATTAGGTTCTTAGTGACTTAGGCACTAAGAACCTAAGCACGTTATTTAGCTATATTAACAGCCCTTGTTTCCCTGATTACGGTAATTTTTACCTGGCCCGGATAGGTCATTTCTGTTTGTATTTTATGAGAAATATCAAAAGAAAGTGTAGATGCCATATCGTCGCTTACTTTTTCACTTTCTACAATAACTCGAAGCTCGCGGCCTGCCTGTATGGCGTATGCGCTTTTAACACCCTGAAACCCGTATGCAATATCTTCAAGGTCTTTTAGACGCTGAATGTAAGAATCCAGTACCTGCCTCCTTGCACCCGGCCTTGCGCCAGATATGGCATCACAAACTTGTACAATAGGCGATAACATGTATTTCATCTCTATCTCGTCGTGGTGAGCACCAATGGCGTTGCAAACCTCTTCTTTTTCACCATATTTTTCTGCCCACTGCATACCAAGAAGTGCGTGAGGAAGATCGCTTTCAGCATCCGGCACTTTACCAATATCATGTAATAAGCCCGCCCTTTTAGCAAGTTTAACGTTAAGGCCAAGTTCTGCTGCCATAATACCACAAAGTTTAGATACCTCGCGGCTGTGTTGCAATAGGTTTTGCCCGTAAGAAGAACGGTATTTCATCCTGCCCACAATTTTTATAAGCTCAGGGTGCAGGCCGTGTATACCAAGGTCTATCACGGTGCGTTTTCCTACTTCTATAATTTCGTCTTCAATTTGTTTAGCTGTTTTACCCACAACCTCTTCAATACGTGCCGGGTGAATCCTGCCGTCTGTAACAAGTTTGTGCAGGGCAAGGCGTGCAATTTCCCTCCTTACAGGGTCAAAACAAGATAGTATAATAGCTTCCGGGGTGTCATCTACAATGATCTCTACGCCGGTAGCAGCTTCAAGCGCACGGATGTTACGCCCTTCACGGCCAATGATACGGCCCTTAACATCATCCGACTCTATGTTGAATACAGATACACAGTTTTCTACTGCTTCCTCTGTACCTACGCGTTGTATAGTATTTATTATTATTTTTTTAGCCTCCTGCTGTGCAGTAAGTTTAGCCTCTTCTATAGTATCTTGGATGTGGCTCATGGCACTGCTCTTAGCTTCGGCCTTAAGGCTGTCTACAAGTTGGTTCTTAGCTTCATCGGCAGACAGGCCTGCTATAACCTCAAGCTGTTCTACCTGGCTTTTATGCAGCCTGTCTATCTCGGCCTGTTTTTTTTCAAGGTGTTCTATACGGGTAGTATAGTCAGTAACCTTAGCTTCTGCCTCGTCTGATGCTTTTTTGGCTTTAGCCAGCTCGCCCGATACCTGCGATTCTTTATCGCGGGTACGTTTTTCTGCTTCAGCTATTTTTTTGTCTTTGCCTAATATTACCTGTTCGTGTTCTGCCTTTAGCTCAAGAAATTTTTCTTTGGCACGCAGCTCTTTATCTTTTTTAAGGTTTTCACCCTCTGTAGTAGCATTTTTTATAATAGATTCCGCCTCTTTTTTCGCATTGTAGGTAAGGCTGGCAGAACTTTTCTTTTCAAGAAATTTAGCGATACCAAAGCCAATACCTGCTCCTGCAATTATACCAATAATTATAAATAAGATTGTGTCCATAGTTTTTGTTTGTGTGTATATAGAATAAAAAAAGCCTACATCAGTGGTAATTGTATAAACTCGATAAGACAAGTTTTGGGCTAACCCGCTGTTCAAGGATCTGCTCAGGGCAGCTTGCTATAGTAGCGACGATTCACCCATTTTAAAGAATTGGCGTTGAGTTTATCAAAAAAGTACTAATGTAGGCAGTATTATTGACGTATGTAAAGAACGTTATATTCGTTATTTGAGAAAGTCTCCCAGTTTTTCATCCATTAATTGCAGCCTTACAAGCGCCTCGTCCATATCGGCCGATTTGTCCAGCTGTTTTTGTTCTACCTGTGCTGCAAACTGTAGCGCACACATAGCAAGTACATCCTGCTTGTCCCTTACGGCATAGTTTTCTTCAAACTGCTTTATCATGGCATCAATTTTTTTAGAAGCGCTGCGCAACCCTTCTTCCTGCGACGGGTCTACCGTAAGCGGGTATACCCTGTCTGCAATTGATATTTTTATCTTCAGTTTATCGTCCATTGCTTTCTAAT
>Ga0247815_10003513_pt1 | contig 11249 bp, 12 predicted proteins | sample UWRJL194509B1_FD_181014 | JGI IMG/M metagenome (GOLD analysis project Ga0247815, IMG submission 181014) | Plant litter microbial communities from Arlington Agricultural Research Station in Wisconsin, United States - UWRJ-L194-509B-1 | ecosystem: Environmental > Terrestrial > Plant litter >... | reverse complement strand
CACCCGCCTCGTAGCTAGAGCGCCGGGATCTCGCTCACGAGTTCGACTTTCTCGTCGACGGACGAATGCCGCACCCACCATTGTACGTGGCGGCGACGATGATCCGCTCATTGAATTTGCTCACACACCCTCGCCGTCCTGCTTCTTCGATCCCATGCAGCGAGTTCGCCGTATTTTGCGCAGGCTTCCAGCCCCGAGATCCCAGGTTATTGAGGGTATTCGACGCAACACCTACGGTTGCCGCCGGGTTGCATACACGATCGCTACACGTAATCGGGAACGCAGACATTCTCGTCCTACCTGAACACTCCCAACTGCTCTACAACGCCTCGACCAATGCTCGCGCGGTCTATCACACAGGAGGTACGCCGTCGCTGCCGGACGGGTTCTGGTTCACCCGAGGCTGACCCCTGCACGTTTGACCGTTGATCATCGTTCGTACGCACACAGGTCACTTTGTCCCGTCAACGCCAGTATGGCGAAAGTTCTTCCGCAGCTATCTCATTGCGACGAACGACGAGGAAGCCGAGGCCGCGGCGGCCCCTGCAACGGCGGATCACGTTCACGTCCTAGCGCTCGTCACCGCGCATACTTTGTCACCACAGTCCACCTGGCTGGTTCCACGCATGGCTGCCGGGTAGCATTGATGCGCTCGACAGTTTCGCTTCTACATGTATTCGATGTGCCCTGCGTCGCCGCCATCGCGCGTGGAGGTTCGTATTGCTGTCCCTCTCCTCGCCTGGCACTGTTGTTGCCTGCGAACCACATCGCGATGGAGATACCCCTAAAGTACGCCTCAGCTATTGAATGCTGCCTGTTTCCTTTCTGATCATTATTAGTCGGCTTGTTGTATTGTACGGTTTGCGGTTTCGCGTGCCATCGGACGCTTTGTCCTTCCTACCTCTCTCATTCAAGGAGCTGTTCTATAACCTCATTCCATAACCCAACCGCTCACTTCCCGTCTCGCCATATATTTTCTCTCATTGCATTGCTTGCAAGTCCCTGCACTCTCGCTCGCACACACCCGCACTTTCCTTATCTTTATAACTCTCATCCTTGCAATGCTGTATGTATGGTACAACGTCCCGCTTGCCGGTTCTTACATCGGTTCTCAATGGTTTGGCTCGCCACTTCGTAGTTTGGACTCTCTCCCGTATCCGCTTCAGCACCCTGCCTGCCACACATCTCCACCAAATTCACTTCATTTCACAGTATGTGGAAACCGCGTGACTCGCGAATTGCCGGAACGCTTCTTCGTTTAGCGCTCTCACCGGGCTGCGCTACATCTTTGCCTTGACCACACGCTGCTGCCGCCATACATCTGGCCATGCCTGAATTCCGCGGCAAAGGCCTATTAGAGTCTTGCTTATTCGCCTGCGTCATCGTTTGTCTGCCAGTCATCGAGTTCTGGGAGCGCTGCTTCCTACGGAGGAAACCGCGCGTCGTGTCGGTGCGCCTGCCTCCAATTCACATGCAATTGAGTTCTGATGATGTACGCTGCAGTATCAAGGACCTCCCGGGGCAGCGCCCCTGCCACGACGGCCACGGCATAGCCATGAGAGGTTGCGACGGCACCAGAGCTCGAGTAATGGTGTCAACGATGCACCAACGTCTGCTGTGGGCACAAGGACTTCAACCTGACCACAAGCCGGTTGCAATGAAGTGGCCGCGGTCGAGTTGCTACTGACTGTGAACTAGCTGCATGCTAGAGGTGCGCCAGTTTCTACCCCGCGTTGCAATGCCTTGCTGTGTTTGGTCTGACCCACACGACCTAGCTCCACGCCAATCCTTGATAGTTATCGATCGCCCGAAGCCCCTGCGAGTGGCGCCGCAACGGTTGCACCGGTGCCTGGATGCGACGTGCTGAGCAACACACCGTCGCGCATCCTACCGAAATAGCTCTCGCCCTACCACCACTTCATCCTGGCATCCGTACCCCACTTCGCAAGGCATACTATATACGACGCAACATGCCGGAAATGCGCGACCGAAATCCTTGGACGACGTGTCTACTGGCATGCTGCATTGTCTGCTATCCAATCGTCGAGTCGTGCAGCCTCTGCGGCCGGTGTTTTGCACGACGATCAACTCAAAAGCAGCCCCATGTTCCAAAGGTGCACATACTGCTGCTGCAATGCGAACATGTGCTGATAATTCTATCTGTGCAGCCTTGGGGACCGCCGCCAGTCCGGACCCCTCAGAAGCCTCCACACCGGGTTGATGATACCACAGCTCTACGAACCGAGGATCCCCCCAGTGACGACGCTGAAGACAGTCCGGCGCCTGGAGTGAGGGAAGCGACCTGAACCTGTGCGTCGTGCGGGCACTGTCATACACAACATGATCTCGACATTCACCATCGCCTACGACGTCTTCGTCGAATCAAACCTCGCGTGCGGCCGCAGCTGCAGTTGAGGCTGATGCGGCGCGACGACGCCACATATAGGGCCTTTACAATGTTCACTTCAACGCGTTCAATGACAACCGCGCCCGCACCTGTCTCGCCCACCACCTCCCTATTCTTTCCGCTCATCGCTTTCGCACACCTGTAACACGGTCGCAAGTCTCTCAAGGGCAGCCTCAATTTGAGACGTCGCGGCGCTCTCTTATTGCGTGTATGTCGTCGGATACAACTCAAATCGGCGGACCTGAGTGTGCGCAAGGGTGGCTGGCGTATCAGGCGATACAATATCGCGGTGGTTGTCCTGGTGGCTATCTTAGTTCTGTTGACTGCACTGCTGCCGTGAATACTTTGCATTCATCGTGGCCTTCGTTGCGTGTAGTCGTAGGCAGTGATCGTGCCATAATCGGTGTAGGGGAATCGGGAGTGCGTGATAATCAAATCTGGTCTTCGCCTCATGATGGCATGCGTGCCGTGCCTGATCCAATAATCATTGATGGGTCGAATTTCAGCCGGCTCGCCTCATGCTGCAGCGGGGGGCTGAACGAATTTCAGGTTTTGCGACCGAGTGTCGGCGTACAAAGGCGAGTGCTTCTACGGGCCTAAGGCATACGCCCTCCGCTTTGCACCTTTCACGTCCCCTGCGTTCGCTGCCTGCGTTGGTCTGATCAAGTATGCTGCTCATTCTTTCCTTTGAACACACAAGTTGACCCGCTCGCAGGGCAAGCATGCAAAGAGGACTACTTCCACTGCGGCGACCGCAGGCAACTGGACCATCAATCGGAGTACGCCGCACAACAAGCACGACCACTTCACCGCAACCGGGGCCCAAGATTTGGACTTGAAAACGGAGCAGCAACCCGTAACGTCAACAGGCAAGCCGAACGGGCGCTCCGCAGAGCGTGTGGATCGCCAACAAGGGATAGGCACACCGCTGCGGCCGTCCCCGAGCGCTGTCATCGCCCCTCTGCCTCCCACCAACTCGTTTTCGGTATCTTCATGTGCCGCAAGGCCCGCTCACTATGAAGGTAAAGTTACATTGCAGTATAGATGATATCTATGAACTGATCAATTGCGCTCCCGGTTTGCAGCGATACTCGGCTCTTGTTCACCGACAAATCTTGCACGTATCTCGTCACCCGCGCACACGCCGACACCAACTACGAACCTAAGCCCTCATTGGGTGCTGCGGGACGGTTATACTGGGCAGAATCATGTTATGCTCGCTACGCCATACGAATCCAGGTTGAGCGACAACGTTCCACGCACGAATGCACCACCACAAGCCCCAACCTCGGGATATCCAATCATCGGCAGGGCCACGAGCCAAATCAACTTGGCTGTGTGCTTGGACGTCGCTGTTGCTGGTATGAATTTCGATATTGCTCCGAGCATTTGGATGTCCCCTAACGTCCGACTAGCTTTTCCACAGCTGAACCCGTCCCAACTCTCAATTCTCTACCGGGCCGCCAGCACAGGGGAAGAACTTTGCCACCAAACCCATAGCGGCGCATTCGGAATCGACATTGACGTAGTCCGGTCGTTCTACGCCTGGTGGATCGCTCGCCAGCCGTCTCGAAAGCGGCGGGCACATTCGGAGTACGACGAGCAAAAGATGGCAAAAAGGCGGCACACCTCGTTCACGGCGAGATTATCGGGGACTGCGGAGAGCCGTCCAGTGCTCACGATGTCATCAGTGACAGTCCACAACCAGATGCAGACGAGCGAGGTAGCCCACAACCAGCAATGGCCGCGAGAGCCGCTCTACGCCGCTGTGTTGTCACCGCCACCATTACTCGTGTCAGATAGTCACTATACACGACTTTATTCGCTCGCCGGCATGCGTACCAACATTGGGCATCGGCTTAGGTTCTCGGCATCGGCATCACTTGCACCAACCTCGACGTAACCGAGAACCTACTGTCTCAATCCGCTCAGTTTGTCCCAACAAGTGTACCTGGTCACTCGACACCTCGTGGCATCCAAGCCAGTCGCCCGCGTCCCATGGTTGTCTCTCGAAATGGGTACGCGCAGTTTCCGCTCCGTCGTTGGCCACCCAGGGGATCCCGATCCCAAGCGTTCCGTCGCCGGCCCCTCTGGCTTCTTCCTCAGTTGGATCTGTAGAACCACTGCAACCGATGCAGACCCCGACCGGCAACCAATATACAACAGTTGACCAGTGGAACAAGCAAGCCTTCGAACTCCTTGTGCAGGTTTGTGTGCGACAGATGCAGCCATGGTTCCGCGTAGCTGATTCCGTCTCGCAGCCGCAGTTCCCGACAGAGCGTCCCCGTCCTCATCCAAATCCCCAGACGTCTCAAGCGGCCCCTCAACAGCACGCTCAACGACCTTTACAGGACCACGAGCAGTCGCTGACGGAGTCACGGCACCATGTACACCCGAGCCAACCACGCTACTTTTCGATTGTACCAATACCTGCGGCGATTTCAGATGCGGCAAATCATCTGCGCCAATCGCGAGACCGCTCATCGACGCCGTTGCGAGAGCCATCGCCTACCACAAGAAGCACGCCGCCGATTGCCCATGACCAGTCCCGCAGCCAGTTTTCGCGAAACCTGGGATTCCCTTTTCGCAATCGCGGCGAAATAGAGGCTTTGTCGGAGCACGAGAAACCGAGGTACTTGCTGCAGGAGTTGATGTTTTGGAGGCAGTATAGTGGGGCGGGAGTACAAGCGGACTCATTACAGAGAAAGGTCGCCGCGGAGGTATGTCTGTGGACCTTTTCCTGAGGACGAATCGTTGATCACGGGGTTTTGGCTTGGACTGTACAGGAGAGAATTGAGCCGCTGGTGTACTGGATCAATCAATTGAATGCGAACCTCGTGCGGCAGGCAGAGGTATCTCTAGGTCTGCATCCGCTGGCACGGCTGAAATCGGTGTCAACTTCGAACCGGCGTCTTGGCTTCACCCACGCGTCATCGCCAGATACACCCGTTTCCGGATCATCCTCAGCTGCAGACCTGGACACCAACTTGAATGCACCTCGACATCCAGCCCCTGCCGCTGCATCGTCAGCTCAGTCGTCAGTGCCTGGCTACCCGCTGACTGGACATGCATCCGAGCTGAGGTCAACAGCGTGTCACGATCGAGCGGTGGCGACTTCCTCAGACCTGATTGACGAGGCTGTGACATCAACCTCGTTATTGTCTACGAATAGTGCAGCGGCAGCATCAACCGTGCAATCCACATCTCCTACGACCACAGCGCGAAGTCCCTCTTGCGATCTGCGTCATTTTAATTGTCACGAGTACGGCGCAGCTCCGATAGCCATCCTAGCAGGTCATCATCAACCAGCTGTCATACCGATGCCAATTCGAGACCACACGAACCTCTGGGATGTACCTCTAGCAGACCTCGAAGATGATCAGACAGCATTTTCGCCATGCATGGCGACGTCCGTCGCAACGACGGGCCATAAGAGCCCAAGAGATACGATGTACCAACTGGCGGACTTCCTCGACCAAGTCGGAAGAGATACAAGAACCACCGAAGGCGCCGTGACGCCGATCTTGCTCAGATCTGCTTTGCTTCCAATTCAGCCAACGATAGGTACTACCGTCTCTGCTACTGCCTCCAGCGTCCTCTGTACTGTTGCTGATAATATGCGGTCGCCAGTTTCGAACACACCTCGAGCGACAATCACACCTTCCCCGATAGAGCCCATAGTGTCACTACCGGCAGGTTTCGAGCCACCCTCGGCCAATGCGACTCAATGTACTGCTCAGCAAATTAGACCAGTAATCGCGGAAGGCCACCTCGTCTCAGATGACGTCCTCATCTCTGATCGAGAGAACATACCAGAAGCGGTCGCATCCTGGCGAGATATTCAAGGTCAAGCGATCGACGTTATTGTTCGCGCCTTCGACTTGCAGGTCAAAGAATCGCTGCCGATCGACTGCATACCCGATGACGTCGGCCAAAAGGTCTTGGACCTAAGGCTCAATGACCAGGACCGCATCGAGCTGGCAGCGTACCTTGACGCGTGTGCGCGTGTGCCAGGGACACAGCCCGTATTCCCCACCCCGATATGCTTCTCCGCCAGTCCAAACCCAGTCTGTTCGACTTAGATATCCTCCACAAACTCGCCAGCAGCGAAGATGTTGATATGGTCAAGCGCCAGCGCGAGGTTGACATGGGCCCCCGTCGACTAAGGCTTGCTGCGGAGATCATTATTTGGCGGCAGGCCAACAGGCATTTGTTCGTCTTGGACCCCAAACTGGAGGGGCGGATGTGCACCCGCTTTTGCGCGACGCTGTGGGGGCTAGACGTCCTCGCCACAGATGGAATGATCGGCGAACACGAAAGCAAGCCGGATATCGAAGCCCAGCTCGACACTGTGAATTTGCAAAGTCATCTTCCCGAGACGACGTTTGACCTGCGCCAACCTCTTGCCCGTCGTAACGAGTTCAGCGACATCGTTCCCAGTGGCGATTTCCCTGTCATTTTCACCACATCCGCGCGTAGCACCGGTGCTGGCGGCACATTCGAGTCGTTCATTAATGAGGCCAACTTGACTTGCTCAAGGGAGGATGAGAAGTTGGAGACCTGGATCGGGCGATATTTGACGCAAGCTGAGCCCCCTCCTATCAAAGTACACCGTCCGACGTTCAAGGATACTCACGGAGCAATCGAAGAAAGTAGTGAGTATTTGTCATACTTAGCATGTACAGGAATTGATGAGTGGTTACAGTTGCGTTGATGACGCAGCTTATTGCAGCGACCTTGAGTCTCAAGCTACCTCAAAATCTCGAAATATTTAGGCCTGCTGTCCGGAGGCTGAAAAATGTTGGTGATAGTCAATCAAGTTCATCGTTGACTATCTCATAGGCTCTTTTCGTCGTGTGATCAGGGATGTTTGATATTGCCCTCCTTACTCCACAGTCTCTTCACCACTTCTTGGGTGACACGTCTCTGCTGCATAGACCTTTGCATCCTGACCTCGTCATCATGGTGACCCCATCAGCGCCCTTCACGCTGCCCTCTCACTAGTCGTTGTAACTGTCTATTATGGCGTTAAATTTTTAGTGAGTATGAACCAGTAATTCAGTATCGCATGCTTTCTGTAGCTAGGAGGATGGTACTCGAGAGTGATGTGAACCAAGGATGTCAAGACAAGTCACGCGCACATCGTCAATAACATATTCAATACCTCGTTGCGCCTCAGATTTGAATGCTTTAATGATCCGTGATGATGTATTCTGTGTGTGGCTGGTCCTAGTTCAGCCTTTGTTCGGTCAGTGGAACGGTTCTGGGATACAACTCAATCGTAGCAAGAAGAGCTAGAGATAATCATCCGGTAACATTCACACAAAGCTAATAGGCCCATAATAGTAGTTCAAGGGCTTTGAGGGAAGTTTGGGAGCACGAGGTGGTAGTGTGGCTGAAGGATGTGCGGAACCTGCCGATGGCCGCTGGTTCAACCGTGTGGTGCGCCACTTATTTAGCCTGTCACGATTGCCGGGTGCATTGAGTCGCTCCCTCTTACCATCGTTTTGCGCAGCACCTTTCACGCCGCATCTACTCATCACTCCTCGCTTCGAGACTCTCCTGCCTTCCACATCAATATGGCGTACTGCGAATACTGCCAGCGCGACTTTGCCTCCACGCACGCGCTGTGGCAGCACATCCGCAACAGCAACGTCCACGAGTGCACGATGTGCTGCTACCACTTCCGTGATATCGAGGATCGAGGTCAGCATCGTGAAGATACACACAAGTATTGCCGGTTCTGCGACGAATGGGTGGCCAACCCGCTCAGTCTGCACGAGCACAACATGTCTCATCATCGGGAGCGGTATTGCGCCGAATGCAGCCGTACTTTCATGGGCCCGAGCCAGTATAATTCTGTGAGTTCCCGATTTGAACCTTCGCTCCAAATCACGACGATTACTGACAAGTTCCTGGGCTAATGCAGCACCGCAACTCGTCTATTCATTTAGTCAAAGACATCACGTGCCCACATCGTGACCTGGGATGCAACAGGATTTTCATAAGCACCAACGCACTGGTAAAACATCTCGAAAGTGGCACCTGCGTTTCCGGCATAACTCGACACGATCTGAACCAGCGCGCCATCGCGCTTGACCGCAACCGTGTTTTCGTCGACCCCTCCCGCATGATTGAGAATGGCAATATATCCTACAGCGTCACCAACCGCGCTTGGAACACACACATTGCCGCCTGGGAGTGCTATCTCTGTCATACAACATTTCAAGACCGCATGGCCCTGAACCGACACCTCAACAGCCCAAGGCACGAGGACAAAATCTACGTGTGCGCCTGTTCTTTGAGTACCAATATGACTTGCTCATTGCTAATGCGACGATATAGATGCCCCTGCATGACTTGCCCGGCGCGATTCTCCACCCTCTCGGGCTTAATGGAGCACGTCGAGTCCAACAAGTGCGGTGTCAAGCGTTTCCGCTTCGTTCAAGATGCAATGGCACAGCTTAACAACGGAATGAGACGCCTCACCTTTTCACCTCGCGGATAACCTTGCCCTGTGCCAAACGTCACGGAGAAACCCATCCACTCCGTGCACAGCGGTAACAGCTTGAAATTATGATCCCAGAATGGTTTCCAATTCTTTTCAAACTCGCTGTTCTGTATCCTTCCAAACCTACCTCAGCATGGAACGGGATTATTGGCTTTTTGGGATTAGGCGGTACGATCGTTTGTTGCGTTCAATCCTCTTCATTTCTCTCTCGGAATAAAGTTTGGCGTTGAGCTCACACTGTAGCCGGGCACGAGAAAAGTTGACATGGATTCAAGTAACGACAGCGATAAGACCCATGATTGTGAAGTGCTGGCGACGTGCGCCAGTCCACGCTACAGTATTGGCCATGTAACACGTTGAGATACAGGTAAACCAGTCGGAGCGATACAAGATGGGGTACCTAGACACTCGGAGAACCCTCATGAGACGAGGCGCTCATCCAGCCTCGCGCTTGATTTGTGCGTGGCTGGAGAACGTAAGGAAAATCCTCTGGGCTCCTGTACGCAATTCGAATGAGCTGCTGCGCCGGGTTACACGAAGTGCGACAATACTTACGACAATGTCCCACCCGTAAACTTGACTGCAGGTGGAATGAAGTTGCCCTGCTTGTCGCGGACAGGCAAGATGTTGTACGACGCGAGGATGTTCGCAATAGTGGTCCAAATGAGACCCGATGCAATATGCCGGCCCGGACACTCTCTGGCAGAGGAAGTTAGACAACACCAATGAAGCGGCCGGATGGTCGGTAAGACCGCGCGCACGCACCTACGACCGAACCCAAACGCAAATTCTTGCGGATCTGGATTGCGTTTGTTTGGGTTCTTGATGAAAGGTTCACCTGATGGTGCGCACTTCTCGGCGGGAGAGAGGTAGCGCTCAGGTTTGAATGCCGAGGGCTCGGGATAGAGTGCGGGATCGCGAGTGAGCTGCCTGGAGACGGGCGAATGGACAATTAGTTCACCATCCGGGAAAATAAACATCAAAGAATAGTACCAGATGTTCGCAATCACGATTGATTGCGCAGGGATGATCCATCCACGGTACACGTCCTCGTCGCGCGAGCAGTGAGGCACAGCTGAAAGGACATGAGCATATCTAGTCATAAAAATGCCGTTGGTCTTACCCAAAGGGGCGGCCGGATGCAGACGGATGGACTCTTTGATAACGCAATCGAGATATGACAGGTGCGGTCGGTCGTCCAGAGTGAGAGCCCGATCGCCTGCTCCTTCGTTCGCAAGAAACGCTGTGATCTCTGCTTGTGCGCGACGCTGTGCCTCCGGATGCAAGATCATCGCAAGGAAGAACACGCGAACGGTGGACATGATCTACATGCATACACCGTCTCTGTGAGCTTCCAAGACGAAGGCAAGAGGCAGAGTGTACGCACCGTCTCTCCGGCTCCGCCGTACAAAGCGCCTGTTGCGAGCCGGATGGTGTCTTCCTCATCTGGACTCACGCCAACACCATCTTCACCGGCAAGAAGTCGCGCAACGAAGGAGTCCGATTGAGGCAGCCCCGTATTTTGACTCTGGGGGTGGAGCGATATCAGCACGGTCCGAGCGTCTGACACTGGCTAGACTGACTATTGCATTCTTCACAATCTCAAAGGGAACATCGCTCATGGCTCGGACAAGGGGCTGCCAGGCACGAGCCTGAGCAAAGAAGGATGTCCCAGGGATCCACTCAGGAAGGAGCAGTACTAACGCACAAAGGCCGTCAGAACTAGCGGGCGTTAATGTGGACGAGATGAACGTACCTTGTGGAAAAATGTTGACCAGGGAGGCTGGATTGGATGCTGAGGAAAATGCGTTGCTCGCCAGGACGTTCACTTGGATAACTGGATCTGTCTCTGGGTCGGCGACCTCATGGTTGTACACAATTTTTAATACATAGCGCGCCACCAGCCTGTGAGCACAAATCAGTCGTTTCAAGAGCGAGCTCAAGATTGGGAATGAAACGAACCAGTGAAGGCCGTCGCGCAAGCCCTGCGGGCTTTGACCCAGTCGTTGTAGAAACTCGACCACAAGTTCGTCCTGAATAGAGACGTAATCCATACAGGCTCTCGGGTTGAGAACCTTGGCTGCCAGTCGTTTCGTCGAGCGCAAGCGGTCGCCGTACTGTAACAGACCCCAGGTACCGTCAAAGCCCGCACTGAAACGGCCATACCGGAATCAAGGGGCAGAACGGCCAGGGTGAGCGCCTGAGTACAACCGAAGCGACAACCAACGCACAGGTTAGCCATCGGCAGCACCGGGCGATCCGAATAGTTTGCGCCACGCTTGACGAGGAGATCTGATACGGCCTGGTATGAATTCAGGACAACGATGTGTT
>Ga0247815_10003512_pt1 | contig 11254 bp, 14 predicted proteins | sample UWRJL194509B1_FD_181014 | JGI IMG/M metagenome (GOLD analysis project Ga0247815, IMG submission 181014) | Plant litter microbial communities from Arlington Agricultural Research Station in Wisconsin, United States - UWRJ-L194-509B-1 | ecosystem: Environmental > Terrestrial > Plant litter >... | reverse complement strand
TTCCGTATTGCACTTGAAGGTGGTGGATACTACTGCGTAAATAACTAACGCTAATATCTGACTTTCGGGTACGATACCTGATATCATAAGTGTATGTTTACAATCTTAATCTACGTCGCGCTCGCACTCTTCGGACTTATCCTCGGAAGTTTTGCGGGCGCTTCTGTATGGCGGCTTCGGGCGCGTCAACTTGTTGCTGATAAAAAGGCAGGTGAGCAGGTTGATCATGCAGAATACACAAAGCTAAAGAAACTGGCACATCAAAAGACAGCGAGTGATCGTTCGCGCTGTCTCCACTGTGGCTATACGTTGAAATGGTATGATCTTATTCCACTTGTAAGTTGGATAGCGCTACGTGGACGTTGCCGTGAGTGTCGCAAGCCAATTGGTATCATGGAACCGCTTATCGAGCTTGGAACGGCCTTATTCTTTGTTGTATCGTTCCTTCTTTGGCCGTATCCACTGACAAGTGGAATTCCAATCGCTGAATTTGTCTTGTGGCTCGCAGCAGGAGTTGGGCTAGCGATTATGTTTGCTTACGACACTCGTTGGTTCTTGTTGCCTGATCGAATAAACTTCGCAGTTATTGGTATCGGACTCGTTAGTGCGGTATTGATGATCATTGATAGTCCTGATCACGTTGGTGCGCTCTTTAATGTTTTGGGATCTGTCGGTGTATTAAGTGGGATTTATTTCATTCTTTACCTTCTTTCGAAGGGTCGTTGGATTGGTTTTGGTGATATTAAATTGGGACTCGGGTTAGGGCTTTTATTGGGAGATTGGCAGCTTGCTGCAATTGCGCTTTTCCTTGCGAACTTGATTGGCTGTTTGATCGTGCTTCCGATGATGATAACAGGGAAGTTACAGCGACAATCACACGTTCCATTTGGCCCACTTTTGATCGCTGGCGCTATTATCGCCAAACTTGTTGGCGTTGGACTCGTTGAATTCTACGCATTTAGCCTTATTTAAGAGGTCATAGCCACAATATTTGTGTCACGCTTATGCTATAATGGCCACAAATGGGCAGACACTTTATCCATACAGAAACCAAAGGGTTTACTATCATCGAAACCATGCTGGTCTTGGCGATTACCGGTGTGTTGGTGGCGGGATTATTGATTGGACTAGGGAGTTCAATTGCAAATCAACGGTATAAAGATTCAGTTGTGACACTAAAGTCACAAATACAATCTCAATACTCTCAAATCGATAATGTCACAAATGGTCGCGACAGTAGTTGGACGTGCGGTGCAACTGCGGTTCCTGTCCAAGGTGGGGGAGGCAAGCAGCCTGGTCAAACAGACTGCGTGCTCTTAGGTCGGTATATGGCAATTGTCGGATCTGACATAACGACGGCATCTGTCGTTGGATATGGAACAACAAATATTGCTGGTGCAAATGATGTTGAGACTATAACTAATAACTACACGTTGGGTATTTCTAAGAATACAATCACAACATCAACACTCGAGTGGGGCGCTGTCATCAGGTGGCCTAAGTCTGGTCCTGACAGCAAACCAGCAGGAACTAATCGAGCGATTGCTATTTTGATTCTACAGTCACCTAATAGCGGTACGTCATACACTTTTACGAGTGATACGGTAACCGAAATAAATTCTGTTTCTTCGCAAACACTAAAGAATATGATGATTGTTGGCCCAACTGTTCCTGGACAGAAACGACAGACAGTTTGTTTAGATCCAAATGGCATTACTGTTCCTGAAACGATTGCAATTTACATACGCGAGGCAGCAAACAGCCCAAGTTCAATTGAGTCACGTACAAATTCAACGACCGATACCGTCGAAGTGAATACTGATCCCAGCGAGAGGTCAAAATGTTAAATTTATTTAAAATACGAGGCGAAAAAGGCGATACGCTTATTGAGGTACTTTTTGCATTCAGTATCTTAAGTCTTATTATCGTTGGGTCAATCTCGGTTATGAATCAAGGGACACAGGCTGCGCAGCGTGCACTTGAGACAACACTCGCGAGTCAGCAGATTGAAGCACAGGCAACGACACTACGCTTTTTGCACGACGCATATTTGGCACAGTACCAACCAGGCGCAACATATGATCCTGCGACACCTGCGGGTCAGTGGAAGGCAATTTCTGATAGGCTCACGTTATATCCGAGCGCTAACGCAACAGATTTCATTGGTGCAGCAACGTGTCCGTCATTTCCATCTGGTAGCTTTATTCTCGATAGTGCCAACGCAACGGTCACAGGATATCAATCTGGGAAGATCGGGTCGGCTCCAGTAATTGCGCAGGTGCTCTATACAGGTTCACCTGAAGTACTCGATAAGTCTGAAGGTATATGGATTGAAGGCATTCGTTCTCCGGCTGTTGCGAACGAGAACGTCGGATATATCGATTTCCACATTATGGCGTGCTGGCAAACTCCTGGAAAGGGTCTACCGCAAACCATTGGAACTATTGTGAGGTTAAATGAACCACGAGGTTAAATCACGCATTCGTAATGAAGAGGGCTTTACGTTAGTCGAGCTCTTGCTCGCTATGACGTTTATTTCAATGCTGCTGCTTGCGATTGCACTTACGATGGTGCAAGTTGCAAATATATATAATCGCGGCATGATTTTGAAAGAAGTGAATCAAACCTCACGTTCACTTGATGAGGAGCTTTCGCGAGCGATGCGCTCAAGTAGTACATTCTCGAATGATCCATCTGCGCACCGCTATGTAAATAATGCTTGGGGTGGGCGACTCTGTATGGGGCAGTACTCATACATTTGGAATTACGGAAAAGCGTTAAGTGATGTAAGCACGAATAGAAATCAATACTCATCAGTTAACACAAATGGTAATAAAGTTGTCGATGGGAATGGTACAAGATATGAGATAACATTTGTAAAAGCACCTGACGTAGGAGGTACTTATTGTGTGCCTGATGCATCGACTGGTGCATACCCACGCATTAATCCTGAAAATGCAGTCGAACTTATGAAAACAGGGGATCACGCACTTGCAATCCACTCGTTTACACTTTCGTCATCAGCTACCGCAAAAGACCTACTTTCATCTCAGCAGATTTATAAAGTATCATATACGATCGGTACAAGTAATATCAATGCAATCGACCTTGTTCGCAAAGCCTGTAAAGACCCAAGTCAGACAGGATCTGATTTGAATTATTGTGCAATAGAGCAATTCACTATTGTCCTAAGAGTAGTAAGTGGGGTTAACTAGTTATGCTTATGAATCGTCGTCATGAATCAGGTGCTGTCTCGTTATTTCTCGTTATATTTTCGATGTTACTCATAACAGTGGTTACCTTAAGCTTCCTTCGTATCATGCTTGCGGATCAACAGCAGGCTTCTATTAATGACCTTTCAAAAAGTGCGTATGACTCGTCACTTGCGGGCACCGAGGATGCAAAGCGAGCACTTATTAATTATCGAACTGTTTGTGGAAGTGGCGACGCTACGTTGTGTGCGACGCTGAAAAACCGAATTAACTCGACTGTTTGTAACGAAGGGCTTGTCGGTGTGGTAAATGTTGAAGCGATTAATGCAACGAACAACAAAGAAGTCCCCGTACAACAGACGCTGTCGACAAATGATAATAAACTCGATCAAGCGTACACATGTGTAAAAATGCAGCTGCTTACCGCAGATTACCTCGGAACAATTCAAGCAAATAGTTCAAAGATTATTCCTTTAAAGTCTGACAGGAATTTTAGTTCGATTACAATTGAGTGGTATAGCCCGAATGATATCTCGAGTACCTCTAAGGTACTGAGTTTGATACCCGATACGTCAGGGGAATTGCCACTCTATCGTCAGACAAACTGGCCAGCAAATCGTCCATCACTGCTTCGGGCACAATTTTTCCAGGTCGGAGACACGTTTAAATTAACAGATTTCGATAATTCAGATCTTACGAATAGTAATGTAAATTCGCTCTTTTTCTATCCAACAGGTGTCGTCAGTAATGGGTCAACTGCGAATACGTACAATGTCGCCGAAAGAGACGCACGCAAAACTGCAACCGGTACAACTGAACCAACAAAGTGTAAAAGCGACCTCGGTGGTGGGGGATATGCGTGTACAGTAACACTCGACTTGCCATACGCGATTGGTGAAACGAGCCCTACTCGTACCGCATACTTACGCCTTACGCCGATGTACAACAGTACACACTTCCGCGTGAGTCTTGGTAATGGTGCGAACTTTGATGGCGTTCAACCAAGTATTGATTCAACTGGACGTGCTAATGATCAGTATCGACGCGTTGCAACCCGTGTGGACCTTATTGATACGAATTTCCCATTCCCCGAAGCAACAGTAGAGACGACCGGTAATTTTTGTAAAGATTTCGTTGTGACAAACCAAGCGTCTGACTTCAGAAATAATGGCTGTACGCCTTAATTAGAACGGGCGCTAAGCGCCGTCTGATTCGCTATGAAACTTTTCGTACACTTCGCGTAGGTGTTCGTCGGTGACGTGTGTATAAACCTGAGTGGTACTGATGTTGCTATGACCGAGCATGCTTTGCACGCTTCGAATATCGGCGCCGTTCATAAGGAGGTCAGTTGCAAAACTATGGCGCATCGTGTGAGGGCTAACGTGCTTTGTGATGCCAGCGAGTAGGGCATATTTTGAAACCATCCGCTGGACGCTCCTGGCGGTGAGTCGTCGAAAATCACCAGTAGTTGAGGTTTCAACGTTGCGACTGTAACTGATGAAAAGTGGTGCGAGTGTATCGTCGCGTACATCGAGGTAGTGATCTACCCAACCAGCAGCTGCTTCACTAATGAATACAGGGCGGTCTTTTTGGCCTTTTCCACGAACCATGAATTCGCGGCGCTTTGTGTTCACGTGATCTCGGTTGAGGTTGATAAGCTCTGAAACGCGAAGCCCACTCGAGAATAGTAATTCAACGATCGCACGGTCACGAAGTCCGGCTTCTGAGCTAATGTCTATCTCTGAGATAAGTCGCTCAACTTCGTCGTAGTGGAGGAAGGTAACTTGTTTGCGGGATACTTTAGGTAGAACGATTTTATTCGGTGCAAGCGATTCGATGTCGCGCTGCGAAAGGTAGCCAAGGAAGCCTCGGAGTGCAATCAGGTGGTATGACTGAGTGATTGTCGCAAGCTCATCGTCGCTATTATTTTTGTAACGATTCAGCCATAAACGATACTTACGAATCATTTCAGAAGTGATATCGCCAACTTTTGTATCCTCCGTAAATTCAACAAATCGCTCTAAGTACAGGCGATAATTTTCGGCCGTTTTGGCAGAGCGACCACCTTCTACCTCAAGGTGTTCGATATAGTCGAGGATGAGTTCCGACATGTACATACATTAAGCATAGCCTAAAAGGGGCGAGGACGATACAATAGAACACATGCTTTGGTTCGTTGCAATTATTTTAGGACTCATCCAGGGACTCACCGAGTTCATTCCGATTAGTAGTTCTGGTCACTTGGTGATTGCGCAAACTTTCTTGTCTGGTGCGTCTGATCATCTGTTCCTCGAGTTTATTAACCTTGGAACATTCCTTGCGCTGATTGTTTTCTTCCGTAAAAAGATATGGGGAATTATTACCGACGTATTCGTGAAACGCAAATACCGCTTAGCGCTTAATATCCTTATCACTTCAGTTCCAGCCGGGATCGTCGGGTACCTATTAGCTGACTTTATTGGAGCGACACCACAGTTCTTTGGAAGTTCGGTTGTCGTTGCGATTACCTTAGCGACCGTTGGTATTGTGATGGTTTTCCTTGAAAAGCTTCCGCACGCATCACCCGTAAAAGACGGTGAGAAATTGAGTGGGTGGCGTGCACTCGCGATCGGCTTTGCACAAATGCTTGCACTGATCCCTGGTGTGTCACGTTCGGGTTCAACCATTATTGCTGGGCGACTTTCAGGATTGAAGCCGGCAGAAGCGGCTGAGTATAGCTTCCTGGCATCGTTGCCGATTATGTTCGGGGTGACACTAAAGACATTCTTTGGCGATCAAGAATATTTGATGGAACACCTAGGAACGCTGCTGCTTGGAAATTTGGCTGCGTTTATTGCCGGACTACTAGCTGTTGGATTCTTGATGCGGTATCTTTCAAAGCACTCACTGGCAGTGTTTGGCTGGTACCGAATTGGGCTGGCGCTAGTGCTTGCGGTCATTCTTTTGGTACAATACGTACAGCGTTAAAATAACTGGTAATTACGGAGACCACCATGGCCACTTCTGATCATATCGAACAAACATTAATTCTTTTTAAACCTGATGCAGTACAGCGCGGAGTTGTTGGCGAAATTATGACTCGTTTCGAACGAGTAGGCCTCAAGATCGTCGGCACAAAAATGATCGCACCAACCAAGGAACACTATCACAAGCACTACGAAGAAATCGGACAGGTGATTACTCGCCGCGGCGAAGCAACATTTAATAATGTGCTCGACATGATGAACGAAGGTCCAGTCATTGCAATGGTACTTGAAGGTATCGAAGCAGTTGATCTTGTGCGAAAGCTCGTTGGATCAACTGAACCAAAATCTTCCGCACCTGGAACTATTCGTGGAGACTTCTCTCACATGAGTTACGGCTACGGTGACGCTGCAGAGAAGGGGATTCCAAACCTTATCCACGCATCTGGCGACCTTTCAGACGCAAAGCAAGAAATCCCACACTGGTTCTCTGCTGATGAACTATTTGATTACTCAGTTCTGAACGAGAAGTTTACAAGATAACGAATAGAAACCGGGACAGGGTGTGGCCGATAACATCTGCAGCCCGAGTGAATCAAGGCGGCGGAGCCCCTTGTCTTCACCCGGAGCGAAGCCGTTATTGGCTGTATCTCTGAACCGTGTTTCGGCACCTTATCTGTTAAACTGGTATCATGCCCCGGTAGCTCAACTGGATAGAGTAGATCCGTCCTAAGGATATGGTTGTAGGTTCGACTCCTGCCCGGGGTACCAAAATTATTAAGCACTTCGAAAGGAGTGTTTTTTGTTATCATAAAGCTATGATCGAAGTCATTAACTACACTAATAAAGAAACCGAACAATCATTTGAGTCTGTCGTCGAAAAGAGCTATCTAGAAGTTCGTCAGCATCTTTGGAATATTCCAGAGTCGATTGATATCTATTTTGCGAAAGATGACATGATTGTCCCCGAGACAGGAGTAGGTGGGTTTGCTTTTAATCGTCATACCATCACACTTTCTGTTGAGAAGGATTTTCCAGATAAGGAGCTTCAAGCAGCGGATGTCAGGGGAACGGTCTTTCATGAGAGTTTCCACGTCGCGCAGCACTTTACTGCAGAAGATGGCTATCATAATGCAATTCACTCGGCTATTTATGAGGGGTGTGCAACCGTTTTTGAGCGAGACTATGCACATTCATCACCGCTGCACGCCAATTATGCTGCTCATTCTGAAGAAGAGCTCCAGTCGTGGCTTAAAAGGCTAGAAGAGGTTGGTGCGAGTTACTTCGAAGAAGATGGGGTGTGGGAAGAATGGGCGTTTTACAACGAAGAGCTTAAGCAGCGCTGGATCGTTTATAAAACAGGGACATGGCTGGTTGACCAAATTCTGCAAAAGACAGGACTTACTGTCTTGGATTTTCAAGATAAAACTGCCGAAGAGATATATGCACTCTACACTATCTAACCGCTTATGCTACTATTAAGTTATGGTAAAAAAATCTCTAAAAGCATCAAAGAAGTTAACCTCTGACCAACACGTAAAACATAGGATCATCGTTGGTATCGGTGTTATTATTATCGCTGTTTTAGCGGCACTTGTTCTCACGCTATCAATTGTTCCAAAAGTAACGAATGATGCGCGTCTCCACCGCATTAATGAAATCTACAGTAGTATTAAGCTCCCTGACAATACATATTTTAACTACGAGAAAGTCTTTGGTGACAAGCGACCATACGAATATGACTCAGGTCGCAGTATGTCATCTCAAAAAGACTTTGTTGTTGCGAAGACTGTCAAAGAAACTGTCGCATTTATGGACAAGTCGATTAAGGATGCAGGCTACACTTACTTTGAAGAGGCTTACCCAGGTTCTGTCAGCGTACAGTACCACTACAAGACTGATAGGGGTGAATACATTCGCGTTACCGTTTCAAGCAAGACTCGCGACGATGCATTTAGTAACTCGTACCTAATGAATGGTAAGTACAGCGATGAAGACTTTAAAATTGATCCAAACGCTGGTCCTTCAAACGTCACCTTAAAGGTGAACCTCGACGACAATAACGAGTAGGGTAAAGGCGTGCTAAAACCCCTTGTTTGCTGTATTATATGAGTACAGTTATGGCAAAAGAAACAACAGAGCCAGCAAAGCTTGATTTTGAGGGTCAACGACCGGGTGAGAAGGTGTTGTTCGTATTTCGACGCCATATTATCGCGATGCGAAAAGGGTTTTACCTCTTATTGATTCCGCTCGTTATCACCGCGATTCCTCCGCTGATTTGGCAATCTAATCTTGAACTATTCTTACTTCCCATTGGGGGCCTTGCTCTGGGGATCATCTTGTTCTTGTATCACTATATTATGTGGTACTTCACAATCTACCTTGTGACGAATCAACGGATACGACAGGTGACGCAAAAGGGTATTTTCGGTAAGGACGTCGTCGAGCTACGGCTGTCAAAGATCCAAAACATAAGCTATAATATACCAGGATTCACTGGTGAAATCTTAGGGTTTGGAACCATTGTCATTCAGACATTCGTGGGCGATTTGGTGATTCGAAATGTCGAACACCCAGAGAAAACTTATAACAAATTACAAAACGCTGTCGCGAATGCAGTTGAAACACAGGAACAACAGGGAGAATATGAAGAAATTACTCAATAAGATACGTTCTAAAAAGTCAGCAGAGCCTGAGTCGACACGTATCACGACTGAAACGATCGCAGAACACCGTGAGCGCATCCTCGCTGGCGGACGTCGTTTCAAGTATCCTGTGCAATATGCACGTCATCGTCTTGTCTTTAACGCGATTATTATCACGATTGCGACATTGATCGCACTTGTCGCTGTAGGCTACTGGCAGCTATACCCAGCACAGAACACGAGTGACTTTATGTACCGTGTGACACGTGTGCTTCCTGTACCTGTGGCAACTATTGATGGCCAGAAGGTACTCTATAGTGATTACCTTATGAAGTACCGCAGTTCGATTCATTATCTAGAATCAAAAGAGCGCGTGAACTTGAAGAGTGAAGACGGCAAACGTCAGTCTGATTTTGTGAAGCAACAAGCGATGGAAGATTCACTTGCTGATGCATATGCAACCAAGCTTGCGAAGAAAGAAAACGTGACGGTGACTGACGCAGAGCTTGAAACTTTCCTCAAGCAACAACGCAATTCAACGGACGGTGAAGTCGTCTCAGAAACTACATATGATGCGGTAATTCTTGATTATTACGGCTGGTCTCACGAAGAGTACGAACATGCGATGAAGACAAAATTACTACGACAAAAAGTCGCATATGCTGTCGACAGTGATGCGGAGGCAATTTCAAAGACTGTCGCGACAACCATTACTGCAGGTAACACAAACCTTAAGAGTGTAAGTGAAGTGGTTAACGCAGGTGCGGTTGTACCAGTGGTGTACGGTGCTCTTGGATGGGTTCCAAAGTCTAACCAAGATGGTGGACTTGCAGCTGCTGCCGCAAAGTTAACAGCGGGTTCAGTTTCTCCTGTTATAAAATCAACAACAGGTGACGGCTACTATTACATTAAACTTCTCGAAATTAACGACACTCAAGTTAACTTTGAATACGTCCATATTCCGCTCACGAAGTTTGCGAAAGAACTTGCTGCAGTAAAGGACGGAAAGAAGTTTACTGAATACATTTCCGTTCCAAAAGTCAGTACAACACCAGCAAATCAATAACGGCAAATAGGAGGAACTTTCATGTTCACACTACCAGATCTTGAATACGCATATGATGCACTCGGCGAAAATATTAGCGCAGACATCATGCAATTACATCACGACAAACACCACCGCACGTATGTTGATAAGTTGAATGCAGCACTTGCAACGCATCCAGAAATAGGCGAGAAGAGTATTGTTGAATTGATTAGCTCGATTGATACACTGCCTGAAGACATTCGTGGCGCAGTTCGCAATCACGGCGGCGGTCATTATAACCACAGCTTGTTTTGGAAGGTGATGGCTCCTGATGTGGGCGGACAACCGACTGGCGAACTTTTTGATGCAATCGTTGCTAAGTACGGTGATTTCCAAACGTTTACAGATGAGTTCACTGCGAAGGCACTCGGTGTGTTCGGGAGTGGATGGGTGTGGTTGCAACCTGATCTTTCGATTGTTACTTCTGCGAACCAAGATAACCCTCTGATGCAGGGTGGTGAAGAACCGTTACTTGGACTTGATGTCTGGGAACACGCGTATTACCTTGATTACATGAATAAGCGTGATGATTATGTGAAGGCTTGGTGGAATGTGGTGAATTGGCCATATGTTGCCGAGCGATTCGCTGCGAAATAGCCTTTAACACCTTTCATGCAAGTGTATCAATTATTTGTTCAGTACATTAGGTATTAAAAATGCCCCAATGTGCACCCTCAACTCCTTAGAGAAAGGGTGCCCATTGGGACAAACCGCCGAAGCGGTTGTTGAGCTACGCGTCCGCGCCGACCACTTCCTCGACGAGGGTGGAGAGGCGAGCGCTCAGCTCGTTGGTGAACTCGATGATCTGGTTCTGGACCGTAAGGTCCAAGATGCCGTTGTCGCCTCGCTGCTTGTAGGCGACATAGATCGTGAGTTCGGGCTGCTCGAAGCCGGGTTCTCCATCCCACGACTTGTGGAGCGGACCGGTGATGACCGAGTCGTCGGCGACGTACGGCTGCTCGTAGTACGAGCCGACCGTGATGTCTTCGAGCTGAATCGATCCTTCGAACATGTCGTTCTCGAAGAGCGGAGCGATGCCGCCTCGCTGGACGAGACTTGACCAGTCTTCCTTGTAACCGGCCGCGATGAGGCCGGCAACTTCGCTAGCAGTGGTGCTAGCGAAGTCACTGCCTTCGAGCGCATCCATGATCGGCTGGAGGTCGATCACGAACTGGTCGCCCTTGGCGGCGTCGAGTGTGACCGACACCTTGGACCAGTAGAGGGCACGGATGGCGCCGAGGTGTTCGGCGATGCCCGCTTCTGCCTCGTTGCCGACATAGGTAGCGTTGAAGCTGACGATGTAGCCCTCCGAGACCTTGCTCACGTTGACGCTTGTCTTGAGGAATC
>Ga0247815_10003511_pt1 | contig 11254 bp, 9 predicted proteins | sample UWRJL194509B1_FD_181014 | JGI IMG/M metagenome (GOLD analysis project Ga0247815, IMG submission 181014) | Plant litter microbial communities from Arlington Agricultural Research Station in Wisconsin, United States - UWRJ-L194-509B-1 | ecosystem: Environmental > Terrestrial > Plant litter >... | reverse complement strand
GAGGTTGGCGTTGTTCCACGCCTAGGCCATGTGCTCGTGTGAGCGCTCTTGAGCCGATCTTCATAAGTCAACGCACGGGAGTTATGCTGGTGAATATGCAAGGCTCTGCTCCAGTCTCGGGGTCGTATACGCTATCATACCAGCCTGCAAGGGTGCGAGACAAGATGTTATCAACCCGGACAGCTTCGGCCGCAGCGCGAGTCGCGACACGGCCGAGACAAACGCACCAACACCGAACCCATCGCCATTGATCGGTCTCCTCAAGTCGACCCGTAGACGCGAGTCAAATGCCTGGTTAATGATCGAATGCGCTGGCCGCGTCAGAAGCTAAGCACCAGCGTGAGGTCGTGAATGCACAAGTGGCCCAAGATAATGACGGACATGGGAGAGCTGAATGGGAGTCGTCGACTTGTAGACCAGTAATCTGCACATTGTAGACGAGTCGAGTGTTACGTGGCCAGCGAAAGGCGCTGCGAGTTGAAATTTAAGAGTCAAAGGGTCGTTGGCGTTGGCGTGCGAAAGGCGTGCTGCGTGACTCGTGCCAAAGGTTCGGGGATGTACGGTGGCGCGGCATCAAATACCGAGCAGTGCATTGTTCACTTCAAACAGTTGATTTTGGAATACAGCGAGGCAAGAATACAGCATACAGCGAATGAAGTGTCACGGATCATGACGAGGGCTATGGAGTCCGGTTGGTGGATCGAAGGCCAAGTATTTGAGACGTAACTCAGAGGAACTCACGGGGACGCTTCATTGGGTCCCCACCCTGGCTATCGTACACCAGCCCTGCTACCTTGAATGCCAGCTCTGTAATATGCGCAATCGTCAATTCACAGGGTCGCATGAACCAACACATGCTTACTGACCATCACATTCCTGACGAGTCCGCGCCTCGGCATACACGCGTACCACGTCTTCCGTCCCGCTAGGCCTGACGAACGAACGACCGTCGTAACGCTTGACGAGGCCATCTACCCCGGCTTGTAGTCCTGGGGGGCTGACAAGCCGCCGCTCTGCATCCTCTGTGTGGAACACACCGCGGTCCGGTACGTTCACTTTGACCAGGCGGTTGGGCAAGTCGGCGTAAAGCGAGTCCCACTCAACTGCACCGTATCCACGGTGAGCGAGCACGGCCTCTACAAGAAGTAAGTCACTAAGAGCGTCTCCGACCGTTTGGTTGATGACATCTGCGAGTGCCCGCAGGTTGCCAAGGGCGGTAGCATGCGCGGGTGTGCTGGGCTCATGCGTTTCGAGAATCTCAAAGCACGATGGAGAGAATACTACAGTCCCATGACCGTTGGCTTCAAAGTAAACACCGATTGAAAAGTGCTCGGCCGCATGATGCAAATGCTTGACGCCAGTTGCCACACATCGTACTGGTACTCGCTGGCCTTGACATCAGTAAAGATCTCGATGACCACCCTGATACGCACGTCTGAAAGATACTTGGTCGAACTGCCATTGGCGTATGCCGTCTGAACAACGCCGACATCAACCTTGCCTTCGAGGCCTGCACCCTTGACGAGATCAGAGATGAAGGCAGTCACCAAAGCTGCAATCTTGTCGCCGTCCAGCATGTAAAACTGCCCGCGCTCGTCGAGGGAGTAGTAGATGATCCGGTCAGCGTCACCGTCGAAGCTGGCTGCGCGCTCTCCAGGCTTGAGAACATCGGCCAACGATGGCGGCAGCTTCTGTTGCGTTTTGACAAAGTCTGCACCACATTGGAAGTTCAAAGCGCCTTCCTTGCCGATAGCAACATTTCGTGCGCTGAGCTTGATATGGGAGGCGAGCCGTGGTGCAATTTGCTCAATGGCGAAGGCACCGACACCATTCGCACAGTCGACAATGAGTGGCTGAGGAGTCGTGCGGTTGCCCTGTCATGGTGTATGAGACAAAATTGTTTTGAGAAGACACGCGATAATACTTACAACGAGCTTGAGGTAGGCCGCGGCAAGCTTTGCGTAATATCCCTCGACGGAGTCCTCGCCGTACGCATCTTTGGTACCTTTGGTGTTGATACAACGCACGAGATAGTGCAGCACCGGTGTGGTCTGCACGCCTTCATCACGCGCCTCTACGCCAATCGCCTTCAGACCGTCCCGCAAAGCCGCAATCAGTGCCGGACCAGAGGGGCGCGTGTCGCGCGCATACACCACGCGGGCGGGCTTGGAGAGATCGATTTTGTTTGCCACAACGAAAGAGTTTAGCAACTCAATGAATTCGGCGGTAGAGGGGGCGTTGGCGAGGGTTGTGACGTGAGTCTCCCAGCTGGTCTCGAGCATCTCACCACGCGGGTCAACGAGCTTGACGCCGTTGTCCTGCTCAGGGTTATGCGACGCGGTGACCATCACTCCAATAGTCTTGCCGTCGAACTTCTTGCTACGCAGACCAGCAATAATACCTACTCGGAATAGCACAGAGTCGAGCACGTTGCCTCTGGAGCGCACATGCGTCGCGTTCAGCAAGACCGCCCGTTCCCACGACATCGGTGCTCACGATGTGCGAAATCCGGCGGTGCCATACTGAAACGTGATATCAGAGGGCTTGGGGTGCTTGTCGCTGAGGGGAGTGATGATATCGGCGGGTACAGACATGGTGAGAGGATAAGCGGCGATGCCTCTGATCTCCGAGCGTCATGGCGGCGATTACACATTTGTCTTCGATCCAAACCAAGACGCGGAGGTCTTCAATGGTTCATTTCTTCGGCCTCATAACTACATACATGCTCAGAGTCAATTATTAGACAAAAATCATCAATCATGGCGGCAGGCCTTTCTTTGCCTCAACCACCCACTCCTTGAAGAGCGTTTCCACGTTATTCCGGTTCAGACCTTGTCCACTCGCGATGCCGCCAATCGCGAATTCGCGCGCCTTGTCGGCCAGTAGCGTCCACGAGTCCTGGTCACCCCCAAAGCGTTTTTCGAGGAACGCCAGAGCTACGGCGGTTGCCCATACAATCTCCTTAGCCTCATCCGAGAGGCCAGTAAGACCAATGAGACTAGAAGGGAAGGATCTGGTGAGGTGGGACACCTGAAGGGTTGAGAATATGGTGGCCTTGAAAGCCCCGTTGAATTCCTGCGCGCGGGCGATTGTTTCGATGGAGATCGAGAGAGGTACTGGTGCAGGTGCAACTGACTGACCAAAAAGCCCCGGAGACATCTGCGGCCGGGCTGGGGCAGCCATCTGTGATTGCGCGTATCCAAAAGCGGGAGCTGCGGCTGGCGAAGGTGGCGCTGCTTGTGCACCGAAGCCAAAGCTGAACGCCGTAGGTGAGCTTGTTGTACTAGCTCTAGCACCGGCTATCTGCTGCTGCTGTTGCTGCTGCTGTTGCTGCAGTTGCTGGGGCGGGCTATAAGACGAAGGTCGACCAAAGGAGAAGGCGGAGCCAGCAGGTGCACTGGCTCCCCCTACTGCAGCACCACCGAATTGTGAAGATCCGGAAGCAAAGCTTGCTGAGGCCATTCCAAATCCCCCGAATGCAGGTGCAGGTGCAGATGGCTGAGCCCCAAATGCAGATGGTTGAGCCCCAAATGCAGATGCCGAGGCCCCAAATGACGGTGGGGGTGAACCAAAAAGTGATCCCGTGGCTTGAGCCTGCAACGGCTGGCCAAATGACCCGCCATAGCCAGTGGATTGCCCAAAGAGCATGGTGCCACCAGTTAGGGCCTGGTTAGGATGAGTCGCAGCGGGCTGACTATAGGATGACTGGTATAAGTTGGACATGGGAACTTGAGCGTAATGCGCAGTAGGCATGTAATTAGCGTAGCCAGTGGATTGGGCTGCACGTGAACAGTCAGCGTTCGTGAGCATAGAGTCGCTCAGGTCGATCACTCACAAATGGGGATCCCGCCGAATGCGCCGCCTCCAAACTGCGCAGCAGCCGCAACAACAGTCGTTGGGGGTGGGGGTGGAGGCGAACGGTACCGAACCTCGCCGTTCTGGTCGATGGCGATGAAGGACGTTTGCGACGAGCTAAGACCGTAGGTTGTACCCAGGCGCACAATCTTCGCCTTCGTGGAAGGGGATTTGGTTGTTTCATCTTCAAGCTCCTGAATGAACGCACGAGCGGCTAACGCGTGGATGAAGTTGGTCGCCAATTCCGGTCGAGCCGGTTGAGCGTCGGTGACAGCCACCTCCAGTTGGACAGGTGACTCGCGGACCTTTCCTCTGACGATGACCCGAGAGCTCAAAGGGATGCTGTTGTTTGACTGCTGAATGATGGCGAATATGCTGGTACGGAAGCCGGGGTACAACGCTGCGACCTTTGAGAGGTCTGATTGCTGGACGCGAAGGAGAGGCGGGAGGTCGACCGCAACATCACGGGGCCCCAACTGCGTAGCATCCCCAGTGGTGTTTGCCATGGGATCGAACAGTGACATGGCCTGGGCGATGAATGCGGACGGTGGGGTATAAGCTGCTCCGAAAAGGTTTGGAACTGGCGCAGACTGGTTGATGCTGGACGAAGATGAATCTAGCCCAACTAATTCGAAGTCATCCTGAGTATCTGTAGCCTCAGCAGGTGTGCCCCAGTCCACTTCGATGTCTGTCACCGCAGCCCCACGAGCAGCCTTGAGGAGATTCATAAGTTTCGCATCCGGCTTTTCCTGCTCGCCGACATATGATGCGACGCCACAACCAGCGCGAGCGATACCGTCGCACATCTGAAGAAAGGTCAAATGATGAACACGCGCACCTGCATAGAAGGGACTTACGTTAGTGCTGACTTGGTCGCCAACGCCGAGAGTGAAAACTCTAAGAGCACCATTCGAGTCGGCCACCGCGTCCTGCGTAACTTTGAGCACGCCTTCCAAGTCCCAAGCTTCGCCATCGGTCAACAAGAGAACCATGGTCGGGGATGAACGGCGTTCCAATGGACGAGAGTTGAAAGCTTGCTGAAGAGCTCCGCGGATCTCCGTACCACCGTAGTCTGCACCCATGCGGTCTACATGCTGCGATGCAGTCAGGACGCTCTCAGATGAGTAATCGACCGATTGGGGCCAGAGTGAGTCGCAGCGATTCCCAAAAGACATTAAATTGAAGCGCGTGCCAGAGGAAGGCAGCGAACGAAGCATGATCTGAAGAGCCGCGCGGACAGCGGTAATCCGTCCGCCCTGCATGCTCCCCGAGCGATCAATCAGGAAGATGTATTCCTGCTCAGGAAGCGGTGGTAGGTTGAAACGTGGTACGAGTGTTAGCGAGAGTGCGTCTGACACGGAGCCATTCAAAATGCGCCGCTCGACGACGCAGCGCGGGTGATCGAGACCCTCGGCCTTGAGCACGATGACAACATCCTTATCGAGCATTTGGTCGGTGCTCAAAGCTACGTGTGCTTTGGAGGGATCGAAACTCGTAGCAGTGTCAGGCGAGCGAGTCCCAAGCGAGAGCGCAATGGGATGCGTCGCCGAGGTGATGCCTTGGATGTTAGAGCTCATGTTGAACTCCATGGTGAGCTCAAATGCTCGCTTTGAGCCGCGAATGCGGTGGAAGAGAGGCATCATCGTACGGAGCGAGTCAGGAGAAACACCGTAATTCGGCGCAATGCTCAGTGGCAAAGTAAGACGCAGCGTGTCTAGCTTGCCGTCGTGCGAAATTGTCGAGACAAATTCGATAGTAACCTCAATCTTCTGCTGTGGCTGCAGGTTACCCAACGAGACCTGGAAGACGGACGCGGTATGCTGGTCTAGTAGACCAGCGGTCCTGCCTTCAGACACAGCCTTATCGTAGTCTCGCTTAGCTTCATCCTTCTGCTTGACAACGCCGGTGATGGTGCGTTCGTCGTCGATAACGGCGGTGAATGCACAAACAGCGGCATCAGAAGGAAGAGGAAAGACATAGACAACATCCTGAGCATGAGAGCCGCTTGACACGTAAGTCTGTGTGACGCGAGCGTTCACACAGACATCGGCCACTGTGTAATGTACAGAAGACTGAACGGGTCGTCAGGCATTTGGTGATGGAGAGTGAACATCAGCACAGACCTTCACGAGCGGATAAGATCCTGCCTGGCGGAACGGGTCGGTATGGTAGTATGTAGCAAAGATACCACAGTGTATGGCAGCCATGAGTGCGAGTAAGAGGGAAGGAGAGAGAGCCTGCGGTCCTGCGGCAACTGGTGGCGGCAGCCTTTTGAGCAAGCCAGGCGAGTCACTGCGGTAGCGTCTCGTTTCGTCCGCGCGGTCAGGTCAATTTTGGCCAACCCCAACCCGCAGCCACATCCTGGGGCTAGCCGAAGCCTGGCGCTGGTCACATCCGCCGCTATGGTCACGAGGGATGCACAAGGATCTGAAAGTCATACATCGGCTTTAGCCGTTTTTAGAATCTGATAACCATACACGTGGAAGCCGGCAGATCGCGACAGTTGAATACAAGACTTCCATAAACCTTGATATTACAGATAGACAGAATCGCTTACATGGCGCTCGGTCAGCGGATGGAGACATGCTATGAACGAGCGTTCAACATGGCCACCACGCGGATTTCCAAAGATACAGCCTTCCGAAGTCCCCATCTATCCCAACAGGCAGATCGGCCGCTACGCCTCAATGAACTCAGCGCGCACATCCGCGTATGCAGCCGCACCGACTCCGAGTGCACCGAGCGTCGCCACGACGATCTCGGTATGCCGATAGAGTTGTTCGAGCTGAGGACGTGCCGGACGACCTTGCGATTCTGCGGGGTTAAGTTAGTATTGGACGACACATGGTGGGCGCATACAGCTCACGCACCGAGAATGGCTTGGTTGACCTCGTTCGCAAGCTCCGCCCGCGCCGCGGCACTTGTGTACGATGCGCTCTCCACCGCACTCGCCGCCCAGAGCCCGCTGGTGCGCTGAAAGAGATCATGGATCTCTGGCCGCGGATCTGGTCCACATTCTGCTCGGAGAGACCGACCATAGGCTAGCGCTGCCTGCATGGGATCCACAACTCCAGCAGCCGTACCGCTCTCGCCATGCATCGTTGTTGAACTTGTATGATGATGGCGAGAACCAGCAGTGGACGTCAATGGGACGGATTTCGACACACCGAAGCTACGGCGCGCTGATCGGCCATTGGTTGATGTGTGGTGGCTATTGTCGTCGTCCACGTCCATTGAGTCATCCACTGCACCAGCGTCCTCTTCCTCCTCTTCCTCCTCAATCAGAACGCCTTGATCTATCTCGTCCATGTGAGATGCTGCTTTGCTCTTTCCCTTGGCGTCTATGGGGAAGGGGAGGGGTGCAGTGGGACGGGCCTCCGACCGACCACGTGCTTGTACTGGTAGTGCTACCGCCAAAGCGGGCGGAATGCGACGCAAAGCTTCAGCGGCTTGGACAATCAATTCGCCAAGCTTTCGACACCTGAGCTTGAAGAGAATCAGGCCGTTTTGGCGGTCCAGCGCGGTCGGGTAATGCTGACGCGTGAGGGCAAGTGCATCATCCATGTCTCCACGAAGCACTGCGTGATAGATACGCTGTCGCGTTGTTGTCTCGGTCTCCTCTCTGCGCACCAAAGTTGGAGCAGCGTCGATCATCATCACGTCGCTGCCGTTCGAGGTTGATGTTGTTGGTCCGCTGACGCCGGCAGCCTTCGCCTCGCATTGCGCGCGGAAGGCCTGCGCAGCCCCGGCATACCCGTGGTGTGTGAGATAGCTGAGGATGAGCTCGTTGAGTGGTGCTCCCGGACCAGCACCCCCAGTCTCCTCAGCATCAGTACCTGCCGCCAGCACAGCACCAGCAGCGACGGTGGGAGGAATAGGGACAGGAGCTACGATTGGTTCTCGGACCTTCTCCTTAGCATCGGCTTTCTTCTGCGGCGCTGCAGCGGTGCAGATAACACGACGAGCAGCATCAACCGTCCACTGAACACGAGTTTGTTGAATGCCTGCCCACGCCATGTTTTTGCGTTGTTGGACATGGGAGAAGATGTTGAACGCAAACGGCTCCTGTCCAAAGTTCGCACGAATAGCTTCTTCTGTGCTGCGTAGGCCGACGCTTGGATAGAGGTCGCCGGGACCTGGGAACCCGTTAAGATCTTCGAAAACGTCCGCAATATATCGGCCGTTCTTGGTGAAGAAGGCTCGTCCCCGCGCAAAGTCGATGCCACAGCCAATGCGGTCGCCAGTTGTGAAAGTCGGACCATAGACGCTCCCAGATCTTTGGTCTGCAAATGTTCGGCCGTCATCGCCGTGGTAGCCCCAGGAGAGCTTCTCCCAGCCAGGAAGACGGGTAAGGCGGACAGATTTGGCAGAAAACCTGGTCGCAACTGTGAGCATGCATTCTCAAAGGCAAGAATGGTACAAACCCAATAGATATGTGGCCCTGGCGACCGCGATTGAGGATCTCGACCTCATAGTAGTAAACGCCACAAGCAGGCGGGATAGGGAAATTGGCTCTCGCCGCTGCTGCCTCGTCTACGGTCCCAGTCGGACCATGGAAGGTGAGGTCGCGGCCATCTGACGAAACTGTCAAGTTGACATATTTGTCTGCGTCGTTCCAACGCGTCGGTAGCGATACGGTCGCGTCCAGGGCGGGAAGAGCGTCGGGTGGAGCAGTCAGGCCACCGCCGAGTGATGCAGGCGGCTGAGGAGGGAGATCCATGTCTTCGTTATCTTCATCCTCGTCCGAGGATGGTGTTTGGACGCGAAGGGAATCGAGACGCTGGCGGTTGGGCACATGACCAGGTGTTGGCGCGGAGAGCAGGTTGTTGCGCATGGCACTGACAGCGATGTACGCGGGAAGGGGAAATGCGCTCTTGTTGGCAATGGCAGCGGACGTACTCGGGCTCTGACTGGGTACAGCCCGAGAAGGAGGAGCATGGCCCAGGGGATGGTGGAGAGGATATGAATGCGTCGTACGAACAGGCGAGCTGCTGACGATGCCAGCATAAAGCATATGATTACTCAGCCGCCGGGGACGGGATGGAGACCTTGCGGGGCTGATAGGAGATGGCTGGGAGCCTGGCAGCGGATGCGAGTCGGTACGGTCGATAGTGCCGCGCACATACCGCGGCACGAACGGCGTGGCCGATCCGGTACTTGCAGTGCGACTGGGAACACCAGCGCCCCCAGTCACTATCGAGATCGGCTGTCGTCCACCCGCCCCGCTTGTGCCTGCAAATGACTGTCTGCGACCAGATGGTCCATGATCTCCTCCTGGCCCGCTGTCAGCACACGACCATTTCACCGCGCAGCTATGTGGCGCACTTACCTCGGCTCCCAGACGCCGGCAAGTTACGCTGCAACACGCTCTCGATCCTACTCAATTGCGGATGCGACGAGGACGAGCTGCCTGGGCCGGACATCGAGTACGACGCACACGTCTGTTCGGACAAGACTTCAAAGAGCTGCAGCCACGGCCTCGGCTCCGCCCGCTCTGCCGACCTTCGGCCAACTGCTCACGTTGTGACATCTCCATCAAATTCGTGATTATGCTATTACAGAACTATATGTGCGTCCAAGTCGTGGGTATCGTTAGGGCTACAGGGAATGGAGAGTCAAAGAGTCCAGGTCCGTCATTTGGTCCATTGTATGATCATGCGAACGCAATGCTGAGAGCGACGATCGCCAATAGTGACGCAACAGAAGCGCCAACTGTGAAAGCACCATCTCCAGGATTCGAGGTTCCGGTCGCGGCATCATTCGAGGTTCCGGTGTTTGAGTTGCCTGCGTCACGGGTGAGTACATGTGCTGTCAGAGGGCTGTGAGACTCACCTCCGGAACCTCTTGACGCAAAGCCAACGGAAGCAGGACTCCACCGGAAGACCGAGTACACGCTCTTCAAGAAAGCGTCGCCAACAATCCACGCAGGTCCGTTGTCTCCGAGCTCAAGGTCGATGAACGCACCGACGCACTCGGTGTTACTGGACTGTGCAAACAGGAAGTCGCGTGGCTCCATCGTCCACGTTTTACCACCGAAATTTAACTGGACTGTCACGTCCCCGACGTCGCAGGGGTAAACCCAGAGGCCATCCAGGTCGCTACCGCCAGGCTGGCCACCAATCTGTGCATACAGCTGCCGAACGACCGCGGCAGGGCCAGCAATAAGCGTTGTACCAGTGTCAATGGCGGCCCCTGCTCCCGACACAGAGATAGACTGTCCATTAATCGACAAAGTCTCCAACGGTAGCGTCCAGTATGCTGATTCAGTAAGAGGGATGAACTCGATGTCGCCTGCCCTAATGGTCAGCGCCATGGTAGAGTGCAACCAAAGGTTCAGAAAACGCACCCGTATAAAGAGAGGTATCTACGTTGCCGAGGGTGAAAGTACCGCCAGGGTTGGCGTCTGTGTCTGATGTTGCATCGGAGGTGTGGCTGTGAACACCTTCAGCCACCGGCTTATCCCGTCGCATGAAGCAGGAATCCTCACCGTTCCAGCGCAAAACTCATCATGGGCTGGTCAAGCTGGCCTGCATCGTAAAGGTTCTGCCATACCGGCGGGGCCCTGAAGGCAGTACACATCAGCATAAAACGTGGGCGGCAACGAGCCGTCGTCGGGCCCGACGACAAAAATAACACACACCCAGACTGCGCGAGGTTCTGAAAAGCCAGTCCCATAAGCCCACCGAGATCGCCGCCGACGAGGTCTGCCTGGAGGACACTGATGAGGCCTAAAAGTTGTGCAGCCGGTTAGCGGTACTGGTACCACAGCAGTCGGACGGAAATAGTCACCAAAAGTCTGCTGCGGCACGTTGAGCGAGCCGACAGTCACAGTGTCTACTGCGATGGTTCCCTCGACGTCGCCACTGCCGTAGCTGACTTTGAGCTCCTTTGTCGAGCCTTGGAACGTGCTTGAGCTAGCCGAGTTGAAAGATGCCGTGCCGACACAGCCAGAACTTCTGCAATCCGGACTCAAAACCCACAAGTCGGATGAACCAGTATCTAGAATAACGTTGAAACTCTGCCCGGGAGTGCCTGCAAAGGGTGCGCATGCGATGTCAGCACGAGCGCATTGGCAAGGTTCGCATAGCATGCAAGCCGGCGCACGCACCGATTTGTATCGGGCCATAGTACACCACGTCGGCGCCGAGGTCGGTAATGGGTATATTCTCCGTTGCACGCTTAGTGGAATTAGAGGAAGAGGACGAGTGGTGCTTGTACTTGTTGCGTAGGCTTGAGGCGGCGAGGCGAGCGCCTTCGACACTGCGTTTCCTGCCAGCGTCTCTTCGCTGGAGCGGTATCGAGAATTGGCCGCTGACTGAAGCAGCGATCAGGAGAGCGGTCGTGAGTGGAATGATTGGGTGCATCGGAACCGGGCAGCAGGGAGGGAGGAGAAAGAGAG
>Ga0247815_10003508_pt1 | contig 11261 bp, 7 predicted proteins | sample UWRJL194509B1_FD_181014 | JGI IMG/M metagenome (GOLD analysis project Ga0247815, IMG submission 181014) | Plant litter microbial communities from Arlington Agricultural Research Station in Wisconsin, United States - UWRJ-L194-509B-1 | ecosystem: Environmental > Terrestrial > Plant litter >... | reverse complement strand
CTTTCAGCAAATTGTTTAAGTTAAAAACCCATTTGTCCCCTTTAGAATTCAGGGCAAGCTTTAGATAAAGTACGCCCTGAAGAAAATATTCTTGGTCATTTTGACGAAGATCAACTAAAACTGCTCGTCAGTTAGCTCTTTGTTTACCATTGCACCAGCAAAATTACCGCTGTAAACTGCATTTCCTACGGAACGCATCATCCCGGAATTATCTCCACATGCATATATACCTTTTACGGTTGTACTATAAAAATTATCAATTGAGATATACCCTTGTTCCGTTAGTTCACAGCCAAGAGCAACCGGAATGTCTGAATGTTGGTTAAATGGAACCGCAGCATATAATGCGTCATAATCTAACCTGCTTCCATCATTCAAAACCAAATGGTGAAGCTGTCCATTTTCATGTTCTATCTCAGATATGATAGTTTCTACAATTTTGATGTTATGCTTATCAAATTTTGCAAGTTCTTCTGCACTAAAATTTGCATTGCCCATCGTGAAAATAGTAATATCTTTAGTCAGGTTATTGACCAACGAAGCAAGGTGTACCGCTCGCGGACCATTTGCCATGATCCCGGTTTTTCGATCTCTAAGTTCAAATCCATGGCAATATGGACAATGAACGACAGAAATCCCCCAGCAGTCGGCAAAGCCCAAGACATCAGGCATAACATCATGAATACCTGTTGCGAAAATGATTTTTTCCGTTTGGAAAATAGCGCCATCTTGTGTTGCAACCAGGAAACCGCTTTCATTTTTTTCACCGCTCACCGCAAGCCCGTTTAAGAATTGAACGGTACTGTATTTTAGTACTTCTGCCCTGGCTTTGGCTGCTATGGCGGCTGGCTTTTCGCCATCCTGGGTTAAAAAGTTATGGGAATGAGGAGTTTGTCGATTACAAGGCAGTCCACTGTCAATAACTAAAACTTTACGCAACGAACGTCCTAAAGCCATTGCTGCTGACAGGCCCGCATAGCTACCACCTATTATGATTACTTCAAAGTTCTTGCCTTTTACCATTATAATAATATCTAAATGTTCTGACTGTACACACGTAGCTGAAGAAATGCTACTCTTTGACAAAGATAGAATATCATATTACAAATGCAACACTATAGCAACAACGATATTTATTAAGCTGTATTGGTGGGTGTGACGCCGAACTTTTTCTTAAAGGAATGTGAAAAGTGCGACAAGCTTTCAAAGCCCAAATCAAGGTAGAACGCGGATGGCTTTTGGTGCTTAATCTCGATAAGGTATTTCGCAGCAACTGTCAAACGCTCTATAGTTGTCTTCACGGCTCCAATAATTTGTTAATATGGCTCAATAATATTTGTGAATACAGTGTGGCAGAAAATAAAACATTATTTTTTGCCTTCGAGTAATCGCCTGTACGCAACTGCAGCCATAAAAATGATGATTCCTAAATAAATGACAAAGCTCTGTTTAATATTGATCCACAAGAAATCATTGTACACTTTAGGTTTAAATTGTGGTATAGCCTCCGCATCTTTCACGCTGAACGTACGGTAAGTATTTTCGTAGGCCATTTTTGGAAAATAAAAAGTCTGCGCTCTCTTTTTGAATTCTTCGGTATCCTTACTAAACTGGTTAAATTGGTACCAATGGCTGCCCGTTAGAGCCGACAGTGCTTCCTGCATCATCAAGGCAGGACTTAAAAGTTGCAGGCGCCTGATGGCTTCCTGCTGCTTCTCAATTTGTCCATATAACTTTGCTTCTGCAACCGATGCTGCCCTGTCTTTTATTTCCTGGCTTTTGTAAACGATAACGCCATAACCATATACCATTCCAGGGGTGACCACAGATGCCTGCCTGATCATTGTCCTTGGGCTGCTAAAAACATCTTTCGTTAAAGTCTGACCATCTTTTTCAAAGTACCTGTTAATTGCATCCCGCTCTGCAGTTAGCATATCTATGCGGCTTGGTATAGGATAAACTTTGTTTAAACCAATCTGTAAAAGGTTGGGAATGATAATTCCTGTAAATAGCCAAATAAAGATGAGCACCATAGCATTTATGTTGGATGTCATAGAAAAACTGTTCACCGCCAAGGCCAGTGCAAACCAAAAAGCAAAATACAAAGAAACTTCTGCCACTATCCAATGCCAGTTAGCAGTGTAAACAAAATCGGTCCCAATAAGGACAATTAATATTGGCGTAACGATCAGCCAAAAGAACGCCGTAAACAGCAGATAGCGTATTCCTATCCGCCAACTCATCATCTGTGCAATAGACTGGTTACTCGTTTTTAACAAGACCCAGGTGCCTTGTTCTTTTTCTGAGGAGAGTACGTTATAACTAAAAACTATAATCAGCAAGGGGAAAAGATAGATCACAACAAACGCAAAATCAAAATTACCTATAAACTGCAGAAAACTGTTTTCAATCTCAGATTCAAAAGTAAGCGCTTGTTTTTTATTGATATATACCTTATAATAAAAAGGCTGTACATCACTTTGCCCAACATTTAAGGCCTGCAGGGCGAAAGGTCGTTTAATGGCAAATTTTGGGCCTTCATTTCTGGCCGTATTATAGGCAAAAGTAGGGTCGTCCCAAATAAATCCAGGATAAACCATGTTATTTCTTTCCACACGTTTGATCCTGTTTTTTAAGCTATCAGTAATTTCCAGGTCTGCCTGATTGATCTTAACGATGGTCTGCTCCTGTTTGTGCAACATGCTGCTGCCAATCCACAATGCAGAAACCAGTGTTAATATAATGAGCATGCTCAAGGATACCAGCACTTTGTTGCGCGATAGGATTTTGAGCTCGTGCTTAAATAAAATAGTAAAAACAGGGGTCTTCATAAGTTAAACAGTCATTTTACGATAAGCATAAACCATAAGCCCCATGGAAAACAGCAGCCAGGCTACCAGGACCAAAATGGAATTGGCAGCATTAGACAAGCGCCAACCGATGCCAGGGGCGATATACTCAAATTGTGGAACCGTTTTCCAAAAGGCATTACCAGCTATCGTATTTTTTTGGTAATAATCATCTACAATTGTCCCTACTTTACGCCTGTGGCCCTCGGCTTTTGCCGCAAAATCATTATGGGTATTCATATCAGTAGCTGTTATCCGCATAGAAAAATCACGAAAAGCCAAAAATGGAGTGAGCCAGGCGCTGTTTAGAACTAACCGGTCTTGTTTAGCCTGATTGTTGTCTACCGCCTGGTATGCGTTATCCATAACCAATCCGTCAGATTCCTCAAAATATTCAAGCATAATCGGGATAAAAAAGACAGGCAAATCTTCTATTTTATTGACCTGATACTTTTTCATAGTTTTCTGTAATAGCAGCTCGCGGCGAAAATCTTTATGCCCCTCATTACCAACCCCGTATTGTTTCTCGCTGAAAGTTTTATTTTCAAATTCAAGTGAAGTAATGGAAGGATTAATATTTTTTGAGAGTTCTCCTGCCAGTCTTGGAAATAGGAACACCCCCACCAGCCAAAATCCTGATAATGCTATCAATGATAAATTTGCACTCCGGGTTAACAATGACACACTCACACCAATGGTGGTCATCATCACTGAAAAAAGGGTAAGTCCCAACAGGTAACATGTAAAAGCAGGCCACACGCGAGCCATAAAGCCCGGAGCATCGCCCTCGTTTAAAAATAGTAGTAACGCAGACACCGAAATAAATAACACCAGACCAATTACCAGTGCCAGGCATGCAAAAAGTTTACCCATGAATATTTGACGGGAACTGGCTTTAGAACTCATAAGTAGTTTGATAGTTCCATTTTCCCATTCTTTGGAAAAGATATTGTGGCAAATTAGAAAGATAAAAAGCGGAAGGATAAACTCAGCAAAGTAACCAATATTTAAAAAGCCAAAACTTCTCAGTCCTGTGGCATCACTAACTTCCTTAAATTTTACCACTCCCCTCTTATGCGGTTCCAGATAAAATGAATTACCCGTATAATTTTCAATACCATTTTCAATCATGGCCATGTCTGCAGTAGGCTTGTAGGCATAAAAGCCGAAATGGGCGCCTAAATGCGGGTTTTTGTCGCCCTGCGAAACAAACTGACTGTAAGTAATTTCCTGCGATTCCTTAATCAGGTGACTGTGGTTTTCATAATAGGAATTACCATTATAAAGTGCCAGAAACAATAACACAATCATGCCACCCAACATCCACACCACTTTAGAGGTCCGGAACAGTTCCTTCAATTCTTTATTAAATATAAGCCTGATCATTATTTGTTTTGCTTGACGATATCAATATACAACCTGGTTAAGTCTGCATGGGATACATCGTCCGATAATAGATTATGTTTTAATATTCCCTGGTGCATAATGCCGATCCTTGTACCCAGATTTTTAGCCATTAGCAAATCGTGAGTGGCCATCAGCGTACTCACCCCCTGCTCACTTAAATTGGTGATGATTTGCGAAAATTCACTACTGGCATGAGGATCCAGTCCGGAAGTAGGTTCATCCAAAAATAAAGCTTTTGCTTTTTTAACCAACGCAATAGCAATACCTACCTTCTGCCGCATCCCTTTAGAATAACCAGAAACACGTTTGTGGATCGCCGAACGCTGCAATCCCGCCGTTTCCATAAAATGTGCAAGTTCCTCCTTTTGATAGTTGTAGCCCGAAAGGCCACTGAAAAACTCAAGGTTTTCCATTCCGGTAAGTGTCGCATATAAATTTACAACCTCCGGTATATACGCAACCAGGTCTCTGGTTGCATGGTTATTTAAGGTAACTTCATGCCCGTCAATAAAAGCCTTTCCGCTGCTGGCAGGTATAAAGCCCAAAAATATATTGATTGTTGTCGATTTCCCAGCACCATTGGAACCTAAGAGACAAAACACTTCGCCCTTTTTGATTTCCAGGTTTAATTGATCCAATGCGGTATGGTTACCAAATTTCTTGGTTAAGTTTTCTGCTCTAAGCATATTTTTATAGATAAAAACGCCGAAGATAAAATTTAAAAGGAATAGCTCATGCTCAAACGGCCATTAACAGAAGGTTGTGGAACCCAGTAATACAGTCCGCTACGATACCATGGAGTGGCAATTAGATGTTTGTTTAATAGATTATTCACCATTAAATGGATCCTGAAACTACTGTATTTATATCCTATTCCCCCATCCACCCTGAAATAATCAGGGGTTTCTTTCGGTGTTGCGGTAACATATCGATCCCCACGGCCAGCCTGATACTGGTACCCAAGGGAAAGAGAAAGGCCTTTCAACAACTGATCTGGTAATTCATAGTTTAACCAGGTATTCTGGATATGTTTTACATAAACAGGCGTACGTGCCCCAATTAAGAATGGGTTGACGTCATGATCAACTTTTGCATCGTTGTAAGCGTAGTTGATAACTACGTTTAATCTTTTAACAATCTCTCCCTTGATGTCCAGGTCTATACCTTTCGAACTGGTCTCGCCCACTTGTACTCGGTATAATGCATTATCCGGGTCGGCTGACACAATATTGTTTCTATTGATTTTATAAAATGCAAGAGTCGTATTCCACTTGCTATTGAACCAGTTCTTTTTAATACCTATTTCCCGGTTCACACCTGTAAGCGGTTTGATCGCTTCTCCGCTGCTGGTTGTGCCTGTTTGCGGCACAAGGGTCTGGTCATATAAACCGTACACTGAAAAATCTGTTGTTAAACTGTAACTCAAGCCGATACGCGGTGTTACTTTTTTATTAAACGATCCAGTGATTACCCTGGAAACAATATTATCGGTCCTTACCGAGGTAAACCTTGCACCTAAAGTTAGTCTAAGTTTATCTTCAAAAAAACCCAGCTCATCCATAGCGTAGATTGAATAGTATTTGATGTGCTGGTTGGTATTTCCGTTATGAATTCCACCTGGTGTTTGATAATCTGGTACAGCTGCGCCGTACACAGGGTTAGTAACATCTAATGGATAGTAGGTTAGTTGCGAGACACCGGCTGCATCCTGATAAGTATCATATGCAATGTAAGCGTCGGCAATAAACTTTTTCTGGTTTAAGTCGACCCCCGCCAGCACCTGGTGTTTTACGGCACCGGTGGTAATTTTACCATTTACAAAAGCCTGTTGCGAAAAGACCGTGGCCCGGTCAAGATCGTATTTAGGATTGCGAAGAAGAATATTTGGATTTGCAGGATTAACGCCGGTCACCCACAGATAAACACCTTCGTTCTGGTTCCGCATAAACGCCCCCCTGGCAGTCACACTCCAGTTTGGATTAAAAGTATGACTAAATGTAAAAATACCAGTATGGTCAGAAACATCATATGGCTCAACTGCGGGCTCATTGATGGTAAAGTTATTGGGTAGCGTCCCAAAGCCATTCGGCGTCATCACAATAGGGCTGATCAAACCATAACTCAGCTTCTGGAACAAGTACTCTGCTGATATAAAAGTTTTATCATCAACCTGATATTTAAGTATAGGTGCCGCCAAAAATTGTTTAGTAAAGTCCGTCTCCTGAAATGAATTACTGGTCATGCCCATAATATTCAACCGGTATTGAAGTTTTTTATTTTTTGTAAGTGTGCCATCCAGATCAACCGCAGCCCTGTACAAATCCCAGCTACCTACCATTACATTTGCCGAATAATGTGTATTGCCTGTAGGCTGTTTGGTCATCACATTAAATGAGCCGGCAGGATCACCTATGTTATTCATAAATCCCGAAGGCCCTTTAATAAACTCTACGCGATCTATAATTGCTGCATCTTCAGCGAGCGGACCTCGGTAAATAGGTGTTAAGTCAATGCCATTGCGCAGCGAAGATATCATTCCTCCACGCATAAACAGGTATGGCCCAAGGTTATTGGCAACTTCCTGCCTGATTACGCCACTCACATTACGGGTAATCCCATCGTTCATATTAAATACTCCCTGATCCGTAATGATTTCACTACTGATCTCCTGAATATTCTGCGAAACATTAATTAGCGGACTTTGCAGGCGCAAGGCGCTGGACACCGTATTTAAGTTATATTTTTTGAAGTACTTTGAAGTGATCTGAACGTTATCCAAGTCCTGCCCTTGATTAGGCATCAAAGAAATTGCTATAATTTTTCCCAGATTCTGTATCTGATAAATACCAGTATGGTAACCAATATGGCTCACTTTGATTTGTGCGGTATTACTGGCAGATTGGACTTGAAATAATCCGTCTTTATCAGTAATACTTTTTGCAGAGAAATCAGGAAGATTGATTGTAGCGCCAGCAATTGGAATCCCAGTGCTGTTATCCGTCACTTTTCCTTTAATAATAAATTGAGAGTACGATTGCTGTGTAAAAAAACAGGCAATTAAGAGGTAAAAAAATTTCAGTTTCAATGTATCGTTTAGATAAAAAAAAATGAGCGTTATTAAAAGCTCGTAGCATTAAATTCAGCAAAACACACAAATAAGAAGAAGGGAAGTATATATCCGGAGGAAGGCATAGTCCATACGGATGCCCTTGTTAGGTATAATCTTGATCCTTGCTTCAAATCGCGAAAGCTTTGTCAATTCAAAAAAGGCAGGTATCTGACTTGTAACAAAACTTCGTTACTTACAGTTGCGCGACAGTCCATGATTTTCACATGATTCCCTATTATCCTGTAATTAAGCAGGACCTTTATTGTTATTAAAATTTAAAGTAAGAACTTAATTGAATTATTGATTTTTCAAGAATTCGTGGCGAAAGTACTATTAAATTCTATAAAAACCTTTGTGTAGCATGATTTCTTTCAAAGAGTCCCTCTGTTCCTACATTATTGACTTCTTTCATCCGCAGCCCTTTTAGATCCAGCATCTCTGCTATTTTGTTCACCATGTAAATTGAAGCTTCTATTTCATCCTTCCTTATAGCTACGCTTTCGATATTGAACCCGAAAGGTATTGATTTGTCCATACAGAAAGCAGTTAATTCCGAGGCTATATCAAGACAAATGCTGACAGACTTTTCCAGCATGTTTTCCGAATTTTTAAAATCTTGCTTTACTTCATCCGGAACATGAATCCCCAACCATTCCATAAAACTCAGCGTTTTTATTGATCCACAAGCTGTAAGTGTAAAAATCAGCGTGGGGAAACTATGGTTTTCTTTCAGGCAAGTATCACTCAGATCTAAGATTACCTGCTTTGCAAAAGCTACATTGAACACACATTGGGAGATAAAATAAGACACCCCACAATCTGCCTTCTCAAGTATCCGCCTATCCTCATCCTTGAGCGTTGCATGTCTTTCTGGAATGGTCACCGCACCAACTACAGAAGTACTTTCATGCCTTGCCCAGATTTTATAAGCATCAGGCAAACTGGTTTGTACTGGAAAATCCGGTGCAGGTACCCCTACAAACACAGGGTAAAAATTATATTGGCGCAGATTCTCAAGCCAGTCCGTTAATTCTTCTTTTGAAAACCTGCCCGCAGGGCGATAAATAATCTTAGGGATTTCAATACCATGCAGGTATCCGCTGGCAAAGGCAAACGGATCAAGGGCTTTTAAAAAAGGAAACGGCCTTTGTTCGGATGTACGTGCAGATTCATCTTGAACATCATACACAATTAATGCATCAATATCCAAATGAATTAATCTCGCGATTGTCCTTGTGGCGATTTCAGCAATCCGTTCAGGACTTGTTTCTGATTTTGGAGGGGTAATACCGTAAGTTAGAATGCCGGATTGCCCGGATCTGATCTTATTTAAAAACATCAGCTATAATAGTATAATTTATACAAATGAATTCATTTTAAAAGAGCGGGAAATATTCCCGCCCCTGTAAGACTTATATTATGCCTTCTACACTGATTTGCTCACGGGCCTGTTTAGCGGCGGCCACCATATTTACCAACGCAGCTTTTGTTTCAGGCCATTTTCGTGTTTTTAATCCGCAATCTGGATTGACCCAAAGGTTTCGCGCCGGAAGCAATTCTGCAGCTTTTGCTAACAAAGAGGCCATCTCCTCCCTACCTGGTACTCGCGGCGAATGGATATCGTAAACGCCCGGGCCAATTTCATTTGGATACTCAAAATGTGCAAATGCCTGCAAAAGCTCCATCTGCGACCGTGATGTCTCGATGGTAATCACATCTGCATCCATCGCTGCAATATGCTCAATGATATTATTGAATTCACTGTAACACATATGCGTGTGTATTTGGGTTTTATCCTGCACGCCACTTGCGGTTATACGGAAAGCCTTTACTGCCCAGTCAAGGTAATGCGGGTGTTTTGCTTTTCTTAACGGAAGTCCCTCACGAATTGCGGCCTCGTCAATCTGAACAATCCCTATACCTGCCTCTTCCAGCGCTAATACTTCGTCACGGATTGCAAATGCAATCTGGTTAGTTGTCACGTCACGTGGCTGATCGTTCCGTACAAACGACCATTGTAATATTGTTACCGGACCTGTCAACATACCTTTCATCGGTTTTTCGGTCTGTGCAGCCGCAAATTTACTCCAGCGGACGGTCATATCTCTTGGGCGGCTAACATCACCGTAAATCACTGGAGGTTTTACACAGCGGCTACCATAACTTTGTACCCATCCGTTTTTGGTAAACAGGAAGCCATCCAATTGCTCGCCAAAGTATTCAACCATATCATTTCGTTCAAATTCACCGTGCACCAGCACATCTAATCCTATCTCCTCCTGCCAGCGGATTGCATCTACAGTAGCCTGCTCAATGGCGGCTTCGTACTGCTCAAGACTTAGCTCAGCTTTTTTAAATTTGGCACGCAATTGACGGATATCATCAGTTTGGGGAAATGAACCAATTGTAGTGGTTGGAAATGCTGGTAATTTAAAACGTTCGTTATGCAATTGCTGACGAACTGGAAATGCACTTTGACGGGTTCCGTCAGCTGCGGTTATTCCATTTACCCGATCCTTGACCGCTTGTTTATGTACTTTTTGTGATGTCCTTCTGCTATCAAGTGCTTTTACATTCGCTTGCAGTAGATCCTGGTTTCCTGCCGTAATCTGATTCAATTCACTAACCTCATTCAATTTTTGTTTGGCGAAAGCCATCCAGTTCCTGATTTCAGGGTCTATTGTTGTTTCCAGTTCCAGATCGATAGGGCTATGCAATAAAGAGCATGAGGGAGCAATAATCACCCTGTCTGCGCCAATTTTTTCTACAGCCTTATTGATAAGGTTTAGCGATTTTTGATAGTCGTTCTTCCAGACATTACGTCCGTCTACTACACCCAGGGAAAGTTGAAGTCCGTCAGGAATTAATGTCAGCACCTCTTCTAACTGTTCAGGCGCACGCACAAGGTCAATGTGCAACGCAGCTACCGGGAGGTTTACCGCCAATTGTGTATTGTCAAGCAATGCTTCAAAATAAGTGGCCACCAACAACTGAATACCACTTACACGATTAGCTATTGCCCGATAGGCATATTCAAATGCCTCCTTGTCTTTTTTAGAAAGATCGAGCGACAAACAGGGCTCATCAAGCTGGATCCACTTTGCACCCTGCAGTCTTAAACGATTGATGATCTCTACATAAACAGGCACAAGTTTTTTGATCAGGTCAATCCGATCAAAGCCTTGTTCCTTCTCTTTCCCAAGCAGCAGGTAACTTACCGGGCCAAGAAGTACCGGCTTAGCTCTATCCCCAAGCTGCTGTTTTGCATTGTTATATTCACTGAATATAGTTTCATTAAAAACCCTGAACTCCTGATTAGCTATGAATTCCGGCACAATATAATGGTAATTCGTATCCAGCCATTTGGTCATTTCCATAGCAGTAATATCAAGGCCATCCTTTTGATAACCACGTGCCATTGCAAAATAAAGGTCTGTCTCAGTGTTGGTTTTTACTTGTGACAATACCGGGGCATAGCGTTGAGGGATAACCCCCAGCAATAAACTGGTATCAAGTACCTGATCGTAGAAGCTAAAGTCATTACATGGTATCAGGTCAATTCCCGCCTCAAGCTGGGTCTTCCAATTCTCATCTTTGATTGTCCGGGCCACCTGATTAAGTTCTGGAAGGTCTATTTTACCGGCCCAAAATTGTTCGCAGGCCTTTTTCAACTGTCTTTGGTTACCAATTCGCGGGTAACCGAGGTTTTGCGTTTGCATCTTTTTCAACTTTTTAAATGGTTAATAATCATTGTAAAAAGCTACAGTTCATTTTTAAATATGCTGTGCTCTATTTATTACAAATCAGTTTTTTATTCTTCACAAAAGTATATATGAAGATTATACAACTTAATAATTGTTCTAAAATAAGTATTATTATCTTTTAAGATAGGAAAA
>Ga0247815_10003507_pt1 | contig 11264 bp, 10 predicted proteins | sample UWRJL194509B1_FD_181014 | JGI IMG/M metagenome (GOLD analysis project Ga0247815, IMG submission 181014) | Plant litter microbial communities from Arlington Agricultural Research Station in Wisconsin, United States - UWRJ-L194-509B-1 | ecosystem: Environmental > Terrestrial > Plant litter >... | reverse complement strand
AGCCAAGGCAACCTGTACGGCGGCCAACAAACGCTGCATTGATATCGCGGTCCCGCGTCCACACTGCCCTCCGACGGCCCCGGCCGCCGGAGGGCGCTGCTTTAAGGAGAGCCACATGCCCTTCCCCGAAGATGCAAGCAACAAGGCCAGGTTTCTAGTCCATTCCATGGGCGGCGCGGCGCTGAGCGATTTCCTCGCGCTGGCCGTGACCGATCCCGAGATCGACGTGGTCGACACCATCGGCCCGCGCGACCGGCCGCACACGGCGGTCGTCGAGATCAGCCCCGACAAGGCGCGCGTGCTGGACCAGCACTTCCGCAGCACCAGCACGCCCAGCCATCACTTAACCATCGAGCCGGACCGCCCACTGTCGATGTTCGACGGCGCGCCGGCCGATCCCTTTTGAAAGGAATCATTCCATGCCCAAGAATCCCAACGGCGGCGCTTCGATGCCGCCCGAACCCGGCTCCGGCTTTTCCGGCGACGGCGAATCATCCAACCCGCAGGCTGAAGGCGCCGCCGGCCGCCGCGCCGGCCCAGGCTCGACCCTCGGCGACAGCGCCGGCGAAGGCGGCGCGCCGCGCGCCGACAGCGGCGCAGGCCGCGTCATCGGCGCGCGCAAGAAACAATTCGTCATCGCGCCGCGCCATCCGCCCGAAGGCGGCATTCAAGCGCTGAGCTTCATGCCGCTGCAGTTCTCGACGCTGGAGACGGCGCTGCGCAACAGCAGCGACATCGAGGTGGTCGACACGGTCGGCCCCAAGTCCGTGGTCAGCGCGCTGGCCGACGGCATGGGCGGCTCGCAAGGCGTGCTGGTGGCGCGCATGACGGAACAGAAGGCGTCCGCGCTGCACCAGCAAGGCGCGGGCCGGCTGCTGGTTGAGCGCGACCAGAACCTGAGCCTGATGGAGCCGTCGCTGCGCCAGCCGGGGCTGGTCACCGGCGTGACGCCGACCAGCGGCAACGGGCCGGTGCTCAACGCCGTCATCAACGTGCTCGGCAAGGACGGGGCGCCGCTGGCCGACGCCGAGGTGTCGCTGTTCGGCAGCATGCTGCCGGCCACCGGCACCACCGACGCCAACGGCAAGGTGACGCTGTCGCTGTTCGGCGAGACGGCGCAGACGGTGCAGGCGCTGTACGTCAAGCCCAAGGCCGACTACTGGAGCTTCTACCAGCGCGACCCCGACATCAGCAGCGACGAGGTCAACGTGGTGGCGCTGCGCGCGCTGTCGGACTGGCCGGCGCTGGCGGGCTTTCCGCGCCAACGCGCCTACGGCTGGGGCCAGAAGGCGATGCGGCTCGACCAGTTGCCCGGCTCGTATCGCGGCCAGGGCATCAAGATCGCCATCATCGATTCCGGCGCCGCCACGTCGCACGACAACCTGCGCGACATCCACTTCGGCTTCGACGTGCTCAACAAGAAGACCAATCCCGACAGCTGGGATCAGGACACGCTGGGCCACGGCTCGCACTGCGCCGGCGTGATCGCGGCGGCCGACATCGCCTCGGGCATCCGCGGCTTCGCGCCCGACGCCGAGGTCCACGCCTGCAAGCTGTTCCCCGGCGGCCAGGTCAGCCAGCTGATCGACGCGCTCGAATATTGCATCGACAAGCAGATCGACGTCGTCAACCTGAGCCTGGGCGGCGCCGAGGTGTCGGAGGCGCTGGAGCAGCAAATCATCCGCGCCAAGCGCGCCGGCATCGCGTGCATCGTCGCGGCGGGCAACTCGGGCGGGCCGGTGCAATATCCGGCGTCGTCGCCGAACGTGCTGGCGGTGGCGGCGGTCGGCAAGCTCGACGAGTTCCCGGCCGACAGCTACCACGCGCAGACGCTGGACGCCAACGTCGACGCCTACGGCTTCTTCACCGCCAAGTTCAGCTGCTTCGGACCACAGGTCGCGGTGTGCGGGCCGGGCGTGGCGATCACCTCCTGCGTGCCGCCGAATAATTTCGCGGCCTGGGACGGCACCTCGATGGCGACGCCGCACATCACCGGCCTGGCCGCGCTGACGTTCGCGCACCATCCGGACTTCCAGTCGGGGCAATATAAGACGCGCGGACCGGAACGGGTCGAGCGGCTGTTCCAGGTGATCCGCGCCAGCGCGCACCGCGTCAGCCTCGGCGACCAGAGCCGCACCGGCTTCGGCCTGCCCGATGTGCTGCTGGCGGTGGGACTGCAGCCGCAGGCGGGTCAGCAGGCGGCCGCGCGGCCGGTGGCGCCGCAGGTGGCCGGCCTGGTCGCGCCGATGATGGCGCCGATGATGGCCCCGCTGATGGCGACGCCGGCGATGTCGGGCAACAATGTCTACGACGCGTTCGCGATGGACCCGGCGACGGCGGCCGCGACGGCGGCGGCGCGCGCCGCTTACGCGGCGTACGCGGCGCCGTGGTATCAGCAGCAACAGCGCGCGTCGATGGGCTGGTAGCGCCGGAAATGCAAAAAGCCGCACAAGGCGGCTTTTTGCATGCTACTTCAATTGGCGTCCCCAAGGGGATTCGAACCCCTGTACTCACCGTGAAAGGGTGATGTCCTAGGCCTCTAGACGATGGGGACAAAAATCTGTCCGTACTGGCCGGTACTGCGGCAATGCGAAAAATCCTGGCGTCCCCAAGGGGATTCGAACCCCTGTACTCACCGTGAAAGGGTGATGTCCTAGGCCTCTAGACGATGGGGACATTGGCACTACAGATATTACCGTCTTCTGCGCTGTTGGTGGAGGTAAACGGGATCGAACCGATGACCTCTTGCATGCCATGCAAGCGCTCTCCCAGCTGAGCTATACCCCCCGGGCGCAGAACAACATTTACTACTCGTCAGCTTGGCGAAGCTGGCGTCCCCAAGGGGATTCGAACCCCTGTACTCACCGTGAAAGGGTGATGTCCTAGGCCTCTAGACGATGGGGACCTCGGCACTACAGATACTACAGTCTTCCGCGCAGTGGTGGAGGTAAACGGGATCGAACCGATGACCTCTTGCATGCCATGCAAGCGCTCTCCCAGCTGAGCTATACCCCCGTGGCGCGGAACAACATTTTACTACTTACCAGCTTGGCAAAGCTGGCGTCCCCAAGGGGATTCGAACCCCTGTACTCACCGTGAAAGGGTGATGTCCTAGGCCTCTAGACGATGGGGACCTTGGCACTACAGTACTACAACTTCTCTGCAAACTGGTGGAGGTAAACGGGATCGAACCGATGACCTCTTGCATGCCATGCAAGCGCTCTCCCAGCTGAGCTATACCCCCGTTTGCGCGAGAGACAAGATTATAGCAGCGATTCCGCACTATGCAAATACCCTTTTGCAACTTTGCGCAGGGCGGAATTCACGCTTATAAAAACTTCGCCAGACGCGCCAGAATCGCGTCGCGTCCGAAGATCTGCAACACCGCGTCGATGGCCGGCGTTTGCAACTGGCCGGTGACGATCAAACGCAGCGGCATGGCGATCTGCGGCATCTTCAAGGTGTTCGCGGCCAGCACCTCCTTGATCATCGCGGCCAGCGCCTCCTTGCTCCACTCCACCGTTTTGCAGCGGTCGGCGAATTGCGCCAGCGCCGGCTTGACGGCATCGGTCAGGTGCTGCGTCAGCAAAGCCTGGTCCGGCTGCGGCGCGCGGTAGAACAGCATCGCGGCGTCGGCCAGCTCGTTGACGGTGTTGGTGCGCTCCTTCATCAGCGCCAGCACCGACGGCAGTTCCGGCGCGCCGTCGAACACGGCGCCGGCCGCCAGCATGCGCGGCTTGGCCAGCTCGCCCAGGCGCTGGTTGTCGGCCTGCTTAATATAGTGGTTGTTGAGCCAGTTCAGTTTTTCGATGTTGAACTGCGCCGCCGAGTTGGACAGATGGCTGCCGTCGAACCACGACGTCACCTGCTCCATCGAGAACACTTCGTCGTCGCCGTGGCTCCAGCCCAGGCGCGCCAGGTAGTTCAGGATCGCTTCCGGCAGATAGCCTTGCGCCGGATAGTCCATGACGTTGACCGCGTCCTTGCGCTTGGACATCTTCTGGCCGTCGGCGCCCAGGATCATCGGCAGGTGGCCGTACAGCGGCAGCGGCGCGCCGATCGCGCGCAGGATGTTGATCTGGCGCGGCGTGTTGTTGACGTGGTCGTCGCCGCGCAGCACGTGGCTGATTTCCATATCCCAGTCGTCGACGGCGACGCAGAAGTTATAGGTCGGCGTGCCGTCCGGACGCGAGATGACCAGATCGTCCAGTTCTTTATTACCGATGGTGATCGTGCCTTTGACGAAATCGTCCCAGCTCACTTCGCCGCCGAGCGGATTCTTGAAGCGCACCACCGGCTTGCGGTCGGCCGGAACCGCCGGCAGCGTCTTGCCGTCTTCCGGGCGCCAGGTGCCGTCGTAGCGCGGCTTCTCGCCGGCGGCGCGCATGCGCTCGCGCATCGCTTCGACCTCTTCCGGCGACGAGTAGCAATGGTAGGCGGTGCCCGCCTCCAGCATCTGCGCCACCACCTCGCGGTAGCGGTCCATGCGCTGCATCTGATAGAACGGGCCTTCGTCGTGGCTCAGGCCCAGCCACTCCATGCCTTCGATGATGGCCTGCACCGCTTCCGGGGTCGAGCGTTCGAGATCGGTGTCTTCGATGCGCAGCACGAAGGTGCCGCCGAAGTGACGGGCGAAGGCCCACGAGTACAGCGCCGTACGGGCGCCGCCGAGGTGGAGGTAGCCGGTCGGGCTGGGAGCGAAACGGGTGCGGACTGGCTTGGCTGGTGCAGTGGTCATCGAAGTAGGGATGCTTATATATAAAAGAAGCTATTTTACCCCGTCGGCGCGCGCGCGGACAAAGCGGCCGATCCATGACGGACCGGCCGCCGTGGAAAGTTAAGCGGTGACGACGCTCAGCACCACGTCGATATTACCTTTGGTGGCCTTGGAGTAAGGACACATCGCGTCGGCGCCGTGGGCGATCGCGGTGGCGACCTCGGCGTCGATGCCGGGCGCGATCAGCGTCAGGCGGGCCTGGATGAAATACTGGTTGCCGCCGAGGCCGAGGTCGACTTCGATGTCCACCGCCGTGTCGGCCGGCAGCGTCACTTTCATTTGCTTGGCGACGATGCCGACGGCGGCGCTGTAGCACGCGGACCAGGCGCCGGCGAACAACTGCTCGGCGGTGGGGTGCGCTTCGATGGCTTCAAACCGGTGCTCGCGGACGGCGCTGTTGCCCGGCGCGGTCAGATGAAGGTTCAGCTTGCCTTCATGGTTACCGGAAAAAATGGCGGAATCGCTGCCGGTGGTGCGGGTTTTGCCGGTGGCGAGGACTTGGGTGATGTTGCTCATGTGAGACTCCTGATAGTTGCGGTTTATTTACATCGCATTCGATTTAATCTCATGCGATGTGCCAAGTATAGACTAGTCGCAGCCCATGTCAAGCGCATTCGATTGAATCGCATGCGATATTATTTTTATCGAGATCGTCGATGCGATAGCCAACAGCGGGAAGCGCCGCCCACGGCGGCGCACGTTTCAGTTTAGTCGCTTGTGATATCGATGCCAGGAAACTTGTTGGTCACGGCCCCGCTCGCCCTCGGCCGAATATGGTTGACTTCAACCATGACGACGCTTAGTATACTCTGCACTACAGAGTACTCTACGGATTCCAGATGATCACCAAGGAACAAGCGCAAGACATGCTCGCCAGCGTGGCCTGGACCGAACAGCGCAGCACGCAGTATTTCAATCTGGCGCAGTACGGCCGCTACGGACAGCTATGGGGCGCCATCCTGGCCGTGGGCCATGCGATCTGTTTTTTCTGGCCCGGCAACGAGCCGATGGTGCTGGTCTGCTCCGACATCGTCGCCGCGCTACTGATGCCCTTCCTGCGCAACAACGACACCACCCCGAAACGCGCGACCGACCGCCGCATCTGGGCCGCGGCGGCGATCCTGGTCGCCTTCGCCGCCGTCGCCGCCTATCTGGTCGGCCCCGACCTGCGCGGCGTTGAAGTGCTATGGACCTGCATGATCATGAGCGGCTTCATGCTGCGCGGATTGTTGACCGGCAACCGCTGGATCGCGCTGGGCCTGGTCGGCGCCATCGCCAGCGTGCTGGCCTATATATATCTGGGCAGCTGGTATCACATCGCCATGGCGACAACCCTGGGCGGCGCCCTGCTGCTGGCCGGCACCTGGCTGCGCACCGCGCGCTAATGACCACGATGAACGGACTGGACGAAGTCATCCACCAGAGCACGCGACTGCGCATCATGGCCGCCCTGCATGTGATGAAGGCAGACGAATGGATCGAATTCATGCATCTGAAAGCGCTGCTCGGCGCCAGCGACGGCAATCTCGGCGCGCATCTGGAAACGCTGTCGAAGGCCGGCTACATTGAAAGCAGCAAGCAGATCGCCGGCAAAAAGCCGTTGACCCGCATCCGGCCGACGCCGGCTGGCCGCGCCGCCTATCACGGCCATGTCGCCGCGCTGCGCGCGTTACTGGGGATGTGAGGCCGGCTTGACGCGTCAAGCTGGAGGCTGCTACGCAAAGCCCGCGCGGTAACGCGGTTCGGCGTCGGCGCGGGTATTAAGTTCGAATAGCAAGCCGCCCGGCGCCTCGCAAAAGAAACGCGAACCGCGCGGATGCTGGATAAGCTCGCCCTTCATCCGTACGCCCTGTTGCTTGAAGCGCTCATGCAGTGCGCGCAGTTCGTCGAGCGACGCCAGTTCGAAACCTAAATGGAAGTTATCCGGCCACAGCACCTCGTCGAGGCGGTCGGTGGCGTCGTCGATGACGATGTCGAAGCCGGCGCGCTTGAGCACGGCGCTGGTGCCGAACGATTCCGCGCTGCAGCCGAGCTGCTCGACAAAGAAGGCGACGGTGGCGGCGACGTCGGTGGATGGAAAACTGAGGTGGTTGAATTTCATGCTGTTTCTCCTGTTGTGAAGACAACAGAATACGGCCACGCAAAGGCTCCATCAACTCGCTTTGCCACCCGCCAGGCGCGCCGAAAAAAGCAATCAAAACAAGCACTTGCAGCCACTCGGCGCGCCGCGCGGCGGCGCTGCTCGCATTTAAGGCGGCGCCGCCGACAGATAACCGAACACGGCGGCGCCGATGCGGCGCGCCAGATCGTCCACGTCGCGTTCGCCGCGCTCGCCGGCGGCATCGGTCATGCCGCGCATCAACGCCAGCAGATCGTCGCCGGCAAGCTTGCGGCGCGCGTCGTCGCGCAAGTGATCGGGCGCATCGGGTTTGTCGAGGATGGCTTCCAGCAGTTCGTGGAAGCGGAATTTGCCGCTGAGCGCGGCACGGAATTCGGGACGCCCCTCCTGCTCGTCAAGCAAGCGGGCCAGGTTGGGACGATTCAGTTGCTGCCCCACGGCCACGTCGATGAACGCGGTCAGCGCGGCGCGATAACCGGGCAGCGCCACCGTGGCGCTGGCGGCCTCGTGAAAGATGCGGTCTTCGCGCAACAACAGCGCCAGGGTCAGCGCATCCTTGCCGGGGAAATATTGATACAGCGTGCCGATGCTGGCGCCGGCGCGGCGCGCCACGGCGTTGGTGTTGTAGCCTTCCAGGCCGTCGGCCTCCAGCACCTGGGCCGCCGCCTCCAGCAAAGCCTCCACCGTGTGGGCGGAGCGTTGCTGGCGCGGCGCCTTGCGCGCGCGCAGGGTCGAGGATCCGGCCATGTCGCGCGGCTGACCGATCAGTCGTTCTTGATGACGATGCTAGGGAACTTGCTGGTCATGTCCTTGGCCTTCTCGGACACCTGCACCGCGATCTTGCGCGCGATCTCTTTATAGATCGCCGCGACCGGGCCGTCCGGATCGGCGACCACGGTCGGCCGGCCGGAATCGGCCTGCTCGCGGATCGCCATCGTCAGCGGCAGCGCGCCGAGGAACTCGACGTTGAAGTCCTGGCACATCTTGGCGCCGCCGCCGGCGCCGAAGATTTCCTCCGCGTGGCCGCAGTTGGAGCAAATGTGGGTGCTCATGTTTTCCACGATGCCCAGGATCGGGATGCCGACTTTCTCGAACATCTTCAAGCCCTTGCGCGCGTCCAGCAGCGCGATGTCCTGCGGCGTGGTGACGATCACCGCGCCGGTCACCGGTACTTTTTGCGACAAGGTCAGCTGGATGTCGCCGGTGCCCGGTGGCATGTCGACGATCAGGTAATCCAGGTCGCGCCAGTTGGTTTGCTCCAGCAATTGCTGCAGCGCCTGCGTGACCATCGGGCCGCGCCACACCATCGGCTCGTCCGGATCGATCAGGAAGCCGATCGACGACACCTGCACGCCGTGGTTTTCCATCGGCTCCATGCTCTTGCCGTCCTTGGTTTCCGGACGGCCTTTGACGCCCAGCATCATCGGCTGCGACGGGCCGTAGATGTCGGCATCCAGCAGGCCGACCGAGGCGCCCTCGGCGGACAGCGCCAGCGCCAGGTTGACGGCGGTGGTCGATTTGCCGACGCCGCCCTTGCCCGAGGCCACGGCGATGATGTTCTTCACGTTCGGCATCAGCTTCAGGCCGCGCTGCACGCTGTGGGGAATGATCTTGCTCGATACGCCGACGCTGATGTTGCCCGCGCCCGGCAGCGTTTTCAAGGCGGCGATGACGCTGGAGCGCACCTTGTCGAACTGGCTCTTGGCCGGGTAGCCCAACTCGATGTCGAGCGAGATATCGCCGCCATCGACCTTCAAATTCTTTACGGCTTTGCCGCTGACGTAATCTTTCGTTGTGTTTGGATCAACGATTTTGGACAGGGCTGCTTTGACGTCTTCGACTGTGATGCTCATGTAACTCTCCGTAAAATGTGCGCCCATTCTAGCGCATAGTGCGCACTTGCCGCTTCCACTGTTAAAATGCTCTTTTTCCACCCACAAAGTGCATCAACCATGACTCGCAAGCTGTTCGTCACCACTGCCCTGCCCTACGCAAACGCCGCTTTCCATATTGGCCACATGATGGAGTACATCCAGGCCGACATCTGGGTCCGGTATCAGCGAATGCAGCGCGACGGCGGTGCTCAGCGCGAAGTGCACTTTGTCGGCGCCGACGACACCCACGGCACGCCGATCATGATCGCGGCCGAGAAGGAAGGCATCACGCCGCAGGAGTTCGTCGCCAAGATCGCCGCCGGCCGCGCCCAGTACCTCGACGGTTTCCACATCGCCTTCGACAACTGGTATTCGACCGATTCGCCGGAGAACGTCGAGCTGTCGCAGGGCATCTACCGCAAGCTGCGCGACGCCGGCCTGATCCAGACCAAGATCGTGCCGCGCTTCTACGACCCGGTCAAAGGCATGTTCCTGGCCGACCGCAACATCAAGGGCGAGTGCCCGGTGTGTCACGCCAAGGACCAGTACGGCGACAACTGCGAAGTCTGCGGCGCGGCCTACCAGCCGACCGAGCTGATCAACCCGTTCTCGGTGTTCACCAACGCCACGCCCATCCTCAAGGATTCGGAGCAGTACTTCTTCAAGCTGTCCGACCCGCGCTGCTACCAGTTCCTCAAGGACTGGCTGAACACCCCCGGCCGCTTGCAGCCGGAAATGGTCAACAAGGTCAGCGAATGGCTGGGCGAAGCCGGCGAGAAACTGGCCGACTGGGACATCTCGCGCGACGCGCCCTACTTCGGCATCCCGATTCCTGACGCGCCGGGCAAGTTCTTCTACGTCTGGCTGGACGCGCCGGTCGGCTACCTGGCCAGCCTGAAGAACTACTTCGAGAAAAAGGGACTGGACTTCAACGCCTTCCTCAACGACCCGGCCGCCGAGCAGATCCACTTCATCGGCAAGGACATCGTGTCGTTCCACCTGCTGTTCTGGCCGGCGATGCTGAAGTTCGCCGGCCATCCGGTGATCGACAAGCTCAAGGTCAACGTGCACGGCCACCTGACCGTCAACAACGAGAAAATGTCCAAGTCGCGCGGCACCGGCATCTCGCCGCTGCGCTACCTGAACCTGGGCATGAACCCGGAATGGCTGCGCTACTACATCGCCTTCAAGCTGAACTCCAAGGTCGAAGACCTGGACTTCACCGGCGAGGACTTCGTCGCCCGCGTCAACAGCGACTTGATCGGCAAGTACGTCAACATCGCCTCGCGCTGCGCCGGCTTCATCGCCAAGAAATTCGACGGCAAGCTGGCGGCCACGCTGTCCGAAGGCGCGCAGGGCTGGATCAAGCGCGCGCTGGTGACGGCCGAGGGCGTCGAGCGCCAAGCCAGCATCGGCGCCAACTTCGAGGCGCGCGAGTTCGGCAAGGCGCTGCGCGAAATCATGGAGATCGCCGACATCACCAACCAGTACGTCGACGAGAACAAGCCGTGGATCCTGGCCAAGGATGAGACGAAAGTCGCCGAGCTGCACGACGTCTGCACCGCCGCGCTGATCCTGTTCCGCCAGCTGACGATCCTGCTGTCGCCGGTGCTGCCGGGCGTCGCCGCCAACGTCGCCAAGTTCCTCAACGACGAACAACTGGCGTGGGCCGATACCGACGTCGCCAGCGGCGTGGTCTCGACCGCGATGCTGGGCCGGACCATCGGCGCCTACACCCACCTGATGACCCGCGTCGACGCCAAGATGATCGAAGACTTGTTCGACGCGCCGTCGCAGCAAGCCGCCGCGGCAGCCGCTCCGGTGGTCGCCGCCAAGCCGGCCAAGCAAGCCGCGCCGGTCGCCGCCGCGCCAGCCTTGCCGATGCCGGAAGGCGTCGAGGAACTGGCGCCGCAGATCAGCATCGACGACTTCGTCAAGATCGACCTGCGCGTGGCCAAGATCGTCAACTGCGAACACGTCGACGGCTCCGACAAGCTGCTGCGCCTGACTCTGGACGTCGGCGAAGGCCGCCTGCGCAACGTCTTCTCCGGCATCAAATCGATGTACCAGCCGGAACAACTGGTCGGCAAGCTGACCGTGATGGTGGCCAACCTGGCGCCGCGCAAGATGAAGTTCGGCGTCTCGGAAGGCATGGTGCTGGCCGGCTCGGCCAAGGACGAAAAAGCCAACCCAGGCATCTACATCCTCACTCCGTGGCCGGGCGCCGAGCCGGGCATGCGGATTCGTTAAGGGAAACCGGCATGAACCTTATGGTGCGTGAAGCGACAAAGGATGATGCCAAGCTGATCGCCGAGCTCACGCGCGCCGCGTGGGCCGGCAAGGTCAGCGTCACCTCCAGCGGCCACCGCGAAACCGCCGTCCTCGTCGCGGAACACCTGCGCGATGGCGGCGGTTTTGTTTTATTGGTCGACGAGCGGCCGGTCGGCTCGGTGCGCTGGCTGCCGCTCGATTCGGAGCGGGACGTGTGGGAAGT
>Ga0247815_10003506_pt1 | contig 11266 bp, 9 predicted proteins | sample UWRJL194509B1_FD_181014 | JGI IMG/M metagenome (GOLD analysis project Ga0247815, IMG submission 181014) | Plant litter microbial communities from Arlington Agricultural Research Station in Wisconsin, United States - UWRJ-L194-509B-1 | ecosystem: Environmental > Terrestrial > Plant litter >... | reverse complement strand
TCCGGCGTGCCGACGCCCATCAGGTAGTGCGGCTTGTTGGCCGGCAGGCGCGGGCCGACGTGGGCCAGCATGCGCATCATGTCCTCCTTCGGCTCGCCGACCGACAGGCCGCCGATGGCGATGCCGGGGAAGTCGATCTCTTCGAGGCCGGCCAGCGATTCGTCGCGCAGGTTCTCGAACATGCCGCCCTGGACGATGCCGAACAGCGCGTTCGGGTTCTCGCCGCGATGGAACTCGTCGTGCGAGCGCTGCGCCCAGCGCAGCGACATGCGCATCGATTTCGCCGCCTCGTCGAGCGTGGCCGGGCGGCCGTCGATTTCATAGGGGGTGCATTCGTCGAACTGCATGACGATGTCGGAGTTGAGCACGCGCTGGATCTGCATCGACACCTCCGGCGACAGGAACAGCTTGTCGCCGTTGATCGGTGAGTTGAAGTGGACGCCCTCTTCGGTGATCTTGCGCATCGCACCCAGCGAAAAGACCTGGAAGCCGCCGGAGTCCGTCAGGATGGGCTTGTCCCAGGCCATGAAGTCGTGCAGGCCGCCGAACTTGGCCATGACGTCGTTGCCCGGGCGCAGCCACAGGTGGAAGGTGTTGCCCAGGATGATCTGCGCGTCGATTTCCTTCAGCTCCAGCGGCGACATCGCCTTGACCGAACCGTAGGTGCCAACCGGCATGAAGATCGGGGTCTGGACCACGCCGTGGTTCAGTTTCACCTCGCCGCGGCGGGCCTTGGTTTGGCCGCTGGTATCGGTTTTGTGCAGTGTAAATTCCAACATATTGTTCCTTGGTTAAGCTCGTGCTTGCGTCGTCAGCAACATGGCGTCGCCATAGCTGAAGAAGCGGTATTCGTTGGCGATCGCGTGGGCGTAGGCTTTGCGGATCTCTTCAAAACCGGCGAACGCCGACACCAGCATCAGCAGCGTCGATTTCGGCAGGTGGAAATTGGTGATCAGGCGGGTGACCGTCTTGAACTGGTAGCCTGGCGTGATGAACAGCGCGGTATCGGCGCTGCCCGCCTCCAGCTGGCCGCTCTGCGACGCCGACTCCAGCGCGCGCAGGCTGGTGGTGCCGACCGCCACCACATCGCCGCCGGCGGCGCGGGTGGCGCGCACGGCGTCCACGGTTTCCTGCGGCATGGTGTACCACTCGGTATGCATCTTGTGCTCGGCCAGCACCTCGTTGCGCACCGGCTGGAAGGTGCCGGCGCCGACGTGCAGCGTGACGTAGGCGAAGTTGACGCCCTTGGCCTTCAACTCGGCCAGCAGCTTCTCGTCGAAGTGCAGGCCGGCGGTCGGCGCCGCCACCGCGCCGGGCACTTTATTGAACACGGTCTGGTAGCGCGTCTCGTCGAACGAGTCGGCGTCGTGTTCGATGTAGGGCGGCAGCGGCAAGCGGCCGTGCGCCTCGATCAGGTCGAAGACGTCGGCGTCGAAGTGCAGCGTGAAGAACTCGCCGGCGCGCTCGCCGACGGTGACGTCGAAGGCGTCGGCCAGGCGGATCTTCACGCCCGGTCCCGGCGACTTGGAGGCGCGCACCTGGGCCAGCACGGTGCGGCTATCGAGCACGCGCTCGACCAGCGCCTCGACCTTGCCGCCGCTGTCCTTGACGCCGAAGAAGCGCGCCTTCAGCACGCGGGTGTCGTTCATCACCAGCAGATCGCCGGCCCGCAGCTGGCCGACGATGTCGGCGAACTGCCGGTCGATGATCCGGTCGCCGTCGAGGTGCAGCAAACGGGAGGCGCTGCGGTCCGGCAGCGGGAATTGCGCAATACGTTCCTGCGGCAAGTTAAAATCGAAATCTGAGAGCGAATACATGGCTAACTTCTAAATACTGTTTAAAAACCCAGTTGAGGGCCTAAAGCCTTACAATACCGGCGTTGTTGCCGTCGCTTAATCGCGGCCAACCCTCTATTTTACGCTAGTGCTCGAAAAACGCTCCAATATGCCCGTTTCAACGCCGAAAACCGTCAAAAAGACCGTCAGTCCCGAAGCCAAGCTGGCCAAGCTCGGGCTGCACACGGATATGGACCTGGTGCTGCACCTGCCGATGCGCTACGAGGATGAGACGCAAGTCATCACCATCGAGGAGGCGCGGCTGCATGGCGGCGACACCTCCCAGGTCGAGGGCGTGGTGATCAAGAACGAGATCAGCTACAAGCCACGCAAGCAGCTTCTGGTCCACATCGCCGACGAGACGGGCGATTTGCAGCTTCGGTTCATGAACTTCTACGGCAGCCAGGTCAAGCAGCTGGCCGAGGGCACGCGGGTGCGCGCGCGCGGTGAACTCAAACACGGCTTCTTCGGCGCCGAGATGGTGCACCCTGCGTACAAGGTGGTCAACGAAGGCGCGCCGCTGCCGACGTCATTGACGCCGGTGTATCCATCCGGCGAAGGCCTGTCGCAGCCGATACTGCGGCGCGCCATCGGCGACGCGATGAAGCGCGTCGACTGGACCGATACGCTGCCGGTCGAGTTGCGCGAAGCGATGCAGCTGTCCGATTTCGAACCGTCGGTGCGGCTGCTGCACTATCCGCCGCAGCAGGTCGACGAGCACGCGCTGGCCGACCGCTCGCATCCGGCGTGGACGCGGGTGAAGTTCGACGAGCTGCTGGCGCAGCAGTTGTCGCTGAAACGCGCGCAGCGCGCGCGGCGCTCCAAGGGCGCGGCGGCGCTGAAGGTGGTGGGCGCGTTGTCGGAGCGGTTCCAGGCCGCGCTGCCGTTCAACCTGACCGGCGCGCAGCAGCGCGTGCTCAACGAAATCCGCGCCGACCTGCGCCATCCGTATCCGATGCAGCGGCTGCTGCAGGGCGACGTCGGCAGCGGCAAGACCGTGGTGTCGGCGCTGGCCGCCACGCAGGCGATCGACAGCGGCTATCAGGCCGCGTTGATGGCGCCGACCGAAATCCTCGCCGACCAGCACTTCCGCAAGATCGCCGCTTGGATGGAACCCTTGGGCGTCAAGGTCGCGTGGTTGACCGGCAGCTTGAAGAAAAAAGACAAGCTGGCCGCCTATGCGATGATCGAATCGGGCGAAGCGCAACTGGTGATCGGCACGCACGCGCTGATCCAGGAGGCGGTGGTCTTCGCCAACCTGGGACTGGTGATCGTCGACGAGCAGCACCGCTTCGGCGTCGGCCAGCGCCTCACGCTGCGCAACAAGGGCAATGAGGGCGCGACGCCGCACCAGCTGATGATGTCGGCCACGCCGATCCCGCGCACGCTGGCGATGACCTACTACGCGGATCTGGAAGTGTCGGTGATCGACGAACTGCCGCCGGGCCGCACGCCGATCGTCACGCGCGCCATCGACCAGAACCGGCGCGACGAGGTGATCGAGCGCGTGCACGCGGCGGCGCAGGAAGGCAAGCAGATTTACTGGGTCTGTCCGCTGATCGAGGAATCGGAGGCGCTGCAGCTGCAAACCGCGACCGACACCCACGCGCTGCTGGCCGAAGCCCTGCCCGACCTGAATGTCGGCCTGGTGCACGGCCGCCTCAAGGCAGCGGAGAAGCAGGCGGTGATGGACGCCTTCAGCGCCAACGAAATGCAGGTGCTGGTGGCGACCACGGTGATCGAAGTCGGCGTCGATGTGCCGAATGCATCGCTGATGGTGATCGAGCACGCGGAGCGCTTCGGCCTGTCGCAGCTGCACCAGTTGCGCGGCCGCGTGGGGCGCGGCTCGGCGGCGAGCGTGTGCCTGTTGCTGTATCAAAGCCCGTTGGGCGGCATCGCCAAGCAGCGCCTGATGACGATGCGCGAAACCACGGACGGCTTTGAAATCGCGCGCCGCGATCTGGAGATACGCGGCCCCGGCGAATTTCTGGGAGCGCGCCAATCGGGGCAAGCGATGCTGCGCTTCGCCGATCTGGAAACGGACGGCTGGCTGGTCGATCAAGCCCGCGACGTCGCCCACGACCTGCTGCACGCCGACAGCCCCGAAAAGGCCGCCACCGTCGAAGCACACCTCGCCCGCTGGCTCGGCGGCCGCGAAGAATTCCTCAAAGTCTAACACCGGGGTCAAGTCTGACATTCGTACACGAGCTCTGCCGTAACATGCGTTACGGCAGAGCTCGTGTACGAATGTCAGACTTGACCCCAGTGTTTAAAAACACATGTAGAAGCGGTTGGCCAGATCGACCAGGAAGTCCGGCCGCAGATACGCCGCGAACACCAGCGCCAGCACCACGGCGCCGGCGGCTCGCAGCAGCCAGGTCTTCATGATCATGCCGCCTTCAATCCGCCGCGCACCAGCGCGCGTTCGTTGATCGGCAAATTCAGCAACCCCGCCATCACGCCCAGCGCGATCGCGATGCCCCAGACGATGTCGTAGCTGCCCTGCCGCGAGTACAAATACCCGCCCAGCCACACGCCGAGGAAGCTGCCCACCTGATGCGAGAAGAAGACCATCCCCGCCAACATCGACATGTGCTTGACGCCGAACACGCCGGCGATGATCCCGTTCGTCAGCGGCACAGTCGACAGCCACAGCACGCCCATCGCCGCCGCGAACACGTAGACCGAGAACGGCGTCAATGGCGCCAGCAGGAACACGCTGATGACCACCGCGCGCGCGAAGTAGATCGTCGACAGCAGGTAGCGCTTGGGCAGACGCCCACCCAGCTTGCCCGCATAGTAGGAGCCGAAGATGTTGAACAAGCCAATCAGCGCCAGCGCCATCACCGCGACGCCCGGATTGGCGATGCCCTTGTCTTTGAGGTAGGCCGGCAAGTGCACACCGATGAACACCACCTGGAAGCCGCAGACGAAATAGCCCGCCACCAGCAGCAGGAAGGAGCGGTTGCCCAGCGCTTCGCCGGCCGCTTCGCGGATGCTTTGCTGCGGACCGTGGCCATGTTCGACCGCCGGCTCGCGCAGGTAGAAGGACATCGGCACCATCAACAGCACCAGCAAGCCGCCCAGCACGAAGAAGGCGTGCTGCCAGCCGATCGCCGATATCAGCTGCTGCTCGACCGGCATCATCATGAACTGGCCGAAAGAACTGGCGGCGCCGGAAATGCCGAACGCCCACGAGCGCTTCTCCGCCGGCGCGACACGGCCGATGATGCCGCTGACCGCGCCGAACGCGGTGCACGCCAAACCGATGCCGATGAAGATGCCGGAGCCGATCACGAACAGCGTCGGATCGGTCATGGTCGCCATCCACACCAGCCCAACCGCGTAGCTGACCGCGCCGACCAGCACCACCCGCATGGTGCCGAAGCGGTCCGCCGCCATGCCGGCGAACGGGCCGATGGCGCCCCACATCAGGTTCTGCATCGCCTGCGCCAGCGAGTAGGTTTCACGCGTCCAGCCGTTGGCTTGGGAGATGGGCTGCATCCAGAAGCCGAAGCCGTGGCGCACGCCCATCGCCAGCGTCAGGATAACGCCGGTGGCGAATAGCACGGTTTTCAGCGACGGCGCGCGGGTGGCGACGAACATGGTATATCCCCGTTATTAAAATAGTATCCGACGATTTTAACCAGTTCCCGCCGTCCGCGCTTGGCTCAATCAGTCGTCGGCGCCGTAGCGCAGGCCGATCTGCGCGCGGATCTCGTCCAGCGTGCCCATGATGGACAGCGTTTCCTCGTGCGGCATGACCGGGCTTTCTATCAGGCCGGCGCGGATGCAACGGCCGACTTCCTGCGCTTCGTGCGTGTAGCCGTTGCCGCTGCGCGGCAGATTGATCGTGCGTTCGTCGCGCGCCGCGCCGTTCACCACCGTGACCGTGATCGTCTCGGTGTTGTGGAAGCGGTCGTGCAGGCGCACAAAGCCCTTGCTGCCGGAGATCGTCAGCTCGGTCGGCGTGCGCGAACGCAGGCTGCAGGCGCACGACGATACGCCGCCATTTTTGTGCGACAGCGTGAACGCGGTCTGCATGTCGACGCCGGTCGGCGCCATCTCGGCCTGCGCCTTCACCGCGGTCACTGCGCCGAGGAAGAACGACGACATCGACAGCGGATAAATACCCAGGTCCAGCAGCGCGCCGCCGCCCAGCTCCGGTGCGAACAGGCGGTGCTCGGGACCGACATCGGCGGTGAAACCGAAATCGGCGGTGACGTTGGCCGGCACGCCGATCTCGCCGCTGTCGACGATGCGCTTCGCCTCCACCACCGCCGGCATGAAGCGCGTCCACATCGCCTCCATGACGAACAGCTTTTTCGCGCGCGCCAGGTTGATGATGTCCTCGGCCTGGCGGCGGTTCATGGCGAACGATTTCTCGACCAGCACGCCCTTGCCGCCGTTGAGGCACATCAGCGCATTCTCGTGGTGCATGGGATGCGGCGTGCCGATATAGATGACGTCCACTTCCGGATCGTCGGCCAATGCCTGATAGCTGCCGTGGAAACGCTCGGCGCCGAACTCCTGGCCGAACTTGGTAGCGCTATCTACGGTGCGCGAAGCGACGGCGGCCAGCTTGGCGCCCGGCGTCTCAAGCAACGCGGTGGCGAAGGCCTTGGCGATTTTTCCCGTGCCCAGAATACCCCAGCGAATTACCTGCGTCATGGCATGCTCTTTCTGCCGCGTCGGCGGCGAATTGATTGAAGTCGAAGTGACTATTTTACTGCGCCCGCCCGCTTGGGACGAAACACCGTTGCGTCGAGATAGAAGTCGTCGTCCTGGTCGGGCCACCAACCCGGCACGCCGAGCACCTGCATCGGCGTGAAGTCGGCGGTGCTCAGGCCATGCGTTTCCAGTTCGCCGGCGACCGTCTCATCGAGCCATGCGCGCCGCGCGTCGTGGTCCATCGAGAAAAATTCGTCGCCCGCCACCACCACTCGCGTGTGCGCGGTGATCGCCTTGCGCGGCGCGACCAGTTTCTCCATCAACGCGTGGCCGAACAGCCAGACCTGCGCGTCCGGGCCGAAGCTGGCGCGCTTGCCGACAAACGCTTGGTGCCATTGATGATCGCGCAGCGCTTCCGTCAGCGCTTGGCCCGCGGCGCAATCGCGCACCACCAGCAGCGCGGCGTTTTCGTCGAAGATGGTGGCGCCGTCGCGCGCCGGGCCGCGCGATTTGCCGACGCCGTCGAGCGCGATCTGCGCCGCCTGCAAGGCGTTCAACTGCACCTTGATGCGCGGGAAGCTAAGCCACACCAGGCCGTTGAAGAAGTCGTGCAGATTGTCGCGGGTCGGCACGCCGCCGGTGGCGCCGATGAAGGCTTCGTAGGCGGTGCCGTCGGGCAGCGCCTCCTGCGGCACGAACGACAGCGGCAGGTCCTGGTGATTGCGCAGGCCCAGCGCGGCGGCCTGCTTGCTGAAGTCATCGCGGAAGTGCGCGTCCGCCGACAACCGGCCGGCGGCGGTCCGCACGGACTCGTACCAGGGACGCGACCAGTCTATCGTCTGCGGCACTGCCTATACCATTTTCCAGTTGATGGTTTCGCCGGCGTTGAGCGGCACCACCTGCTGGTCAGCCAGCGGCAGCGTTTCCGGCAGCGTCCATTGTTCGCGCTTGAGGGTGATCGTGCCCTCGTTGCGCGGCAGGCCGTAGAAGGCCGGGCCGTTGAAGCTGGAGAATGCCTCCAGTTTGTCCAGCGCGCCGGCGCGTTCGAAGGCTTCGGCGTACAGCTCCATCGCGTGCAGCGCGGTGTAGCAGCCGGCGCAGCCGCATGCCGCTTCCTTGGCGCCCTGCGCGTGCGGCGCGGAATCGGTGCCGAGGAAAAAGCGCTCGTCGCCGCTGGTGGCGGCGGTGACCAGCGCCAGGCGGTGTTCTTCGCGCTTGAGCACCGGCAGGCAGTAGTAGTGCGGACGAATGCCGCCCTTGAAGATGTCGTTGCGGTTGTACAGCAGGTGATGCGCGGTGATGGTCGCGGCGATCGGGCCTTCGGCTTCCGCCACGTACTGCGCGGCGTCCTTGGTGGTGATGTGTTCGAATACGATGTTCAGCGCCGGGAAATCGCGGCGCAGCGGGCGCATCACGCGCTCAATGAAGACGGCCTCGCGGTCGAACAGGTCGATGTCCTGGTCGGTGACTTCACCGTGGACCAGAAAGGGCATGCCCACTTCCTGCATCATCTCCAGCGTCTTGTAGCAGTTCGACAGGTCGGTCACGCCGGCGTCCGAATTGGTGGTGGCGCCGGCCGGGTACAGCTTGACCGCGTGGACGATGCCGCTTTCCTGCGCGCGCAGGATCTCGTCCGGCGGCGTGTTGTTGGTCAGGTAAAGCGTCATCAACGGTTCAAACTTCATCCCAGCGGGCAGCGCCGCCATGATACGGTTGCGATAGGCTTCGGCGGCGGCGGTGGTGGTGACCGGCGGCTTCAGGTTCGGCATCACGATGGCGCGGCCGAACTGGCGCGCGCTGTGCGGCAGCACGCTGGCCAGCGTCGCGCCGTCGCGCAGGTGCAGGTGCCAGTCATCCGGGCGGGTGATGGTGATGCTGTCGGGAGTTTGTTCGATGTCGGACATGGCGGCGGGCTCTCTGGCTATCAAAATACGAATAGCCGACATTTTACCCGCTGCCGCGTCACATCTCGAATTGATCAAGAATCCAGCATCGCGCAAACGTATGATTTAAGACCTGCGTACAGGAGGCGAATATGTCAAAAATTCGTTTGGAGAAACAACGGCAACTCACCCTGCCCCCCCGAAATCGTCGAGCTAGCCGGGATTCGGCAGGACGATCTGCTTGAGGTCGAGCACGTCAAACTTGCCAGCCTATTGCCATAGACACCCGCATGTACGACATAATTTCAGCCGATGATTGGACGGCAATACAGGAGACGCTTTACCTTCTGTCGATACCCGGCATGTTGGAGTCCGTCAAGGCGGCAAGGGCCGAACCGATTGGTAACGGCGCCGCCGAGCTCGACTGATAATCGTCAATTAGCCGTGGTCTGCGCCGCCCAGGCCTTGGTTTCGGCCAGCATCTTGTCGAGCCGCGCACGGTCGTAGACTTTGCCCCGGCTGACGACGGTGCGGATCTTGCGCGTGGCGGCGATGTCTTGCAGCGGGTTCGCGTCCAGCACCAGCAGGTCGGCCGACTTGCCGGCTTCCAGGCTGCCGTAGCGATCCAGTTTGCCGAGGAAGCGCGGGCCGTTGACCACCGCAGTCCGCAGAGCCTGCTCCGGCGTCAAGCCATACCGTACGTACAAGCCGATTTCGTCATGCAGCGCCTGGCCCGGATAGTCGTAGGAGTTCAAAAACCCCGCGTCCGTGCCGGCGATGATGCTGACGCCTTCCGACGCCAGTATCGGCAGCAGCGACGCGGATTTCTCTAACACCGCCTTGCGCTGCGCGATCGCTTCCGCGTTGTCCTGCGCGGCGCGCTGCACACGCCATTCGTAGGTCGCGCGCAGCCCCTTTCCGATGTACTGCAAGGCCGCATCCTGCGAGTGATCGTCGACGTCAAGGTAGGCGACCACTCGTGACACCGACAACGTCGGCACCACCGCCGTCCCCTTGGAAGCCATATAGCGGAACGACGCGCGCGCCGTAGCCTCGTCGTAGCTGGCGAGGCTCAGCTTCATCGCCTCCTTGCCGGTCAGCGTGCCGGCCGCCACCTGCGCGGTCAGCTCCTTTTCCTGCGGCGTCGAGGACCGCAACAGATAAGACTGGTGCTCCACCGTGCCCAGGCCCGCGTCGAACATCTGCGCCAATGTCAGCTGCACCGGAATGTGGCCGGAGGTGCGCATGCCGCGCTCTTTGGCCTGGCGCAGCGCCTCCAGATAAATCTCCGGCGTCAGCGTGTTCTCGGTGATCTTGACGAAATCCACCTTCTGCGCCTGCAGGCCGTCGAGCGCCTTGCTCACCTCCTCCGGCGTGCCGACTTCGATCGTGCCTTTCCACAGCGGCTTGTAGCCTTCCAGCTTGGCGCCGGAGGTGAAGATGGTCGGACCTTCCAGTTGCCCGGACTTGATCTGGTCGCGCCACGCCAGCACCGTATCCGGCAGGTCGCCGGCGCAATCGCGCACGGTGGTGATGCCGTTGGCGAGGTACAGCGCCAGCAGATGCTTATTCTCTTCGATCAGCGCCGGACCGCCGCCGAAGTGCACGTGCGTGTCCCACAAACCCGGCATCAGATACTTACCCGGCAAGCGGATGGTTTTCGTGGCCGAGTAATCGGACAGCTTGCGGTCGTCGATCACGGCGATGATGGTGTCGCCCTTGAGCACCACGGACTTGCCTTTGACCGCCTTGCCGCCCGCGACATCGATCAGCGTCGCTTGCGTCAGCACCAGGTCGGCGGCGATTTTGTCGGCGGCGTGCGCGCTGGAGAGAAGGCCCAGCGCCAGCATCGCGCCCGTTATTTTTTTCATGATCGGCATGTGTGTCTCCTCTAGAAGAGAAGACTGTATCAGAGACTATCGCACGATGGCCACCCGCTTTTGCAGCCGCCTCGCCAGCCATGACAGCAGGCAGCACAACACAAAGTAAACCAGTGCCACAAAGGTGTACATTTCCACAAGCCGTCCGTCGCGCTGCGCCACTTTGCTGGCCGCGCCGACAAAATCCGGCACCGACAGCACATACACCAGCGACACGTCCTGGAACAGCACGATGGTCTGCGTCAGCAGCACCGGCAGCATGTTGCGAAACGCTTGCGGCAGAACGATGCGGCCCATCACCTGCCAGTAGTCGAGGCCCAGCGCCTGCGCCGCCAGCACCTGCCCGCGCGGAATCGCTTGTATGCCGCCGCGCATGATCTCGCAATAGTAGGCCGCCTGAAACAACGTGAAGGTGATCAGCGCCGACCAGAACGTGCCGACCTTGACCGGCTCCGGCGCGCCGATCACCCACGCGGCCAGATACGGCACCAGAAAATAAAACCAGAAGATCACCAGCACCAGCGGCACCGCGCGGATCAAGTTGACGTAGGCGGCGGCCACCAGCGCCAGCGGCTTGAAGCTGGACATGCGGCCCAGCGCCAGCAAGGTCCCCAACGCCACGCCGCCGATCATCGCCAGCACGGTCAGCTCCAGCGTGAACGCCATGCCGACCTGGAACAGGTAGACCCATGATCGGCCGATGACGTCGAAATCAAAGTGCGACAACATCACCGCTCTCCCAAGGTGCCGGGCAGCGCCAGCCGCCGTTCCAGCAAGCGCATGGCGGCGATCACCACCAGGTTGACCAGCACGTAGATCAGCGTCGCGGCGGAAAACGCCTCGAACACCTGGAACGAAAACTCCTGGATCGCCCGCGCGCTGGCGGTCAGTTCCATCAAGCCGATGGTCAGCGCGACGGAACTGTTCTTGATGATGTTGAGGAACTCGCTGGTCAGCGGCGGCAGGATGACGCGCAGCGCCAGCGGCAGCAGCACGA
>Ga0247815_10003500_pt1 | contig 11273 bp, 9 predicted proteins | sample UWRJL194509B1_FD_181014 | JGI IMG/M metagenome (GOLD analysis project Ga0247815, IMG submission 181014) | Plant litter microbial communities from Arlington Agricultural Research Station in Wisconsin, United States - UWRJ-L194-509B-1 | ecosystem: Environmental > Terrestrial > Plant litter >... | reverse complement strand
GTGGTGAGCGGCGGGTTGCAGAAGTCGGCGCCGAAGATGTCGTCGCAGCCGACGATGCTGAGATCGTCCGGCACCCGCACACCGCGCTCGCGCAGCCGCATCAGCATGCCGATTGCGAGCAGGTCGTTGAAGGCGATCGCGGCCGTGACCCCGCTGTTGAGCACGGCATCCGCCGCCGCGGCTCCCGAGGTCTTCTTGGGGGAGAACGGCCCGAGCCGGCGGGCGGTGATGCCATAGTTCTCCGCGGCGCGCACGAGCGCTCGCCACCGCCCCTCGTTCGGCCAGGAGGTCTCCGGTCCAGAGATGTAGGCGATGTCGCGGTGACCGAGCGACACGAGGTGGTCGAGCGACTGGGCGATTCCGCCCGGAGTGTCGATGAACACGCTCGGCACCCCCTTGGTCTGCCGGTTGATGGCGACGAGGGGCATCTCGGCAGAGAGCGCGGCGAGGCGACGATCGGTGAGTCGCGAGGCGGCGATGATCGCCCCATCGAACGACCGTCGCAGACCGGTGAGCATGCTGTCTTCGAGCTCGTCCGACTCCTCGGTGTCGACGAGTAGCTGGGTGTAGCCGGCCGCCTTCAGATGCTGTTGCGTACCGCGGATGATGTCGAAGTAGAACGGGTTCGTGACGTCGGAGACCAGCACGGCGATCGCCCGCGTGCGCCCGCTGGTGAGAGCGCGGGCGTGCGCGTTGGGCAGGTAGTTGAGCTCGCGTGCGGCCCGCTCGATGCGGTCACGCGTGAGGGCGTTCACCCGGTCCGGATTGGAGAGCGCGCGGGAGACGGTCGAGATCGCCACCCCGCTCGCCGCGGCGACGTCGGCGAGCGTGGCCGGGCGGGAGGTGCTCGCCACCGGGCTCTGAGTCGCGCTCACGACATCCGTGGCTAGGGGGTCCATGGGGAGAGTAGACCACAACTTGGCAAATTATGGCAAACGATTGCAGCCCGGTTGCCAACGTGCCTAGGTTCTAGGCAGTCGCGTGGACAGATGGCAGTCACAGCAGCCTCTTCCACCTCGAATCACCGCACCATGATCACCGCAACATAATCACCGCACCATGATCACCGCACTCAAAGGAGAGTCAGATGAAAGCTCGAACCCGGAAAATCCGGCACGGCCTCGGGGTTGTGGCGGGTATCGCCGTTCTCGGCCTCGCCCTGCAGGGATGCTCGTCGGGAGGCACCCCGAAGGCGAGTGACTCCGCCGCGGCCCTCGACGGCGCTGGCAAGACCCTCACGGTCATGGTCGGTGCGAACACCGTCTACCCGACCGAGCAGAAGCAGTGGTTCCAAGACGTCTCCGACGAGTTCGAGAAGACCACGGGCGCCAAGGTGACCTTCGAGACGTACGCCTCGGCGAACGACGAGCTCACCAAGATCCAGACCTCGGTCATCTCGGGCCAGGGTCCGGACATCTACAACCTCGGCACCACCTTCACCCCGACCGCCAACGCCACGGGCGCCTTCGTTACGTTGACGGATGCCGACTGGGACAAGATCGGCGGGCGTGACAAGTTCCTGCAGTCCACCCTCGGCATCTCTGGGCCGGACAAGAAGCACGAGGTCGGCGTGCCCTTCGCGAGCCGTCCCTTCGTGATGGCGTACAACACCGAACTGCTGAAGGCCGCGGGCATCGACAAGCCGGCGACGACCTGGGACGAGCTGACCGCACAGTCGAAGAAGCTCACCTCCGGCGATACCTACGGAATGGCGATCGCCTACGCCGACAGCTTCGATCCGTGGAAGTTCGTCTGGGCGATGTCGATCCAGGCCGGCAACCCCATCCTCGATGGCAAGAAGGCACGCCTCGACGACCCGGTCACCGTGAAGGCGTACCAGACCTACTTCGACTGGCTGGCGAAGGACAAGGTCGTCGACCCCTCCGCGATCGGCTGGAAGAGCGCCCAGTCGCTGGCTGCATTCGCCAACGGCAAGGCGGCATTCCTGCCGATGACCACGTCCACCTCTCAGGTCTCGCTCGACACCTCCGCTGTGGCGGGCAAGTACGCCTATGCGATCATGCCGACGGTCCCGCCGGGGGAGAAGACGCTGCCCAAGAACGGAAAGGGCGCCACGAGCATCCTGTCCGGCGACAACATGGTCGTCGCGAAGTACTCGAAGAACCAGGATCTGGCCTTCGCGCTGCTCAAGCAGTTCACCAGCCCGAAGAACCAGATCGAGTACAACAAGCTGTTCGGCGATCTGCCCACCAACGCCACCGCGGCCAAGCAGGTCGAGGAGAACAACGACAAGCTGGTGCCCGTGGTCGACTCCGCGTCGAAGGCCGTCGGCACCCCGTTCAGCGGTGCCTGGGGCGACACCCAGCTCGCGCTGGTGAACGTCGTGGTGCAGTCGATCCCCGACCTCTCGAACGGATCGGTGAGCGCCTCGGAGATCAAGGCAAAACTCGCCACAGCTCAGGCCACGGCACAGGCCGCGCTCGATAAGGCCAAGTAGGCGAACAGACAATGACAACCACCGCATCCGCTCCCGGTAGCGGCGTGGTGACCGGCGGCCCGGCCGAGGGAAAGACCCCCTCGGCCGGGCGACCGGCCCGACGCCGCGGCCGATCCCCCAACGAGCGAAACCGACCGTTCTGGATGCTGCTGCCCGGCGGCATCCTGATGGTGCTGGTCATCGTCATCCCGCTGATCCTCGCCGTCGTCATCTCGATGCTGGACCTCGATCAGTACACGCTGCGCTCCTGGCTGCAGGCTCCGTTCATCGGTCTGGGCAACTTCGTCGAGGCGGTCACCAAGTCGACGCTGCTGCGCTCGATCGGAATCAGCGCCTCGTTCGCCGCGATCGCCGCAGTCGCGACCCTGCCGATCGGCGTCTTCGCGGCCCTCGCCACGCAGAACGCCTTCCGCGGGCGCGGCCTGGTCCGCTCGATCTTCCTGATCCCGTACGTGCTGCCCACGTTCGTGGTCGCCACGGTGTGGCGCACCATGCTGCAGCCGGGCGGTGTCGTCAACGAGGGGCTCGATGCCCTCGGCATCCACACCGGTCTCTGGCTCAACGGACCGCAGAGCTACTGGGCGCTCATCATCGTGCAGATCTGGAGTTCGTGGCCGTTCTTCTACCTGCTGGTGCTCGCCGGGCTGCAGTCCGTCGACCAGGAGGTGCACGAGGCCGCCGCGATCGATGGCGCCCTGTGGTGGACCAAGCTGCGCTACGTGATCCTGCCCTACCTTCGTGGCCCGATCGCGCTCGCCCTGATCATCTCGTTCCTGCACAACGTGAACGGCTTCACCCTGCCGTTCGTGCTGTTCGGCGTACCCGCCCCGCAGGATGTCGAGGTGCTTCCGGTGCTCACCTACGTGACCAGCTTCCAGAGCTTCCGCTTCGGACTCAGCGCGTCGATGGCGGTGGCATCCCTGGTGCTGATTGCTATTCCACTGTTCATCTACCTGCGGGCCGTGAAGCTCGATACTGGCGACGAGGGGGCAAAACGATGACCGAGATCCTCGACGCGCCGCTGCGGCGCCCGACCCGGGCGGAGAACGCCAAGAACGCCCGGGCAACCTCACGCCGCAACGCCGATGTGACTCGACTGCTCCCGCGCCCGCTGCTGGTCGTGGTCATCGTCGTCCTGCTGCTGGTCGTGCTGTTGCCGGTGTCGTACATTGTGCTGGCCTCGATCAACTCGGACGTGTCCGTCGCGTCCGGCGCCTTCTTCCCGACCGAGCTGCACCTGGACAACTACGTCAAGGTCTGGTCCACCGTCGCGCTGGCCACCGGGCTGCTGAACAGCATCCTGGTCAGTGGCATCGTCGCGATCGTCTGCGCCCTCCTGGCGGTCTCGACCGCGTATGTGCTCGTGCGCTACTCGTTCCGCGGACGCCTGACCTTCCTGCGCGCGCTCCTGGGGCTGCAGTCGATCCCCGGCACGCTCATGCTGCTGCCGGTCTTCGTGCTGTTCTCGACGGCGGCGACGGCCCTGGGCGTGCAGATCATCGGCACCCGCTGGGCGCTCTTCGTCACCTACCTGACCTTCGCCCTGCCGTTCTCGACCTGGGTGATGGTCACGTACCTGCGCGGACTCCCACGGGAGCTGGAGGAGGCGGCCCGCATCGACGGTGCGTCGTCGTGGCGCATCCTGACCGGCATCATCGTGCCGCTGAGCTGGCCGGGCATCGTGGTCTCCGCGATCTTCGCCTTCCTGCTCGGCTGGAACGACGTGCTGTTCGCCTCGGTGATGACGAGCCCCGAATCACGCACGGCTGCCGTCGCGCTGCAGGTGTTCGGTGCGACGCAGGAGGGTGGAGCGGTCCCGTTGTACGGCCAGATGATGGCCGCGGCGCTGATCTGTGCGGCACCGGTCGTGGTGCTGTACCTCGTATTCCAGCGTTACCTCGTCGGTGGCCTGACCGCCGGAGGAGTCAAGTGAGCGCCGGAAGTCACATGAGCACAGGGAGTCACATGAGTATCGAAACAGCGACAGCCGACCACGACGTGGACGCGGGCCAGCAGGTCTGGACCCTCTCGGGGTTCGGCGACGAGATCGACGCCGATCCCATCGTGCAGGTCGCGGTGCTGCAGGCACTCGGTGCCTCGCACATCGAGGTGCGCAGCGCCTGGGGCGTCAACATCGTCGACCTCGACGCGGCACAGTTGGACCGGCTCGCCGACCTGCTCGCCGAGCGGGGGATGGGCGTGTCGGCGATCGCCTCGCCGATCGGCAAGGTCGACGTCGATCTTCCCGTCGAGCACGAGGTCGAGCGGCTGGAGCGCGCGATCGTCGCAGCGCACCGGCTCGGGGCACGCTACATCCGCATCTTCTCGTTCTATTACGAGGGGCGTTCGGTCGACGACGTGCGCGACGCGGTGATCGAGCGGATGCGGGCGCTCACCGCCGTCGCGGAGCGCGAGAACGTCGTGCTGCTGCACGAGAACGAGAAGGACATCTACGGCGACATCCCGGAGCGGGTGCACGACCTGCTCACCGCGGTCGACTCGCCCCACCTCAGGGTGGCGTGGGACAACGCCAACTTCGTGCAGGTCGGCGTGAAGCCGTTCACCGACGGCTACGCCCTGCTACGCGAGTACCTGGTCTACCTGCAGGTGAAGGATGCCCTGGCCGCCACCGGCGAGGTCGTCCCCGCCGGCGAGGGTGACGGCGAGTTGCTCGAGACGGTCACCGCCCTGCGCGACTCGGGGTTCGGCGGATTCGTGTCGCTCGAGCCCCACCTCTCGGACTTCAACTCGCTCGGCGGCTTCTCCGGGCCGGAGGCCTTCGGGCGCGCCGGCCGGGCCTTCCGCCGTCTCACCGATCAGATCGGAATCACCACCAAATGAGCTCAACACTGAGCGTGGCCATCGTCGGCTGCGGCATCATCGGCGTCAACCATGCCCGCGCCATCGCGCGTCACGCCGACCTCGAGATCGTGGCGCTGGTCGACTCGGTCGTCGAGGCCTCCGTGGCGCTCGCCGACCTGGTCGAAGCCGAGCTCGGCACGCGCCCGAAGGAGTTCGTCTCGCTCGGCGACCTCTACGCGGCCGGCGGTGTCGACGTCGTGGTGATCTGCACCCCGAGCGGCCTTCACGTGCAGCTCGCGGAGGAGGCGCTCGCGGGCGGCAGTCATGTCGTCATCGAGAAGCCGCTGGACGTGAGCCTGCCGCGGGCGCGGCGCCTGCTCGCGCTCGCCGAGGAGGCGGAGGCCAGGGGGCAGGTGGTCTCCGTCATCAGCCAGCACCGCTTCGATCCGGCCTCCGTCGTGGTGGCCACGACCGCGCACGAGGGCGGATTCGGTCGACTGACGAGCGGTGTGGCATCCGTCGCCTGGTGGCGCAGCCAGGAGTACTACGACTCCGGCCAGTGGCGTGGAACCTGGGAACTCGACGGCGGTGGAGCGGTGATGAACCAGGGGGTGCACACCGTCGACCTGCTGGTCTGGTTCCTCGGCCGCCCCGTCGAGATCTTCGCGCAGACCGCGCTACTCGCCCACGACCGCATCGAGGTCGAGGATGTCGCCGTCGCGACAATCCGGTTCGAATCGGGTGCGCTCGGGGTCATCCATGCGACGACTGCCGCCGCGCCGGGCCTCACCGTACGCATCCAGGTGCACGGCTCGCAGGGGTCGGCCGTCATCGACGACGACAAGCTCGCGTACTTCAGCACGGGCGGAGAGAACATCGCGGCCGACCTGGTGCCCGCGGAGGAGCTCGTCGGTGCGGAGCGCGCGGCGGACGGCTTCGCGATCGGCCACTACCGGCAGTATGCCGACGTGGTCGATGCGATTCACGGCGACGACAGCCCGGGCGTTCGCGTCGCCGACGCCTTCCTCTCTCTCGCGGTGGTGCGCGCGATGTACGCCTCGGCGACCCTCGGTACGCCGGTCTCGTTCGACACGGTACTTGCCGGCGAGTTCGACGATCTCGAGATCGTCACGGGAGGTGCCCGATGAAGTTCTCCGTCTTCACCGCATCCACCCCCGACTGGGCTCCCGAACAGGCCGCGACCATCCTGGCTGGCCAGGGCTGGGACGGCATCGAATGGCGCATCACCGATCAGCAGGATGCCGACACCCCCGGTTTCTGGGCGGGAAACCGCTCCAGCTGGCCGCTGACCGGCCTCGAGCAGAACCTGCCCGAGATCGCCCGCATCACCGCGGCGGCCGGCCTCGAGTTCTCCGGCCTCGGCGGCTATGCCCAGGCCTCGAACCACGAGGACGTGGAGCGGATGCTTGCCGCCACCGCCGAACTCGGTGCGGGTCAGGTGCGCGTCACCATGCCGAACCTCGATGCCAATCGGGGCAGGGACTACCGCGACCTGTTCGCCGAGACCCGCGCCGACCTGGAGTGGGCGCAGACCCGCGCCGAGGCGCACGGCGTGAAGGCACTGGTCGAACTGCACCACCGCACGATCACCTCCTCCGCCTCAGCAGCGCTGCGACTGGTCGACGGCCTCGACCCCGACCGCGTCGGGGTGATCCATGACCTGGGCAACCTGCTCATCGAGGGCCAGGAGGACTTCACCGCGGCCTTCCAGTTGCTCGGTCCCTACCTCGCCCACGTGCACGTCAAGAACGCCGTCTGGGTACCGACGGCCGAGCCGGGCCCCGACGGAGCGACCATCTGGGAGAACCAGTGGGCGACCCTGCGCAGCGGCCAGGCCGACGTCGAGGCCTACTTCACCGCGCTCGCGGCGCACGGCTACGACGGCTGGGTCACGCTGGAGGACTTCTCCACCGAACTGCCGCTGATGGAGCGCACCGCCGACAACCTCGCCTACGTGCGCGGGGTGCGCGAGCGCACGGCCGCCCATGCCTGAGTCCGTGGCCGCGTTGCGCGAGGCACGGCACCCGGTGCGCCTGGTGCACCTGGGGCTCGGCGCCTTCCATCGCGCACATCAGGCCTGGTACACGCAGCTGGCCAACGACCTCGGCACCGAACCGGGCTGGGGCATCGCCGCGTTCACCGGGCGCAGCCCCGCTGCCGCCGAGGTGCTGCACGCACAGGGGGAGACGTACACCCTGATCGAGCGCGGTGCCGAGGGCGACACCGTGACCGTGATCGAGAGCATCAGCGCGGCGGTGCCGGGCGCCGACCACGAGCGCTGGCGGTCGCACTTCGCCGATCCGGCGGTCGCGGTTGTGACCCTCACCATCACCGAGGCCGGCTACCGCCTCGGTCAGCACGGCGGCCTCGACCTGTCCGATCCCGAGGTCGCGGGTGACATCCTGCGAGTCGGGGCGGGCGAGCCGGCGGTCACCGCGCCCGGCCGCCTCGCCGACGGGCTGCGAGCACGGATGCTGGCTGCGGCCGGCCCGATCGCCATCGTCAGCTGCGACAACCTCTCCGACAACGGGGGAGCGACCCGAGCGGCCGTTCTCGGCATCGCTGGGGGAGAGCTCGCGGCGTGGATCGAGCAGAACGTCTCGTTCGTCTCCACGATGGTCGACCGCATCACCCCGGCCACGACGGCGGACGATCAGACGATCGCCGAGCGACTCACCGGCGCGACGGATGCCGCCCCGGTCGTCACCGAACCGTTCAGCGAGTGGGTGCTCGCCGGCGACTTCCCCGCCGGGCGCCCGGCCTGGGATCAGGTAGGAGCGCGCTTCGTCGACGACGTCGCACCGTTCGAGCGCCGCAAGCTCTGGCTGCTCAACGCCGCACACTCCCTGCTCGCCTACCGCGGCCTGCTGCACGGTCACGCCACGGTCGACGAGGCGATGCTCGACCCGGACTGCGCCGACGCCGTCGAACAGCTCTGGGCCGAGGCCCGCGCGGTACTGCCGTTCGACGACGCGGAGATCGACCACGCGCTCGACGCGCTGCGGCGACGCTTCGGCAACCCGCGCATCCGTCATCTGCTCGCGCAGGTCGCCGCCGACGGGTCGAAGAAACTCGGCCCGCGCATCATCGACCCGATCCGCGCACGCATTGCCGCGGGGCTGCCGCCGGGCGAGGCCGAGCTCGGGACGCTCGCCGCCTGGGCACTGCACCTCAGCACCACCGACCGTCGCGACCCGTCGGCAGACGCGCTCGCCGAGTCGCTGAGCGGTCTCGCCCCGCGCGAGCGGGCTCGGGCCGTGCTCGCAGTGCTCGCGCCCGACCTCGACACGCTCGCGGAGCCACTCGCCGAGCAGATCGACCAGCTGTCCGTCTCGTACCAAGGAGCACCACCCGCATGAAGATCGAATCCGCCGAGGTCATCGTCACCAGCCCCGACCGCAACTTCGTCACACTCCGGCTCACCACCGACGACGGACTGGTCGGCCTCGGCGACGCCACCCTCAACGGCCGAGAGCTCGCCGTCGTCGCCTACCTGCGCGAGCACGTCGTGCCGCTGCTGATCGGCATCGACGCCCACCGCATCGAAGACACCTGGCAGTTTCTCTACCGCAGCGCCTACTGGCGTCGCGGCCCGGTGACCATGGCCGCGATCGCCGCGGTCGACGTGGCCCTCTGGGACATCAAGGCCAAGGCCGCCGGCATGCCGCTCTACCAGCTGCTCGGTGGTGCCTCCCGCACGGGGCTGCTGGCCTACGGCCACGCCTCGGGCAAGACGATGGACGAGGTGTTCGACAGCATCCGTTCCCACCAGGAGCAGGGCTACAAGGCGATCCGCGTGCAGACCGGCGTGCCCGGACTCAAGTCGATCTACGGCATCGCCTCGAACGCCACCTTCGAGGCGAACGACGGCAAGCGCTACGACCACGAGCCGGCCCAGCGCGGCGCATACCCGGCCGAGGAGGACTGGGACACCCGCAGCTACCTCCGTCACGTGCCCACCGTGTTCGAGGCGGTGCGCAACGAGTTCGGCCCCGAGCTGCCGCTTCTGCACGACGGACACCACCGGATGACTCCCATCCAGGCCGCGCAGCTGGGCAAGTCGCTCGAGCCCTACGACCTGTTCTGGCTCGAGGATGTCACCCCCGCCGAGAACCCCGAGGCGCTGCGTCTGGTGCGGCAGCACACCACCACTCCGCTCGCGATCGGCGAGATCTTCAACACCATCTGGGACTACCAGCAGATCATCCGCGAGCAGCTGATCGACTACGTGCGAAGCGCGGTCACCCATACCGGTGGCATCACCCACCTCAAGAAGGTGCTCGAGTACGCCTCGCAGTACCAGATCAAGTCGGGAATGCACGGTCCGACCGACATCTCGCCGGTGGGCATGGCCGCCGCGATGCACCTGGGGCTCGCCATCCACAACTTCGGCATCCAGGAGTACATGAAGCACGGCGCCGCCACCGACCAGGTGTTCGAGCAGTCGTTCACCTTCACCGACGGCATGCTGCATCCCGGCGACAAGCCGGGTCTCGGCGTCGACCTGAACCTCGACGAGGCGGGCAAGTACCCGTACGAGACCGCCTACCTGCCGTACAACCGGCTGGCCGACGGCACGGTTCACGACTGGTAGCCGCCGGTACGGTGGAACGATGACATCCGCACCCCTCATCGTCGTCATGGGCGTCTCCGGTTCGGGCAAGTCCACCGTCGGGGCCGCCCTCGCCGCTGCGCTCGACGTGCCGTTCCAGGATGCCGACCCGCTGCACCCGGCCAGCAATGTCGCGAAGATGGCGGCCGGCATCGCCCTCACCGACGACGACCGGATGCCGTGGCTCGCCCTGGTGGGCGGGGAACTGTCCGCGGCGTCCTCGTCACGGGGCTCCGGGTCTGGTCTCGTCATGGCATGCTCGGCGCTCAAGCGCGCCTATCGGGACGCCATCCTCGCCGCAGCGCCCGACGCACGGTTCGTGTTCCTCGACGGCTCGCGTGAGTTGATCGAGTCCCGGCTCGCCGACAGGCATGGTCATTTCATGCCGAGCTCGCTGCTCGGATCACAGTTGGCGACGCTGGAACCGCTGGAATCCGACGAGCCGGGCATCACCGTGGAGCTGCGCGCAGGGGAGTCGCCGCCCGAGTTGGTGGCCCGCATCGTGACCGAACTGGCGGCGGTAGGAGAGTCCAGCCCTTCCGTGTAAACTTCTGCACTGTACTTCGGCGAGGGATCGTCGGTCGGCCCGATGCTCGGGCGGGCGGCATCCGTTATCGACGCGGTGGAGTTGGGCTGTGCCGTGTTCTGTTTCGAGTTTCGAGCAGGCACTGGGTCTTCGGGCAGGCACTGAGTCTTTTTCCTCACGCTTGATGCGTTCGAGTTGAAACCAATAAGACGCGAGCCCGGCTCGCAGATGGAGAAACCATGTCTGAGAAGAAGGCTCGTCCCGAGCTGACCAACAAGGTCGTCGCCGAGGCGCGCACCACCTTCGGCAAGGGCGTCGCCCGCAAGCTGCGCGTGCTGGGCAAGATCCCGGTCGTGCTCTACGGCCACGGATCCGACCCGCAGCACTTCGCTCTGCCGGCGCACGACGTGACCCTGCTGCTGCGTAAGTCCAACGCCATCCTCGACCTGCAGATCGACGGCAAGAGCCAGCTCGCTCTGGTCAAGGATGTGCAGAAGGACCCGGTGCGCCAGATCATCGAGCACATCGACCTCGTCATCATCCGTACCGGTGAGCGCGTCACCGTCGACATCCCCGTGCACCTCGAGGGTGAGGCCATCGCCGGCACCACCGTCAACCAGGACGCGAACACCCTGTCGATCGAGGCCGACGCCATCCACATCCCGGAGCGCATCGTCATTGACATCGAGGGCAAGGAAGAGGGCTTCCAGCTGCTCGCCAAGGACGTCGAGCTGCCCACCGGCTCCGTGCTCATCTCCGACCCCGAGGCGCTGGTCGTCGGCATCACCTCCGCCACCGAGGCCGACCTGGGCTCGAGCGAGGGCGACGAGGGCGCTGTCGCCGTCGAGGCCGCT